>Ga0302275_10004982_pt1 | contig 12927 bp, 10 predicted proteins | sample III_Bog_N2_2_FD_200229 | JGI IMG/M metagenome (GOLD analysis project Ga0302275, IMG submission 200229) | Peat permafrost microbial communities from Stordalen Mire near Abisko, Sweden - III_Bog_N2_2 | ecosystem: Environmental > Terrestrial > Soil > Wetlands > Peat | place: Sweden: Abisko...
CCCGCCTCTGCGCGAAGCTCATAGTACTTTGGCCCCAGCAGCCACAAAAAGATGCCCGGAAATGCGAACGCAAGTCCGGAGAATAGGGCGCAGCAACTCGCCGCGGCCGCAATGGCAAGCAAGTAATGCTGTTTCAGACGCGCAACCGGCAATTTGGCAAAGAAGGGCTCCACCAGGATCAGGTTCACCTGGTTGAAGATGACAAAGATCTGACTCAGTCTGCTCAGTGCCCCGATATCGGCGACTCCTGTCGTGCGTCCAAAAATCACGATCAGCGTAAGCGTGATCTGCCCCTGCACTGCGTAGAAAAGTGTGTTCGGCAGGTTCGGCACCGCCAGACGCAAAATCGCCCGCTGGAGATGCGGAAGAGCCCGTCCCCCCGTACCCAGCAGCTTCCTCACCCGCCGGTAATTCAATGTCCCCATAAAGATGGTCTGGGCCACATTCAGCAGAATTCCAACATAGATATTGAAGCGATGAAGAGCCAGCGAAGTCCCCAGAAGCGCCAGCGCGCCGACGGCCCCCATCATCTGAACCCGATAGTAGTAATTGCGGTCGCGCAGGACCACCAGCGCAAGGCCGTAATTGGCGTTGACCCGGGAAAACCATGCCGTCGCCAGCAGCACCCCAATCATCTCCGCAACCACGGTCGCCCCCCAGTGCTGCCGCTGGACGATCAGAGTCAGAATCACGCCCGCGATCGGAGCAACGATCAGGTAGCTGTAAAACGCCACCCTGCGAATCGCCGCCACGCAATCGGCGATCAACTTCAAATCCTGAATTCGCTCCCCCACCAGCGGAGTGAGGGTATTCGAGACCCCAGCATCCAGCAGAAAGGTGAGAGTGCCCATGAATCCAAAAAGCACAGCGAATTTGGCGTATTCCTGCACACCCAGGGCGCGCACACACAGCAACCCGTACAGCAGGTTTGCTCCCACCGCCAAACCTTGCCGTGTGAAAAAATGCGCCAGTTGCTTGAACTTCGGAAGCAGTGCGGCCACCATCTCTTGCACTTTGATCATTCAGTCTTCCTCGCGAGGCCGAAGCGCCGCCGCCAAAGCAATTGCCGAAAATCTTCAGGCCAAACCCGCGACACACGCTGAACCTCTCATCGAGAAAAATCCAGCCAAACCGCCGCAAGAGAGTTCACACAATTCTCAGGAAAGGCCGCGCCTTCAAGCAGGCCCGCGGGGGCAATCCAGCTGGAAACTTGCGCATTTCTCCCGGCGGCCGACGAATACCCGCTCCCCGGCTGGAATTCCTGCCTTCCAGGCCTGAATCGCGCCTGAGCTGGGCCGCACCGGAAACCGGCCTCCCGCCCCCCGATCCGCGTCGATTTCGTGAGGGCAATTCCTGCGGAATACCCGAAGTCCCCTGCGCTCTCGACTGGCTCCGCCTGCGATTCAAAGGAAAATAGCGAGAGTACGGCGTTCCGCGCTGAAGCGAAGCTCAAGGGAGGACCGCACGGGAAGCGGCTGCCGTTCCGCGCCCCGTACAAAGTCGCTGGTTGCCCTATTTCTTCTTCGGAGCGGCGATGTATCCTCCACCGGTTTCCGCGCCGTAATAGGTCCCTTTCTCCCCGTATCCGTAGCCCCCGTAGCCCTTGCCCCCGTAGTACTTCCGGTAGTTTCCGTATCCGCCGTAATAGGTGTCCTGAATCGGCAGCGCGTTGACCACAATACCCGTCTGCTTGCCGGGATACTTCGATAGATCCTGCCGAATTCTCCGCAGGGCCCGTCGCTGGGCGACCCCCACGCGGACCACAAGCAACAGCGTATCGCAATGGCTGGCGATGATAAGTGCGTCCGTCACCAACAGCACCGGCGGTGTGTCGATCAGTACGTAGTCGTAGTGGTCCCGCGCCCACAGCAGCAGCTGCTCCAGCCTTCCCTGACCCAGCAGTTCCGAGGGGAACGGCGGAATCTCCTGAACCGGGAATACATCCAGGCCGGCAACTTCCGGAACTGTCTGCAGGCATTCCTCGGGCGTAATCGTCGTATCGCTCAAATAACGGCTCAAGCCAGGCTGATCCGACGGCGGCAGCTTGAGCCGCTGAGCGATCGTCGGCTTGCGCAAATCGGCGTCGATCAGCAGAACCCGCTTGGACTGTGTCGCCAGAACCACGGCAAGATTCATCGTCGTCGTCGATTTGCCTTCGCCCGGTCCCCCGCTGGTCAGCGAGATCACCCGGTGCTTCTGGCTGATCGGCATCAGACTAATCGCCGTTCGCAGCAATCGATAGGCCTCCGTGCCCGCCGACCGCGGCGCAAGCAGCGTCACCAGCGGCAGAGAGTCCTCCGAAATCCGCATCGCAGCCATCTCGTCCTTATACTCCGGAACCGACGCGAGAATCGGAATCGGCAGCGCCTGTTCGATCTGCTCAATCGTCTCCACCGTATCGCTGTTGAGCATGATGACGCTGATCACCATCAATCCCAGCACCAGTCCGATGCCAGCCCCCGCCAACGCAATCACCGCCATCACCGGATAGGACTTCATCCCGGGAATCTCACCCTCGGTAAACCGGTTCAGATCCTGCCCTTGCAGTCCGGCCTGGATCGCGCCCGTTCCCACCGCCGCAAGCAGCACATTGTAGAGCGTCTGGTCGCCCGTGTACTGGGCTTTCAATATCTCGAACTGCACCGTCTCCGGCGTCCGCCCCTTGGCCGTCGCCTGCAGAGAAGTCAGGTGATCGCTGATACTCTCAGATTCCTTGCGCGCCGCCTGCACCGCTTGCGCGGCCGCGTTCAAAGCCTCCTGGCGTGCTTCGTCCACGCTCTTTTGCAACGTGGCCGTTTGCGCCTTTTGCTGCTGCAAGAGCGGGTAATTGGGACCATACTTGCTCTCAAGCGCCGCCTCCTGAGCCTTCGATTGAATCAGAAGCCCAGTCAGCTGGTTCAGTGCCGGGGCGCCCGGCGTTTCATTCGGGTACGCCGCTTCCGGATGCTTCACCATGTTGTCGTAGTTCGCTTCGGCAAGGTAAAGCGTCGTCTGAGCGCGAACCCCTTCCTGCAATACCCCCATCAGCTCCGACTCGAGCAGGTTCTCCTCGGAGTTCGGGCCGGTCGTGTGAATGCCCAACTTCGACTCGTCGTTCAAAAGATCCGATTGTTCCGACTGAATCTTCGACCTGAGATCCTCCAGGTTTTTCCTGAGAAAATTGCTCACAAGTTCCGTACTCTTGTAGCGCTGTTGAAAACTCTGCTCGAAATACACATCGACCAGCGTATTCACCACCAGCATCGCCAGCACCGGGCTCTTGCTCCGGAAGCGCACCTCAAGCAACTCCGTCTTGGGCTTTTGCTCCACACTCAACGCACTCAGGAACTTCTTCACGAGCTTGTCCCGCTGAACCGGATCGTCCAGGTTCTGCATCGTCGGACTGTCATTGAAGTTCGGATTCGCAGGAAGCTTCAGACGCCGCATCGTCTCCTCGGCCACGCTGGGACTTTGCATCCCAATCACCTGCGTCATAATCTTGATGCTGTAGTCGTCCGACGCCTCCGACATCCCACCCAGGCTCAGTGAATTATGCTGCGTCAAATGCACCAGCGCGACGCTGTCGTACAGATTCGGCTGAAACTTGCCCCAGATAATCGCAAGGGTAGCTGTCAGAACCATTCCGCCCAAAAGGTACAGTCCGTACTTCTTCAGGACGCGCGTAAGGTCTGATATCTGGATTGCGTTATCGATCCGGCTACCCGGGTTTGGCGGTTGATTTGTCGTCACACGGACCTCATCAGGTTGGGAGCCGCCATAAGTTCTTGGCCAGCTTCATTGTTGAAATGAAAATAGGCTCCGAGAATAAATGCGTAGCCCAGCAGAATCTGCGTCATGGTCATCGTTCCAAACCTGGTTAAATCGCCCAGAAAGCATTGCAGGAAACTATAAGTCGCTATGGGGATGACATGCGGCGGCCCGCCCCGCTGAACAAGCCAGATTCCGAGACCTATCATTCCCAGCGCGAAAAGGAGCCGCGTAAAAACATAGAAAAGACCGACCAGTGTTCCCAGCTCAAACACCGTTCGCTCCGTATCCCATTCGGAAAGTGAGTAGGTCAACTGGTAACCGCCGGTCGTGCCAATGTGCGCCGCGTCGATCCCCATGCCAATGCCCTTGCCCACCAGGGTCAAGGGCGGCGCGATGATAAAGCCGATCGCAATCTCCGACACGCGGTGCTTGGCTTCCTGCGTGTATCTGTCTCCCGTAAAACGCTCGGTCACGATGTCATACTCATGGGGCGCAATCCAAGCCGTGATGGCGACAAATGCCGGAAGCAGCAGGATGAAGGCAAGAAAAGCCGCAATCGTGCGCGCCGACCCTTTAAGAACCGCCACCAGGGCGCCGCCGGCTATCGCCCCCAAACTGAGAAGAATCGCCGAACGGGAACCGCTGATCAGGTTGCACAGATTGACCGCCACGGTGCAAGCCACCAAAAGCTTCGTGCTCTTGAAAACCCGTTTGTGCTTCGGCTGCAGCCACTCCCCAATGCATAACGAGAGCGCCAATGCCACCCAGAGACCGTAGAACCCGGTGAAGTTGAAGGTGCCTGAAACACGGACCGCGTCGGAACCGGACAGACCCATCGCTTCCCCCTCGGTCGTCTGATTAATGAAGGCGCTCGCGGGAAAAAGGCTCTGTGCTACCGCAAGTGCACACATCGGAAGACTCAGAAGCAAATCCCACCGGATGAATTTGCGCCGGTACTCATCGGTCAGGCAGACCGGGAAGACCAGCATCATGGGCAGATACATCAGGTAATGGTGAAACCCCACCAACGCGACAAACGGGGTGACGACCTGCATCATGATCTGAAGAAGTCCCTGCAGCACCAGTATGAAGGAAAAAAACAGGATCCCCGCCCCAAGGACCGTGCGCTGAACCAGCCCCGCCCGTAGAGCGTAGAAATAAGCCCCGAATATTGGCACATCCTGGGCCAGATAGAGCAGCTTGAAACCCGGCGCGATCCACTTCCGCAGCGCGCCTGTAAAGACAATCAGCCAGAAGGTCGCAAAAAAATAGCGCGCAAGTGTGCGTATCCGCGGCTGCTCTTCAGCTTCGGACATCATCTCGTCTTGGATAAATTGAAGCGCCGTAGCCAATGCTTCGAAGTCTCCTGGATTGCGCGAACCGGGTTACTTCAGGTAGGTGTATGCAGCCAGGGCCGTTACGACCGTCTGAAACAGGTTATTGGTCTGGTTGCGTATAAAGCTGGATGGAACATAGATGACATCGTCCTGGTGCAAGAGCGGATCGGCAATCTCCCCCTTCTCCAGTTTCACCAGATCGACCGTCACCGCCTCCCGTTTTCCGCCGACCGTGCGCAGCAGAATCGTCCTCGAACGGGCTGCAATCTGCGTGATTCCACCCGCTTGTGTCAGAGCCTCGAGCATGGTCATGTTCTTCACCACGCCCATGCCTCCGATCGAAGACACCTGACCCAAACTGTATCCGCCCCCCATTGGGTAAACTCCAGGACGTTGAACCTCACCCACCACGAAAAACACACCCTGGCGGCTCACTTCGATCGCGTCCCCCGGATTGACGAGCGTGTTCAATGCCTCCGCAGAAGGGTGGTCAATGTCAAAGTCCACCGACGTGGGTAGCTGGTCCTTGCGATGAATGATCGTCAGATGCGACGAAGCAAGACTCGTGATTCCACCCGCCTGCTGGATCACATAAGACAGCGGCGTGGGCGCATAGAGCGGGACCGCGTGCGGAAGCTTAACTTCGCCTGTCACCGATACGGATAGATTGCTCGATGAGACGATCACAACCGCCACGCTGGGATCCTTGACGATCCCCTTGTTGCGCAAAGCTTCTTCGATCGCCTCTTCGGCTCCATCCGGGCTCAGTCCGCCGACCTTCACACTTCCGGCATAGGGAAGATGAACCATGCCGTCGCCCCGCACCACAATCGGCTGCGGCGCACCCGCAAGGAGCTCCGGAAAATCGTAAAAATGCACCTGAATTTGGTCCCCCGGCGCCAGTCCCGCCGTGTAGTCTTGCATCGCGGGCACCTGCGCGTCCTGAGCGCAGACCAGCCTCGGAACCATGAATAAACCAGCGAGTAGAACATTTGTCAGCTTCACGTGAGGTTCGTCACCTGTTTCATCTGAGGGTTCTTGCCGAGCTTTGGGGTTGATTTTCAACTCCAGCGAATGGTCGCTGAGGCCTGAATGGGCATTCTAAACATGCCCCGCCATCTAAAATATACCATGTGAACAATGCGCCGCCCCAATTCGGCGCGCCCCCTGTCCCACTCGGAAGTCACCTGAATCGATGCGTTTTAGCGCAATCGGAAGGTGACCCCACCGGGAGTCAGCCGTTGGACGCATCCTGCGTCCTCCCGGTTACAAGGCCTCGTCCCTCTCTTTATTAATCCAATTTGGAAGCCGGAAACCTGCGGAAATCGGCGTCGGAAGCCTGAGCTACAACGCCCACGCGGGTGCGTTGCCCAGCAAGGCCGCGCCGGAAAAAGCGATCGGGCCATCCCACGCCGGGACCAGGAATCCCTTCGCCGGGTGAACGTCCTTGCCCAACCCCTCCGTATGATGCTCCCGCAGGGTGCGGTCAATCTCCCGCAGGGCCTCGGCACGTTCCATCTTGGTTTGGCGCTCCCAGTACAGGACAAAACCCTGTCCACAAACAGCGCAGCGCGTCTCGGCGCCCATCTCATGGCTCTTGCACAATACTTGCATGTCTCTTTCTCCCTCGGCCTCTTTTTGGTATCTTCGCCAGGTTTCCCCTGGCCACAACTTGAATGTAGTCCGCCATAGGAGAAAGTGACATCCCCGCGCAGGGTCATTCGCCGCTCTTTCGCGCCACAGTCGCCGCACCGCTGGAATCAACCACCTCCCACGTTCGTATCAACCGCCTTCGCGCCGAGTGGCGACTCAGGCGCACCGCTGAGAGTTTGCCGCTATCAATCTCTTTGCGCTCTGTGCCTATCCGTCCGTCCAGCAAGCGGCAGGGCCCGGACGGAGGAAAATCCGTTCCGGGCCCGTCAAGATGGTTCATTGAAAGTTCAATTCTGCGAGGCGCTCAGTGCGAGGCGGCCGTCGGCGCCGCATCCCTGAATAGCTCCAGATTCTCGCCCTTCCACACCATCGCCGCATGAATCCGGTTGTAGCCGCTCGGATGATCGAAAAAAATCCACTCTTCCACCGGCCCCGGCCGCATCTTCCGATACTCGCCCAGATGAATCGCCGCCTGCGCGAACCCATCCGGCTGGCGGCTCGCATTCAGCCCAAACATGTCCGCCTCCCCCTCCGCCGTCCGCGTGTGCGTATTCAGAATCGGCGTCAGAACGAAGAACAAAAACCCCGTCAGCAGAAAAACCAGCGGCAGCACCGCCGGATCGGCCACCCCGCGAATACCCCACCGCTCGCCCCACTTGGCCAGCGTCCACCCCAGCGCCCAGCGCAGGTAGGCAAAGCTCCCCACAATCACCAGGAAGAAAAACAGCGTGTCTTTGGCAATGTGGTGCAGCACATAGTGCCCCATCTCGTGACCCATCACCGCCTGAATCTCTTCCCGCGACCCACGCCGCAGCAAATTGTCGTTCAGCGTAATCCGCATTGTCCCCGCAAACCCACTCACATTCGCGCTCATCCGCGTCGTCTGACGGCTCGCGTCAATCTCATACACATCGTTCGTCGGTATGCCGTTCGCATGAGCCATGCTCAAAATCGGCACCGTCACCTTTGGATCGTCCAGACGGGTCACCTTGTTGAAGATCGGCTGCAAGTAAACCGGGCCAATCATCACCAGCACCACCATGAATGCAACGGTTGTAAAGGCGCCCCAAATCCACCAGGTCCGCGGCAGCTTGCGCACAATCAGAAACAGCACCGGAGTCGCCACGAAGCCCAGCACCATCGACACCAGCAGCCCCTTGCCTTCATCCCCCATCCATGGCCCAAACGTCTGTGTCGCCATGCCGTATTTGTGCTCCCGAATATAGTTCTCGTAAAACTCCAGCGGAAACCCCAGCACCGCCGTCACCACCGCATATTGCAGCCAATAGACCGCCGGCTGCAGCCACACCCACCGGCAGACGCGCGCCGCCAAATCGCGCATCCACGCCGACCAGCGCAGGTTCAGCAGCAGGAACGCCACCGCCGAGGCATATAGAAAGTCCCAAAGCACCAGCCAGTATCCGCCTTCAAAATAAGCATCCGAACGCGCCTTGGCCGCGGCGGGAATCTTCGCCAGATAGGCCTCCGTCGCCGCGTCCGCGTTAAAGTGGTCCGACGGCTGCGCCGCCGCCGGAACGATCGTCACCGCCTCCGTAGGCTCCTGCGGGGGTTGGGCGCAAGAAACGCCCAGCGATACGGCCAAGGCAAGCGCGGCAAGAAGAGAAAGGCGAATCTTCAGCGAGATTCGTGTCTTGATCACAATCATCGTTACGTCTCCAGAGAACCCAATTGGAGTGGGAACTGTGGTTACTACGGCAGCCCCCAGGCGTTTGTTCCGGATTCGGTAGGTATATTCTGGAGTGTCGCTTCCCCGCTCTCCATCACTCGGTCGGGGATCGCTGAGGATCATCGTTCCATCATGAGCAAAGACACCATCTCCATCCATCTCCCCGACGGCGCTGTCCGTGAAGTGCCGCCAGGCTCCACGCCCTACGACATCGCCTACGCCATCTCCCCGCGCCTCGCCGCCGCCGTCGTCGTCGCCCGCCTCACCCCGATGAACTCCACCGCCCCGGAAGCGGACAAAGACGAGTCGTCCAGCGACGCCCAGATGTACACCGAATCGGATGCCGCCGCCCCGCGCCTGGTCGATCTCTCCACCCCGCTCACTGAAGACACCCAGCTCGCCCTGCTGAAGGAATCCGACCCGGAAGCGCTCAAGGTCGTCCGCCACTCCGCCGCGCACGTCATGGCCACCGCGGTCCTCGAGCTCTTCCCGGAGACCAAGCTCGGCCACGGCCCCGCCACCGACGCTGGCTTTTTCTACGACTTCTTCCGTGAAAAGCCCTTCACCCCCGACGATCTCGCCGCCATTCAGGCCAAAATGGCCGAGGTCATCGCCCGCGACGAGAAGTTCAGCCGCGAATACACCCTCCGCGAAGACGCCCTGGCTGAATTCGAGCGCGACGGCGACTTCATGAAGACCCACTTCGTCACCAAATTCACCCACCCCGGCGATCAGGTCAGCTTCTACCGCAATGGAAATTTTCTCGATTTCTGCCGCGGACCCCACGTCCCCTCCACCGGCCGCGTCCGCGCCGTCAAGGTGCTCAGCATCGCCGGCGCTTACTGGCTCGGCGACGAAAACAATCCACAGCTCCAGCGCATCTACGGCACCGCCTTCTTCTCCCAAAAGGAGATGGACGCCCACTTCGCTCGCCTCGAAGAAGCCGCCCGCCGCGACCATCGCCTCCTCGGCAAGCAGCTCGACCTCTTCAGCATTCAGGAAGTCGCCGGCGCCGGCCTCATCTTCTGGCATCCCCGCGGAGCCATGATCCGCAAGCTCATGGAAGACTGGATGAAAGACGAGTGCATCGCCCGCGGCTACTCCCTCGTCTACACTCCCCACGTCATGCGCCGCGAACTGTGGAAGATCTCCGGTCATGAAGGCTTCTATGCCGGCAACATGTACACCCCCATGGAGCTCGACGACGCCGAGTACCGCCTCAAGCCCATGAACTGCCCCGGCCACATCCTCATCTACAAAAACTCGCCCAAGTCTTACCGCGACCTGCCCATCCGCTACGCCGAACTCGGCAACGTCTACCGCTACGAGCGCTCCGGCACCATGCACGGCCTGCTCCGCGTCCGCGGCTTTACCCAGGACGACGCCCACATCTTCTGCACCCCCGGCCAAATCGAAGACGAAGTCATCGCCTGCATCGACTTCGCCGAAGCCGTTCTCCGCACCTTCGGCTTCGCCGAGTTCAAGGTCGAGCTCTCCACCTGGGACCCGGCCGATCGCAAGACCTACGCCGGCAGCGACGAAAACTGGCTCGTCGCCATCGGCTCCTTGGAGCGCGCCCTCAACCGCAAGGGCATTCCCTTCAAGACCATCAAGGGAGAAGCCGCCTTCTACGGCCCCAAAATCGACTTCAAACTCGTCGACGTCCTCGGCCGCCTCTGGCAGCTTTCCACCGTCCAATTCGACTTCAACCTCCCCGCCCGCTTCGAGCTCGAATACGTCGGTGAAGACGGCGAGCGCCATCAGCCCGTCATGGTCCACCGCGCCCTCTTTGGCTCCGTCGAGCGCTTCTTCGGCGTCCTCATCGAGCACTACGCCGGCGCATTCCCCCTCTGGCTCGCCCCCGTCCAGATCGGCCTCGTCCCCATCAGCGAGCGCCATCACGACTACGCCCGTCAGATCAAGGCCGAACTCGAGTCCGCCGGCTTCCGCGTCGAACTCGACGACCGCAACGAAAAGATGAACGGCAAAATCCGCGACTTCGCCAACCTCAAGACCCCCTACGTCCTCGTCATGGGCGACAAAGAAGCCGAAGCTCACGCGGTCAGCGTCCGCACCCGCGTCAAAGGCGACCAGGGCTCAACCCCCGTCGCCGATTTCATCGCCAAAGCCCAAGCCCTGGTCCAGACCCGCTCCATGGACCTTTAAAGGAATCTCTGATCGAGCCGCTGTTTTGAAAGGGCGCGGCTTCAGCCGCGCCGCAAGTCCAGCAGAATCAACCGGGCTTTAGCCCCTGAGGAACTTGCTGGCGGCAGATTTGATCTTTATCGGAACTTCCTTAGGATTGTGTTCTACGCGGAAAGCTCTTAAACGAGCCCTAAACCGGCCACTCCCGGTTCGGGTCCAAGGGAGGCCTTGCCGTTCCCGAGTGCCCGATTTCGCGCTCGTCCAGGATTTGCTTCAAGTGGTGCTCCAGGTGCGCAACATAGTCCAGCACCAGGAAGCCCAGCGTGACCTCCGGCGTCCCGCCGATCAAACAGGGAGTCGCGGCCTTTGACGGAGTAATCTCCCTGAGCACATGGCAAATGTGGCGATTCAAGGCGGACCAGAGCGCGAGGCAAAGCGCCGGATCTTCGTCCGCGTACCGTTGCACCGCGACGTGCGCATTCTGGTCGTACCCCGGCCAATCTAGCCGCGGCTGCGTCAGTGCCCGCACAAATCGCTGATGATTGTTGGCTGCGGAATCGATAAGATGGCCAAGCACCTCAATGCGGGTCCATTTTCCCTCGCCCCGCGAGGCTCTCCAACGATTCTCATCCAAGGTCGCAAGCCAGACCTCGGCTGCCGTAATAAGGGTCGGCAAATGTTCCGGCATCTTCTCAATCACAAAAGGCCTCGCGGATAGACTCGCAGAGATTATAGCCGCGCATCTGATGTATGATGCAAGATGCAAAGGGGTTTCACGGAGGAACGGCATGCGCACCACTCTCACTATCGACGACGACGTCCTCGAAGCCGCCCGCGATCTGGCGGAATTTCAGCGGAAAACAGTCGGGGAAGTCCTCTCCTCGCTCGTCCGCAAGGGGCTTCAACGGACCACTTCAGGCCAGACCACAAACCAAGGCGTTCCGCAGTTGCCGGTTCAACCAGGCAGCGGGCCCGTATCTCTTGAGGTCGTCAACCGATTGCGCGATGCCGGGATATGACGTATCTCCTCGATGTGAATGTGATCGTCGCGCTGATTGATCCGAACCACGTTCACAACCAAACCGCTCTGGATTGGTTTTCCTCGGCCGGCCGCCATGCGTGGGCTACCTCTCCGATCACGGAAAACGCCGTCATTCGAATCGTTGGCCAAGCTTCCTACCCAAACTGTCCAGGAAATCCTGCCGTCGTGGCGGCCTTGCTTTCAAGATTCACACAACACCCCGGCCACCATTTCTGGCCGGACGACATCAGCCTCCTCGACCGCCAAAAAATCGACTTCACCCGCTTGCTCAACGCCAGCCAGGTCACCGACAGCTATCTGCTCGCCCTGGCCATCGCCCACGGCGGCCAATTGGCGACTCTCGACCGCCGCCTGATCCCCGACGCCGTTCTCCTTGGGGCGCAGTCGCTCCACTTGATTCGATAAATTGGCTAAGAAGAAATCGATATCACCCGAGTCAGCGCCGTTTCCATCACCGCATAACCCTCGGCGTTTGGATGGAGACCGTCGCGAAAGTACTCCGGATGTCCCACCATCGGCGTAAAGTAATCCACCAGGAGATAGTTCTTGGACCCCGCCAGGGCAATGATCCCTGCATTCAAGCTATCCACATCCTCGCCTATAATGGGAGGAATCGTGCAAAGCACGACGATCAGTCCCTTGTCCTCGGCCAGCTTGGCCATCTCCGCAATGTTAGATAAGGCCGTCGTCACTCGCGCTTCCGGCGCGGTTCTGAACCCGCGAACATCGTTCGTCCCACCCAGAAGGATAACTGCTTTGTAGTCCTTGCTCAGAACCTCATCCGGATACCGAGCCAGCATTTGCGCGGTCGTGTTTCCCGGCACTCCAAAATTGGTGCGCGGCAGCCACCAACCCGCCGTGATCGAGTCTCCCATAAATGCAAGATTCGCGTTGGCGCGAGGAGATATCGAGGCGCAGCCGGTAAGCAACATTCCCAAGGCCAGCAGGGCCACCAGGCGTCGCACCATGGGACGGGCCCTACACTCCCATGCCGAACTCGGACGATGTCTGAGCCCCGGCATTGGAGTAAAAGTCGTATGGAGTCCGGTGGTTGAACTGGTAGCGTTTGCGCAGCTCCCGGCCCACAAACAGGCCCACCGCCGCCAGACCCAGCCCCACAGACACCCAGCCGATCGCGCGCAGCGCGGGGTGAGATTGATTCAGGTTTACCTCTTCGGCTTCCGTCTCGGGCATGGAAACAACCCTCCTGACCAAATCATACCCCAATCAAAGCCGCAATTGTCCAGTCCCACTTGAGGGGTCACTTCTGCGACTTTTGCGCCATCAGTCCAGCTGATCAACTCGGCGAAGCC
>Ga0302275_10004990_pt1 | contig 12915 bp, 12 predicted proteins | sample III_Bog_N2_2_FD_200229 | JGI IMG/M metagenome (GOLD analysis project Ga0302275, IMG submission 200229) | Peat permafrost microbial communities from Stordalen Mire near Abisko, Sweden - III_Bog_N2_2 | ecosystem: Environmental > Terrestrial > Soil > Wetlands > Peat | place: Sweden: Abisko...
GGGGTCATGGCGTCGACGGCCTTGAGTCCGGTGTACATCGGCTGATGCACCGATTTGCGCTGGATGATGCCCGGGGCCTTGATTTCCACGACGCGGGTTTCAGAGGCCTGGATGGGGCCGAGACCGTCGATGGGGTTGCCCAGCGGATCGATGACGCGGCCGGCCACGGCTTCGCCGACGGGCACGGAGAAGATCTTGCCCGTGCGCTTGACCGGGTCGCCTTCCTTGATTTTGGTGTCTTCGCCAAGAAGGGCCACGCCGACGTTGTCCTCTTCCAGGTTCAAAACCATGCCCATGACGCCGCCCGGGAACTCCAGGAGCTCCATGGACATGGCGTTCTGGACGCCGTAGACTCGGGCGATGCCGTCGCCGACCGAGAGCACGGTCCCGGTTTCGCTCATCTCGACCCGGGATTCATAGTTTTGAATCTGTTTCTCGATGATTTGGCTGATTTCTTCCGCTCTGATTTGCATGGCCCTACTCACCCCTCTTTATTTGATCTTTGAGCATCTGGATTTGAGCGCGCAGGCTCGCATCAAGCACCTTGTCTCCGATCTTGAGCACAACGCCGCCCAAAATCGAGCCGTCCGCCGAGAAATCAAGGACCAGCTTGCAGCCGGTCTGTTTTTCCAGGGTCGCCTTAACCTCGGCCTGCTTGGCGGAGGCCAACGGCACGGCCGTGACCAATTCGCCCCGGACCACGCCCTGGACTTCGTCGAGGAGCGTGCCGAAATAGGCGTTGATATCCGTGAGGAAGGCCAACCGGTTCTTGTCGGCCAGAAGCGAAAGGAAGTTGCCGACCATGGGGCCGACCTGCATCTTGGCCAGAATGCCTTCCAAGACACCCTTTTTTTCCTGGGCGGTGAAAATGGGGTTCTTGAAAACCTTCACGGCCTCCGGAGCCTGGGCCAGGACCTCGGCCAAGGCCGCCAAGTCTTTGCCGTAGGCGTCAAGCTCGGCGGTGCCTTTGCCTTTGCCAAGCGCGAAAAGAGCCTTGGCGTACCTGCGAGCGACGATGTTCCCGGTCAATTGAGCACCACCTTGGTTAGATAATCGTCAACGAGCTTTTCGTGTTCAGCGGCGGAGAGCTTCTCCGTGATCATCTTTTCGGCGGCGGAGGCGACCATCTCGGCGAGTTCGGCGCGCAAGGTCTCCACGGCGACCTTGGTCTCGGTGTCGATGGTCATCTTGGCCTGTTCGCGCAGGCGCTCGGCGGCGTCCTGCGCCTTGGCGACGATCTGGGCTTTCAGCGCCTCGCCTTGGGAACGGTATTCAGCCATGATCCGGGCGCGTTCGGCTTCCAGATTGGAGATGGAGCCTTCGACCTCGCGCAGTTTGCGTTCGGCTTCGGCCTTGCGGGCGTCGAGGTCGGCGAGCTGGTTCTCGATTTGAGCGCTGCGGCCGCGGAAAAATCCGGTGATTTTTTTGCCGGCGAGCTTGACGATCAGCCCGGCAACCAAAATGAAGTTGATGGTCCGGTACAGCAGATCCATCCAGTTCAGCCCCTCGGGCTCCTCGTGGCCGGACGCATAGGCCACGCCGGCGCAGACGATCACCGCCAAAAGCGCGATGGTGTAAACGGTCGCTTTTTTCAATCGGAACCTCCTTTCCCTGACCCAAAAATTTGCCGAAAAAAGACCACGCGGCGGACGAACGCGCCCGGCCGCGACGAAACGACGCGTGTTACAGGGCCCGGCCCAGAATTTTGCCGGCGGCCAGGGTGGAATATTCCGCGACCTTGGCCTTGAGAGACGACATCGCGGAGGCCGCTTCGGAAGCGATGGCCTGGCGGGCGGCAGAGAGTATCCCCGCCACTTCGCCGCCGGCATCCTCGGCGATCCTTTTTTCCGCGGCCACGCCTTCGTCCTTGAGGCCGACGCGCACGGCGGTGGCTTCGATCCGCGCCTTTTCCAGGGCGGATTCATAATCTTTCAGTTTGGAAGAGGCGGAGGCGGTGAACTTTTCGATCTCACCGACGCGTCCGCTCATCCAGGCGGCGCGCTTGGCGATGATGGCGCGGATGGGGCGGATCAGCACGAAATTGAGTGTGACGAGGATAAAAAGAAAGTTTATCAGCTGGATAAGGAATGTTTGGTCAATATCGATCATGCTTGCCCCCGCGTTTGTGAATTAATTACCAAAAAGACAAAGGGCCATTAGCCAATTTCCCCGCACCTGTCCAGCCCCCAGCCTGATTTTTGCGGGTCCGAGGGGCTGCAAACCAGGCAAAACCCGGCGTGAAGCCAGGAATTACGCCCAAGGACCCCGCGGCCAAAAAACTTTCACGCGATTTTTCCCGGATTGGACCGGAGAAAACCCTAGGTCGGAAGCATTCCTAGGTGTTGCGAGCCGGAACCATGCGAAACTGGAATCAAAAGGTACGGACGATCGGCTCGGGCGCGGAGCAAGCGCGCGCGGGCCGGGGAAAATGTCACTGGTGCGCGGGGGCCCCGCGGGCTCCCCTTATTCGGTCAAAGCTTGCGGCGTCCCGGTCGAGTTCATGGAGACCGAGCCGTCGATGACCGCTCCGTCTTCGACCACCAATGCCGGAGTGACCACGGCGCCCTTGAAACTGGCGGTCTTGTGGAAGACGCACCGTTCCTTGGCGGCGATTTCTCCTTCGATGCGGCCGCTGGAGATGAGCTGGCCGACCTTGACCTGACCCCGGATAAAGGCTTCGCGGCCGACCACCAGGACGCCCTCGCTTTCGACCTCGCCTTGGAAATTGCCGTCGATGCGGACGCTGCCCTGGAAACTCAGGCGGCCCTCGTAGCTTGTTCCGGCGCCCAGGAAGGCGTTGATTTCGTCTTTGGCCATGGCGGCGCTCCTTTTCCCGAATAACGTCATGGTCAATCCATGGGGCGTCAAGCCGCGGGGGCGTGTCTGGACGGGCTAGGCCGTCCGGGCGTCCCGGCTAGGATTTTTTGAAAACATACCGGCGCATGGAAACGTTTTGCACCAGCCCGATCAGGCAAAAATTGACGATGGTTGCCGATCCCCCGTAACTAATGAAAGGCAGGGGGATTCCCACCACGGGCATCAGTCCGATCACCATACCAATATTGATCGTGATTTGCCAGAAGAAATAAAAGAAGACCCCGGCGCACAAGAAACTGCCGAAACGGTCCTTGGCGTCCCTGGCCGAGACGTAAATGCGCAGCAGGAAGAAGGCGAAGAGCGACAGCAGCACGATCACGCCGATAAAGCCCCATTCCTCGGAGAACACGGCCACGGCGAAGTCGGTGTGTTTTTCCGGCAGAAAGCGCAACTGGCTCTGGGAGCCTTCGAGATAGCCTTTGCCCCAGATTTTGCCGCTGCCCACGGCGATCTGGGATTGGATGATGTGGTAGCCGGAACCCAGCGGATCGTTTTCCGGATTGAGGAAGGTCAGGATGCGTTGTTTTTGATAGGGCTTGAGAAACCGCCAGGCCAGCGGCATGATCGCCGGGATGGCCACGATCAGGGTCTTGAACACTCCCCCGGTCAGGCCCCGGTAAAGGATCAAGCCGCCCAGGAGCAATACGATGTTCAGGCCCGAACCCAAATCGGGCTGGACCACGATCATGGCCGCCGGGACCAGGCAGGCGGCGAGTACGCCGAGCAGCCCGAGCCAGCCGAGCTTGCCGGAGGCTTCGGAGAGCATGCGCGCGGCCAGCAAAAGCACGCTGATCTTGGCCAGTTCGCTCGGTTGGAAGCTCATCGCCCCCAGGTCGAGCCAGCGCTTGGCCCCGTAAACGGACTTGCCCACGATCGGAACCATGGCCAGTAAAATCAAGGTGAGGCACATCAGCGGCCAGGCCAGGGATTTCAGATACCGGTAGTCCGGCAACATGACCACGACCATGCAGAACAGCCCCGCCAGCCCCCAGACCACCTGCTTCTGGTAATAGGGGTTGAGCGCCACCCCTTCCTCCACGCGCACCCCGCTGGCCGAGTAGAGATTGAACACTCCCACGGTGAACAGTCCGGCCACCAGCAAAAGAAGCGGCCAGTTGAGGCTGAACACCAGGCGTCTGTCGATGGGGGTCATGGCGCGCGGCTCTAATCGGATTCGGCCGGAGGGGCCGTATCGGTCTGGGGTTGGGACTTGGACTGGGCCTGGGTCCGGACCGGGCCGAAGAGGTAATCGTAGACCGACTTGACCACCGGCACGGCGGCCTCGCCGGCGTGGCCGCCGTGTTCGACCATGCACACGACCACGTAGCTTTTGCCGTCCTTTTGCCCGAAGGAGGCCAGCCAGGAGTGGTCGCGGTATTTGTAAGGCATGTCGACCGTTTTTTTGCGCTCGTCGGCGTTGATCAGCTTGACCACCTGGGCGGTGCCGGTCTTGCCGCCGATGCGGGCGTCGGGCCTCCAGATCTTGTGGGCCGTGCCGGCGTCGACCGTGGCCACCATGGCCGAGACGATGAATTCCCGGTCCTTGTCCGAGATGGGCAGCCGCCCTTGTTCCAGCGGCGGATCGTTGGCGTCGAGCAGGGGCTTGAGTATCCGGCCGCCGTTGACGAGCGAGCCCATGAAGCGCGCCACCTGCAAGGGGGACAGCTGGACGTAGCCCTGGCCGATGGAGGTGTTGAGCGTTTCACCCCGGGTCCAGGCCACGCCGTAGCGTTTCTTTTTCCAGGCCGTGGAGGGCACGATGCCGGCGCGTTCATGGGGCAGGTCGATGCCCGTGGGCACGCCCAGGCCGCACTCCGTGGCCACGGCGTTGATCCGGTCCACGCCGAGCCGTTCGCCGAGCTGGTAGAAGTAGACGTCGCAGGAATTCACCAGCGCGCCGCGCAGATCGATGCGGCCGTGGCCGCCCTTTTTCCAGCAGTGGAACTCGTGGTTGCCCATCTTGTAGGACCCGGTGCACACGGTCGAATCGGTATATTTGAGCATGCCGGTGGCGAAACCGACCGTGGTCATGAGCAGTTTGAACACGCTGCCTGGCGGGTAGACGCTTTGGGACACCCGGTTTTGGATCGGGTGCATGGGGTCGTCGCGCAGTTCCTGCCATTTATTGGCCGACAGTCCGAGCACGAAGAGATTGTTGTCGTAGGAGGGCTGCGAGACCAGCGCCAGGACCTGGCCCGTGTCCGGGTCGAGCACCACGACCGCCCCGGCCTGGCCTTCGAGCTGTTGGGCGCAATGTTCCTGCAGGCCGAGGTCGATGCTCAGGGTGACGTTGTTGCCGCCCTTGGGTTCGACGATGACCTGCTCGTCGAGTTCGCGGCCGAGGGCGTCCACCTGGATCTGCTTGCGGCCCTTCTGGCCCCGCAGGCGGGTTTCCATGGTGTATTCCATGCCCTGCTTGCCCACGGCGTCGCCGAGCGCGAGCGTCGGGTCCTTTTCCAGTTCTTCCTCGTTGGCTTCGGCCACGTAGCCGAGCACGTGGGCCAACAGTTCGCCCCGGGGATAGAAGCGCTTGTGGCGCACGATGATCTCCAGGCCCGGCCAGAAAACCAGGTTGGATTCGATCTTGGCCAGGGTTTCGAAGGACAGGTCGTTGATCAGGATGAGCGGCTCGAAGGTTTTGACCCGCTTTTTGCCGCGCAGGTAAATTTCCTGCAGGTTGCTGGTCTCCAGGCCGGTCCATTCGGCGACCTGGCCCAGGGTGGCGCTGATGTCGGCGCAGTCTTCGCGCACGAGCCCCAGCGCGAAGGACGGCTCGTTGACCGCGAGCAAAACCCCGTTGCGGTCCCAGATCACGCCCCGGGGCGAAGAGATGGAGGTTTCGCGGATCTGGTTGGAGCGGGCCAGGTCGCCGAAATAGTCGCCGCGCAGGACCTGGAGATACCAGAAGCGGGCGATGAACAGGCAAAAGAGCCCCAGGGTGAGGATCTGCAGCAGGATCAGGCCGCCGCGGGGAGCGGGCGGACCTTCGCGGTCAAACGGTACGGGCATGGCTGAGCGGCAAATTGTGATAGATTATGTACAACAGTCCCCATTCCATGGGGAAAACCACGGCTTGGACGATGGCTTCGAGCCACAACCGCTCCGGGGCCACGGACCAATCCTGGAGCGAGGCCATCATCAGCGAGAGCAGGATGTGCATGGCTCCCTGGCAGGCTCCGAGAATGATCATGAACAGGAAATTTTTAGCCTCGAAGAGATAATGCCCGAAAAAATACATGGCCGCCAGAGCCCCGTACCAGATCAATCCGGAACCGAAGGCCAAGGAGCCGTCGCCTTCCTGGATCAGGATGGCGGCCAGGGCGAACCAAAGCGATTTGGTCCAGCGCTCCTCCTGCAAGGCGAGGACGAAGCCGGCGGCGAGAAAATCCACGCCCGGAACCTGGCGCTGGGCCATGATCCCGGCGATAACGACGCATACCCACCACAGCAAGTTGAGCACGGTCTAGTCGCCCCCCGGCCCGGGCCCGGGTTTGGGCTTGGCCTGGTCGATCTTGTTGTCGAACACCGGCGGCCGGAGCCGTTTGCCTTTGCCTTCGAGCTGGGGCCGCACTTCCTTTTCTTCTTCGACCTGGGGCTCTTCCGGCGGCAGGGGCGGTTTTTTCAAAACCAGCACTTCCTCGGCGGTCTTGATGTCGCTTAGGGGGGCGGCGAGCACGTTTTGAAAGAGCGTCGGGCCGGTCGGTTCGACCTTGACCACCCGGGCCACGGGAAGGCCTTTGGGAAACACCTCGCCAAGCCCGGAGGTGATCAAAAGTTCGCCTTCATCCAGGGGCGAGCCTTGGGGCACGTACTGGACTTCCATGGGGTCGTCCGGGCCCTGGCCGGCCAGGATGCCCTGGGTGCGGTGGATCTGGCCCATGACCGGGATGCGGCTGTTCAAATCGTTGACCAAAAGGATCACCGCCGCGTTTTGGCTCACGCGCAGCGTCTTGCCGACCACGCCGAAAGGCAGAACCACCGGCAGGTTGACCTTGAGTCCGGCCCGCGTGCCCTTGTCGATCATGATGGTTTCCAAGGCGGCGTTGGGTCCCAGGCGATGCGAGACGACCCGGGCGCCCTCGCGGACCCAGCCCTCGGGCGGAGCGAAGGACATCAGGTCGCTCAATCTGCCGGCCAAGGCGGCTTTTTCGGTGGCGTCGACCAGTTCGGAACGGGTCTTTTCCAGGTCCGAGGCCAGGCGCTCGTTCTCCTGGCGCAGGCCGATAAAATAGATATAGCGCCGAAACAATAGTTCGGCGCTGTCGGCTGCCCATTTGCCGGGGGCCAAAACCCAACGGGAAACCTCAAGACCGGTCACGTCGGCCACGGTGTCGAGGTACCCGGTGCGCATGTTCCAGGTATACAACCCCAGATAGAGGAATAATACCAGCAAAAGGGCGACGGTGATGCGGGAAGGAGTGGCTCTAATCTATCGTGACCTCCTTGAGCACGTCCAAATTTTCTAGGGTCTTTCCGGAACCGAGCACGACGGTGGCCAGGGGATCGTCGACGACGATGATGGGCAGGCCGGTGACGTCGCGGAGCAATTGGTCCAGGCCGCGCAAGAGCGCGCCTCCGCCGGTGAGCACGATGCCGCGGTCGACGATGTCGGCGGCCAGTTCGGGCGGGGTTTGTTCCAGAGCCACGCGCACCGCCTGGACGATGGCCTCGACCTGTTCGGCGATGGCCTTCTGGATCTCCTCGGCGGTGATGGTGATGTTTTGGGGAATGCCGGTGACCAGGTCGCGGCCCTTGACCTCCATCTCTCCGGAGTTGGTGGACTGATGCGCGCTGCCGATGTGGATCTTGATCTGTTCGGCCGTGGATTCGCCGATGAGCATGTTGTAGCGGCGCTTGACGTACTGCATGATGGCTTCGTCCATCTTGTCGCCGCCCACGCGCACGCTGCGCGAATACACCACGCCGGACAGCGAGATGACCGCCACCTCGGTGGTGCCGCCGCCGATGTCCACGACCATGTTGGAGGTCGGTTCGGTGATCGGCAGATTGGCGCCGATGGCCGCGGCCATGGGCTCCTCGATCAAATACACCTCGCGCGCCCCGGCCGACTGCGCCGATTCCTTGACCGCGCGCTTTTCCACCTGGGTGATGCCGGTGGGCACGCAGATGACGATGCGCGGCCGCACCAGGCGCCGCGAATTGTGCACCTTGGAGATGAAATGCCGCAGCATCGCCTCGGTGATTTCGAAGTCGGCGATGACGCCGTCCTTCATCGGGCGGATGGCCACGATGTTGCCCGGCGTGCGCCCGAGCATTTTCTTGGCCTCGATGCCCACGGCCAAAACCTTGTTGTTGCCGCGGGAGTCTTTCTTCACGGCCACCACCGAGGGCTCGTTGAGCACGATGCCCTTGCCCTTGACGTAGACGCAGGTGTTGGCGGTGCCAAGGTCGATAGCCAGATCGTTCGAGAACATTCCCAGCAACCAATCCATTAATCTGGACATATTTCCTCACTTCACTCACAATCGGTTGGCCGCGTGTCCGGGCGTATTTTCCGGATGGCGCGCAGAACCGAAGTGATTGCGATTTTTCGGTGGTGTTGTCAATTCCCATGGCAATGTCAATGCCCGATTGGGGTACGCCAATGCGCTTTTATAGTCTGTCCGAGCAGTTCCGGCAACGCCTGGGCGGCAAGGCCAGAAAAATCCCGCTCGACGCCGGTTTTTCCTGCCCCAACCGGGACGGGACCGTGGGCCTGGGGGGCTGCCTGTATTGCCCGCCGCACGGCTCCGGAACCGGGGCGCACGCCGGGGGAATGAGCCTGGCGGCCCAATGGGACGCGGGACTGGCGCGAATGGCCGCCAAACATCCGCGCGCCATCCCCCTGGCCTACCTTCAGGCCTATTCCAATACCCACGGCCCGATCGAACGCCTGCGCGCGGTCCTGGCCGCAATCGCCGCCCTGCCCGGCGCCCGCGGCCTGTGTCTGGGCACCAGGCCCGATTGCCTGGACGACGACAAACTCGACGCCATCGCCAGCCTCGCGCTGCCCGAAATCCGCCTGGAAATAGGCCTGCAATCGAGCGACCCGGACACCTTGCGGCGCATCAACCGGGGGCATACGCCGGACGACTTCGCCCGGGCCGCGCGCGCCGCCGCCGAGCGGGGACTGACCGTCTGCGCCCACGTCATCGCCGGACTGCCCGGGGAAAACGAAAGCCATTTCCGGCGCACCGTCGATTTTCTCAACCGCCTGCCGGTCGCGGCCGTCAAATTCCACAACTGCTACGTCGCCAAGGATACCGGCCTGGCCGCGCTGTGGCGCGAGGGAAACTACACCCCGCTCGGCCAAGACGCTTATGCGGCCATGATCGTCGCCGCCCTGGCGAGCCTGCGCCCGGATATCGCGGTCGAACGCTTAAACGCCGACCCGGCCGAAGGCGAACTGCTCGCCCCGGACTGGGCGGCCGACAAACGCGGCTTGATCGATCAAATCACCGCGCTGCTGGCCGCGCAAGACATTTGGCAAGGCAAGGAATATGTTGACGGGAAGAAGGATGGAGTCCCAGGATATCAAAGACAAGGAGTCCGCGATGCAAAACAATGAGACGATTGTAAGCGGTCCACTCAAGCTGGCGTTGACCTGGAAGGACGGCAAGATCACCGGCATCGAATTGGCCTGGGCGGGTGAAGCTGACCGGGGCGATTACACCAGTCCGGAGGCGGGCCGGCTCGCTAACGCCTTGGCCGCTTATTTGGCAGGGAAAAACACGGCCTGGCCGGAATTGCCTCTGGATTTTTCCGGCATAAGGCCATTTACTCTCGAGGTGCTGGACGAGCTCTCCAAAGTCAGCTTCGGCCATTTCTTGACGTACGGCGAACTGGCCGCACGGGTAGGGAGTCCGAAGGCGGCCCATGCGGTCGGCCAGGTGATGGCCAAAAATCGTTTTCCTCTTATCTTTCCCTGTCACCGGGTGGTCGGCAGTGGCATGAAGCTGACCGGCTACGGCCCGGGGTTGCCCATGAAAAAAATGTTGCTGGAATTGGAGGGAGTGCTATGAAGTATGATTCACAGTATCAAGAATCGTTATTCCTGGATATCGTCTTTCTCTGTTTTTGTCGACCTATTGATCTTCTGTGGGATACCTTGACGACTGAGAGGATGGTATCGTGAACGTGATTTCTTGAAATCATATTGGCGATCAAATAGACGTTCTAGCATCTGTGGCATATCCTTAAACAGGAGTTTCACTGCATCCCCTGATTTTTCCGGATTTCTTCTGTATTTGTGACCACTTAAGCCCACCCATTCTGTAAGACCCCACGCTTCCACTTAAAGCTGCCTCGTCAGCCCTTTATTTTCGGCGATATTTCTTAATTTTCTTGACTTTGTACGACCCTACTAATATGGTCGGCGCATGGCACATCTACACAAGAAGATGAAAAAGGGCCGACCCTACTACTACATCCGTGAGATGGCGCGGGTCGATGGCAAGCCAAAAGTTATCAACCAGGTATATCTTGGCTCGGTCGAGCGTATTTTGAGCATGGCCGCAGGAGGGAAGGCGGCCCTGGAGCGACTCCAGGTGCAAGAGTTCGGAGCACTTTGGCTGGCGAACCTGATCGATGGGGAGGTCGGATTGGCAGAGATGATCGACTCGATCGTGACCAAGGGCAAAGGGGAGTCGGGCCCTTCGGTCGGAGAGTACTTCCTCTATGCCGCATATAATCGCATGATCGATTCCTGTTCGAAAAGAGCACTGCCTGACTGGTACGGGGCAACTGCCATCCAGCACATCCGCCCCGTCGACGCCGAGGCGCTCTCCTCGGAGAATTTCTGGAGGAAGTGGGACAGGGTCAATGAAAAACAGATCAAACTGATCGCGAGCAAACTCTTAGCCAAGATCAACGAGATTGAGCCTTCCGCCTCGGGCTGCATGCTCTTCGACACCACCAACTATTACACCTACATGGCCAGCGACACTGAGTCGGAACTGGCCCAACGAGGCAAGAACAAAGACGGGCACGACTGGCTCCGCCAAGTTGGGTTGGCGCTCCTGGTCGCCAGGGACACCAGGCTCCCGCTCTATTATCGAGAGTACGAGGGCAACCTCCACGATTCCAAGGTATTCTCTCGGATCATCGAAGAGGTGTTGGGCACCATGGCCACGCGGGTGCCGGGCGAGGTGACTGTCGTCTTCGACAAGGGCATGAACTCCGAGGAGAACATGACCGCAATCGATAACAGGGACTCGGCCCACTTCGTGACGACCTACTCCACCTACTTTGCCGAGGATCTCGCTCATATCGATAGGGCGCGCTTCAACGTGGTAGACACGCCAAGGAACAGGGATCTTGCGAGCCAGGGTCGAGAAGACGACCAGCTTTTGGCCTGGCGCACGGCCGGGGAGTACTGGGGAAGGGAACGAACGGTCGTAGTGACGTACAACCCCCTGACCGCCACAAAGCAGCGCTATGCCTTCGAGCGTCGGCTATCAAAACTCCAGGCCGCCCTCTACGAGCTCAGGGCCAAGGTCAGGCGGGGCGGCGCTCACTGGAAGAAGAAGGGCAAGATCGTCGAACGTTTTCATGCCTTCTGCGAAGAACTCCACCTGCCCAAGGACCTCTATGATCTGGCTTTCGATAACGACGGTGGCCTAGTGGCCATGAGCTTTCGCAAGAACCACTACCGTATCGGCCGGCATATCGACCGTTTTGGAAAAAATATTCTCATCACCGACCGAAGCGACTGGAACACGGACGAGATCGTCCGAGCGAGCCTCGACCGCTACCTGGTAGAGGAAGCCTTCAGGCAGACGAAAGACAACGATCTGGTCAGCTTGTTTCCGATCAGGCACTGGACGGACGACAAGATCCGCTGCCACATCCTGTCATGCATTGTGGCCCTGTGCTACTTGAGACTGATCGAGTGCCGTCTGCGCCGGGCCGGGCTGGATATGACTGCGGCCACCGCAATGGAGAAGATGAGAAAACTGCATTCCTGTCTGTGCTGGCATGCAGACAAGAGAAAGCCGCTCCGGATGCTTGAGGAGCCTACTCCATCCCAGGCCTTAATTCTCAGGGCGTTCGGGTACGAAATCGCAGGTGGGGTCTTACAAAAAATCGAAGTGTAACCTGGCTATTTTATTCCACTTTTAGGCAATAGCAGCCCTTATGCAGTGAAACTCCTGTTCGAGTTCTTCCGAGGTCTTAAATATGCTCGCGTCCACTTGGCCGACCTGGATGAAGATGAAATTTTCGAAATCCCTCTCGAAATAGCGCATGATCGTGCCCAGGGTGTGCAGTCCCAGGCCGTTGTAGCCGTTGACCAGCAAAACGGCCGTGCGGGCGTTGGTGTCGAGTTCCTTGGCCTTGCCCGGCTGGCGGGAGGCCATGTCCGGATGGCTGGGGATCTTGGCCGCCTCGACCAGGACGTCGAGCTGTTTGAGCTGCTCCCAGGTCTGGTTGTAGTGGCGCTTGGTATACCAGGCCAAGGCCGCCAGGGCCGAAGTGACCAGCACCGTGGCCCAGCCGCCCTCCTCGAATTTCACGATCACCACCGTGACCAGGATAAACGAACACAGCGCCAGCCCCAGGCCGTTCAAGGCCAAGCCCTTGCGCCAATGCGCCGCGCTCCCCCGGTCCTGCCACCAATGCTTGACCATGCCGAGCTGGGACAGGACAAAGGTGATGAAGACGTTGATCGAATAGAGCACGATCAGGATATCCACCGCGCCCTTGGTGACGACCATCAGGAAAAAGGCCGAGGCGCCCATGAGCAAAATGCCGTTCTTGGTCACCAGGCGGTCGGACAGCATGGCGAACCGGGTCGGAAACCAGCGGTCCAGGGCCATATTGGACAAAACCCGGGGGCCGTCGAGAAAACCGGCCTGGGCGGCGACGAACAGCAGCAAGGCCTCGCTCACGAGCGTGACCAGGACGAAAGCCGAACCCCAGGGTTGCGGCCAGGCCCCGGTGATGCTCTCGAAAAGCACCGCGTTCAAGGTCTTGCCCGGCTGCTCGCCGACCTTGAACAGGATGTAGGCGAACATCAGCCCCATGACCGTCACGGCCAGG
>Ga0302275_10004995_pt1 | contig 12912 bp, 8 predicted proteins | sample III_Bog_N2_2_FD_200229 | JGI IMG/M metagenome (GOLD analysis project Ga0302275, IMG submission 200229) | Peat permafrost microbial communities from Stordalen Mire near Abisko, Sweden - III_Bog_N2_2 | ecosystem: Environmental > Terrestrial > Soil > Wetlands > Peat | place: Sweden: Abisko...
GCAGATGCCCCACGTGTGCGGCCTTATTGGGATTGATGCTGGTATGCTCCACCAGCCGGAAACCCGCGCCTCCAATCTGCGCGTGTTCATCGGCCGCCATCCTCTTCACCACCGAAGCACGGTCGAGCTTCACATTCAGATATCCAGCTCCCGCAATCTCCACCGCGGCCACGCCGGACGTCTCCGCCAGCGCCGGCTGCAACTCCTGCGCGATGGCACGCGGCGCCTTCTTCAGCCGCTTGGCCAGCTCAAACGCCACTGGCAGCGCCATCTCGCCGAACTCAATCTTCGGCGGCAGCTCCACGGCGAGGTTCGCCAGCGTAACGTCGTAACGTTCCGCCAGCAACGCCCCAATCCTCGACTGCAACTGCTGCTGCAAAATTCTGTACATAATGGTCGCTACCGTCTAAACGAAAACTTCTTATGCGCAAAGTAGCTGTAGCACGCAATCACCACCGAGTTCACAATCCCCGCCAGAAACGGAGCATAGGGATGTGTCAGCGAGGGCAGCAGAAACACCTTCGTCGCCAGCGGCAGGATAATCAACTCCGCCGGCGTACTGATACCGTACACCGCGAAACACTTCAACCATTCTCTGAGGTAGTTGCCTTTTGTGCGGAAGACAAAATGCTTGTAACAGAGAAACGCAATCGTAATCGCAAGCGGCTTCGACGTAATCGACGCAAGATCTGCGATAAGCGGCTTACCGCGATGCGGCAACAGATGCCCAAACAGGATCACAAATCCCGAATAAAGCCCCAGCGCGAGCAGCGTATTCGATACTCCGACCAGCAGGAATCGAATCACCTCGCCCGACGGCAGAACCCGCCGAAGCGCGGCAAAAGGACCATGTGCTCGGGGATCTGGCGGCGTCTCATCGTCGAGAAGGGCGATTTTGTGGCTGGACACACCTTACATTCTAGCCGCAACACGCGCGCGCTCCGCAAAGCCTGACCCGGCGCGCCGGCCATCTTGCCCGCGGCGCTTCTCTCCACGCGCAAATTTCAATACTCTAGGCTCATGGCCACCCTTGCCACCCTCGCTCCACGGTCGCAGGTACAGGCCACACCGCGCACAGATCGTCCGCAGCCCCCTCCTGGTTGGAGCACCGCACGCTGGCTCGCCATCCTCTCCGCACTATCACTCACCACACTGCTGGTGCACGGCTGCCACCCCCTCGCCGAGGACGGCGGCCTCTACGTCGCCGGGGTCGAGTACCTGCTGAACCCAGCGCTCTTCCCCCACGACACCGTCTTCGTCACCGCACATCTCCGCTTCTCACTCTTCGCCCCACTCGTCGCGGCAGTCGTCCGCATCACCCATCTGCCGCTGCCGTGGGTGCTGCTGCTGGTCGAGCTCTTCAGCATCGGTCTCACGCTCTTCGCTGCGCGCCTGCTGCTGCGCCGCTGCCTCCCCGGCGACGCCCCGCAACTCGGCGGCGTCGCCCTGCTCGCTGCCTGGTGGACGCTGCCCGTCGCCGCGACCTCCCTCATGCTCTTTGACCCCTACGTCACCGCGCGCAGCCTCTCCACGCCGCTCTCTCTGCTGGCCATCGCCTTCGCGCTCGACATCGATACACACTCCCCTACCCGTCGCCGTTCTACCCTGCTCTGCGGCCTCTACCTGCTGCTCGCGGTGCTCGTGCATCCGCTGATGGCCGCCTACGCGGTCGCCCTGGTCGTTGTTCTTCTCACCGCCGCGCGCGCCACCGGTCGCCGCCGAATCTGGCTTTGGACGCTCCTCACCGCCATCGCGCTCGCCTCCGCCACCGTCATCCACCTCCTTGCGCCCGCCGAATCCCCCGCGGTCGTCGCCGCCGCGCACTCCCGCTACTACTGGTTCCTCTCGCAGTGGCGCTGGTATGAGGTCTGCGGACTCGCCGGCCCGCTTGCGGTCCTCGCGATGTTGCTCCGAGCCCACCTCAGCCGCGCCGCCGACGCCCTCTGCCGCGCCTGCGTCGGCCTCGGCCTCATCGCCGTGCTCATCGCTCTCCTCTTCGCACACGACAGCGCGCCCACGCACCTGGTCGCGCGCCTGCAGCCGCTGCGCGCCTGGCTACTGATCTACGCGATCATGACACTGCTGCTCGGCGCCGCGCTCACCCGCTGCGCTCTCCAGTCGCCGCGATGGTCAGTCCGGCTCGGACCCGCCGCAACCCTGCTCTGCATCGCCACCATGATGTTCGCCTGCCAGCGTCGCACCTTCCCCGCGTCGCCGCACCTCGAACTCCGCGCTCGCGCCGCCACCAATCCCCGCAACAACCCCTGGTCCCGCGCCTTCCTCTGGGCCCGCGACAACACCCCGGTCAACGCCCTCTTCGCACTCGACGCCGACTACATCTCCATCCCCGGCGAAGACGCGCAAAGCTTCCGCGCTACCGCCCAGCGCAGCGCCCTGCCGGACTACTCCAAGGATGGCGGCGAGGCCTCCATCACGCCCTCGCTCGCCGCGCTCTGGCAGCAGGGGGTTAACGCGCAAACCAACCTCTCCCTCGAACCCGACACGGCACGCGACGCCCGCCTGCTCTCTCTCGGAGTCAACTGGATGGTACTGCGCTCCACCGCCGTCACAGCGAACCCGTGCCCCTACGACAACGGCACCGTCAAGGTCTGTAAGCTGAACTAATTCGCAGGCGCCGAGAGCGGCGCACTCGGCGGTATTCTCACCACGACACTCTCTTTGTCTTTCGTCTCGATCTGCGCGTAGAAACTGCGCAGTGCCGTGTAGTCCTCCGGCATAAAGAGAATGTCTGCCATCGCATAGTTGCGCCTCGTCGTAATGCTGGTTGGTGACGTCTCGAAGTTGACGCTGTACACTGCCCGTTTCGGAATCTCGTACTTATCGCCCATCGGCGCAGCCTCCACCTCGAAACCCGTGGGAAAGTTGATCCGTAAAGCATCCTGGATTAGCTGTGGAAAGTGAAAGTAGACTGCCGTCTCACGCTTATCCTGCGGGAATGTTGCTGCCGAGCCCGATTCAAATATGTCCGCAGGCACAATCAGTCGCTTGCCAGTCACTATTCCGAGGTCCCCCTTCACCCCGTAGGAGACCTTCAACGGTTGCTCGTAGTCCTCCAGATTCTGGACACTCCCGACCGTCACGTCAAGCGACTTCGGTAACCTATCTTCCAACATCTTCCGTAGACCATCTCTTACACTTTCCTCATCGCCCTTAAGAGCGCTCTGCCGCCAGATCAGGGCCTCGTCTCCCGTGAAGATCAAGTCGATCTTGCCTGAGACCTGACCTCGTGCGTCCATATCAAGGCTGGCAACCCGTAGAGTTATGTTCGATCCATACACGTCGGCAGGCGTCTCGCTGAACGCCGCATCACCCTTTACCTGTCTCAGCCCGGTTACGAGGGTGTGCTGCCACTCCAAATGTCCATAGGTGCAATACCGCGAGCCTGGATCGAGATACTGGTCCTTGCCGTCCACGTTCACGATGGCGATCGCGCTGTCGAACTGATTGAAGCTCCGCCAATACGGGGTGAACAGATTCTTGCCCCGATCCGGCACGAGCATCAGGTAGCTCTTGATCCCGGCCGACCGCGACATCGCCACAAACAGTGCAGCCAGTTCAACAGAAGACCCGTGGTTATGCTTCAGAACATCCGTCACATTGCTTGTCTTGCCGTCCTCTTCCCGTTCACGTTCGCGGGTGAACTTCGTATTCTCGATCGTCATGACCTTCGCATAGATCCTGCGCAGCTTCTCCTCTGGGGTACTCGCACCGGCGATTACCGTCTGCGTCTCCTCATCCAGCTTTGAGCTCCCCTTCATAAAGGAATCGCTGTCCTCAGACCAGCTCTTACCCTGTTCCTTCCAGAAGTCCGCAGACGAGCCGGTGCCATAAGAGAAGAGCACGCGGAAGCCATAGCTCGATAGCGGAGGCATGTACTCCTCTTGCTCCTGCGGGGGGACATCCTTGACCACCAGGTCATAAATTGTTCTCCGGCTGTCCATTCCAGGAACCGGCACGGGTGGCGTTGCGCGAATCAGCTCTGCGCCTGGAGGTAGAATCTTGAACGCGGCAGTGCCATAAATATCTGCATGCCATGCATAGTGCGCTGATCTCACAAACAGGTCGCCCTGAATATACCAGGCAGGCACATCACGCACCATCCAATTTCCGTACCTTATGGTGTAGCGATATTCGATGATGCTGCCGACCTGCACATCCGGCAGCGTAAAGACCATCTCTTCACTCTTGCCCTCCATGGCCTTTACGATCGTCTTCAGGTACGGCTTTCCGGTGAACGGAATGATCGTGCCGTCTGGATGGATCGTCCGGCCGACAATATCCTCAACGTCTGCCCCATTGCCATCGCCACGATAGTCATAGTGTTTGCCGGAGGTCCGCACAAAATCCAGCTCGACATTGGCGTATTTCTGGACACCTTCTTCCGTCAATATCTTGATCCGCTCATAGTGCTCTTTTATGTAACCCAGATCATCATTGTGGTCAATCTCCTCACGATAGAGAACTACCGCAGGCGCTCCCGGATACCCCGGCAGCGACGTCATCGAGAGCTCTTCCGGCGTCGGCTTCACGAATGGATCGCTCGCTTGCGCAGCCGCCGGCAAAGCCATAAGCAATAGGACCGCGAGACGCCTCCACGGCACACCCAACATTAGCGTCGTCACCTGCTTGCTATGCATCCCCGTCCCCGCAAATGCTAGTTCGCCTTTTTCGAATCCACTTGGCTATTCTCGCCAACAGACACCGGCACCATCTTCAGCACCACGCTCTCCTGGTCCTTCGCCTCGAACTGCGAGTAGAAGTCGCGCAGGGCGCTGTAGTCCGTCGGCATAAACAGAAAGTCCCCAATCACAAACGTTCTCCGCGTCGTAAAGTTCGTCGGCCCGAACGTACTGGTCAAGTCGTACATCGCCCGCTTGGGTATGGTGAACTTCCCCTCCGTCGGCGTTGCCTCCACCTCGAACCCCGGCTTGAAGTTCACCCGCTGAGCGTCCAGCACGGACTCTGGGTAGTGGAAGTAAACCGCCGTATCGCGCTTCGTCTGCGGGAACGTCGCGGTCTCGCCGGCGGTGAACAGATCCACCGGCATCACCAAACGCTTGCCGGTCGGCGTCCCCATCGTACCCGTCACGTCATAGGACACCTTCAGCGGCTGCTCATAATCGTCCAGGTTCTTGATCTCGGAGACCTTTACCTCCAGGGACTTCGGTACCAACGCCTGCAGATGCTCCTCCAGCCCGTGCCGCAGGCTCTCCTCATCGCCACGCAGCGCCCGGTGCCTCCAATCCAGCGCCCCTGCTCCGTTGAACTCCAGGTCGATCCTTCCCTTGATCTCTCCATGTTCATCCATGGTTAGATTCGCCACGCGCGTCGCCTTGTTCGCGCCATAGCCATCCCCCAGGGTCTGCGCAAACTCTGTTCCAGAAGCCGTCTGCCGCAAACCCTCCACAAAGCTATGCTGCCAGGCCAGGTGCCCATAGGCGCAGTACCTCGACCCCGGATCGAAGTACACGTCTTTCCCGTCCACATTCACGACTGCAATCGTGTCGTCGAACTGCTGCAGACTCAGCCAGTTCTCCAGAAAGAAGTGTTCATTGCGGTTCGGAACCAGCATCACGTAGCCTTCCAGGCCCGCGGCACGCGCCATCCCGACGAACAGCATCGTCAGTTCGCTGTCATTCCCGCGCTTGTGCTTCAGAATCTCGTCAGCGTTGTCGACTTTGCCGCCGCCCTCGGCCTTCTCCTCGCGAGCATCACGCACACGCGTGTAATTTGTGTTCTCCAGCGCCATCACGGCCGCATAGATCTTGTGCAGCTTCTCGTCCGGCGTGGTCGCGCCCGCAATCACATCCTGCGTCGCCTTCTTCAGGTCTCCATTCGGCCCAATGAAGGTGTCCGCTGTCTTCGACCAGTGCTTACCCGTAGACTTCCAGAAGTCCGCGGAGCTGGTGTAGGCCGTGAAGTTAAACAGCACGCGATAGCCGTAGTTGGCGATGGGCGGCATATGCTCCTCCTTCGGCTGAGGAGGTACATCATGGATAACCAGATCGTAGTACTCGTGAGCTGGGTTAACAGCGTCCCCTGGCGCCTGAATCCGGTTGATCTTGGCGCCCGCGGGCAGAATCGGGAACCAGGAGATCGCATTGATCGGCTTGTCCCCATCGGGGTCGACCAGTGGCTTGGACGTGGGAAACCACTCGTAGTGCGCCGACTTCACATACAGGTCTCCCTGAATGATCCAGTCCGGCGCTTCATAGACCTCGTCGTTATAACGCGTGGCGTACCGGTACTCGATGATGCTTCCCACCTGGACATCGGGCAGCGTGAAGACCATCGACTGGAACTTCGCGTCCTGGCCCTTCACGATCGTCTTCAGGTACGGCTTGCCGGTGAACGGAATAATCGTCCCGTCAGCATGAATGGTACGGGCCGTGATATCGCCCACCGTCTCCTCGTTCCCCACATACTCGTCATTGCCGGATGTACGCACATAGTTCAACTCCACGTTGGCATAGTTGTCCACGCCTTCCTGCGTCAGGATCTTAACCCGCTTGTAGTGCTGGATGACATGCAGATCGTCCTTGGTGATCTCCTCGTCGAACAGCACCAGCGCCGGCGCTCCGGGAATGCCCGGCGCCGACGTCATCGCCAACTCCTCCGGCGTGGGCTTCGTAAACATATCCGCGGCAAACCCCGGCGCCGCGCCCATCCCCAGCGCAGCCAGGAGCAGCAACTGCCCCGCCGCGATTCTTCCTGCGAACTTCCCCTTTTGCCTCTTCATCGAGTCCATCATTCCCTTCGCTCTCCGACATGGCCGGAAGCAGGTAGCCTCCGGTCTGAAATTAAATCCTGCTTACTGCGCCCGCTTCAACACGGCCTTGCTGTCTTCATCCTCTGCAATCACACCCGCCAGCCTCTGCAACTCCGGATACTTCTCCGGCGGCAGCGTCACCTGCTTCACCACGAACCTGCGGCTGTAGTGCAATACCTGCCCCCGTACCACGGTCGAGCTCTCATAGCTCGCGAACCCAACATCCTCCTTCACCGGGTCCGGTACCTCATCCACTACATAGCCGTCCGGTATCTGGATGTCGAAGTCATCACTGGCCTGCATCGTCTCGTGGAGATCGATCGCCACCTTGCGTATCTTGTGGTCCACGTCGAGCTCATAGCTCCCCAGCACTCGCGGCCGCACCATCAGCAGCGGCCCGGTCGCGCTGGCATAGTGCGTCGCATCCAGGTCGAAGTTCGTCGTCAGTGCCTGGTTCAACGCACTCACGTTGTCCACCTTCAGTCCGGTCACGGTCGCTGCCATCAGGTCACGGGCAACCACATGGTCCATATACTCTTGTTGCTTCTTCACTTCCGCATGTCCAAAGACCTCGCGCCGGTCCTCCGCTACGTCACCGTAGCGCTTGTCGGTCACGCTGCCCTTCAGAGACCCATCCGCGCTCAACCGGAAGCTCGCCGTCCGCACAATCGTATTCAGGTCAGGACTCATCACCGGCAGCTCGACGATTTGGCTGTCGTCGCCCTCCATCAGCACGCCGTAGCTTCCCTGCAGGTTGTCCTCCAGTTGCCCAAAAGGCGTCTGGTCCCAGGTCGGATCGAAGATCAGGTAACGCTTCCCGGTCTTCGCCGTCACCACGCTGTGCATCTTCGCCGACTGATACCCCTCGGGTATCTCAATCGCGCCGATCATGTGGTTGCCAAGGATCGACGGCGCATCCGGGTCAATCACTCCGCGCTCGGTATGCACCATCAGCAGCGCGCTGTGGATTCCCACGCTCGACAGCATCGCCGACAACAGCGTCGCCTTGTCCTTGCAATCGCCATAACGGTCTTTGAAGATGTCCGCTGCCGGATGCGGTTGATAGCCGCCCACGCCCATCTCAATGTCGTAGTAGCGAATCTGCTTCTGCACAAACTCACCGACGGCCTCGGCCTTGTCATAGAAATCCGTCTTGCCTGTAGTCAGCTCGGTGGCCTTGGCGGCAATCTCCGGCGTGGCTGTCAGCCGTCCATTCTCCAGTGTGTTGTACCACTCGCCGATGCCCTGCCACGTCCCGTCCTGCGGCTCGGCCAGGCCCGGCCCTGTGTAGTGCACCGTCATCCGTCCCGCCAGCGCGCTGGTTCGCGGCGACATGGGTACCTGCTCCAGGTCGATCGCCGCCTCGTTGTTCATCTCCCAGCGGTAGCTGTGGTTCTCCAGGTCGGCGCCATCCACCGCCAGATGGTGCGCCCACGTCGTGGTGTAGGTAAATCCCGGCGGCAGCACCAGCGTAAAACTCTGGTTCACCCGCGGTTCATCGTCCTGGAAGAACCAGCTCGTCTCCGCCAGGTACGGCCGCTCTCGCCTCTCATACTCATAGGCCACCACTCCCCCAGGATCCATTCCCGGCGGATCGGCAGTCTTGGCTTTGTCATCCGAGTACAGTACACCACTCTCTCCCGGCGCTCCCACCTCAAGGATTTCGCTGTCCTTCACTGCATACTCATGCCCCGCCGGATCAATGCTCCACACATGCATCGACATGATCTTGGAGTCCTTATCGAACCAGACAGCCGGCGTCGCGTCGTCCCGCCCCTGCGGGCGAAGGATCTTCACCACCCGCCGCACATGCTCCACTGCCTGCCCGTTCGGCGCCACGGTGTAAGTTATCTCGCTCAGCAGGACCGCGGTCTTCGGCTTGCCGGGAAAGCTCGCTGGCGCTGCCTGCGCCGCCGCCTTCACCCAGTCCGGAACATTGCCGCTCGACCCAAACACTCCGGCTGCGCTGAACGGAGCCGCCGTCAGCAGCAACCCAGCCGCCGCCCATGCCGCCTTCTGTGGCCCCCTCGACATCATCGCCGCACCTCTCTGCTGAATCTGCCACGCAACAATGTCTTGACGGCTGCGCTGGATGGATGGAATACGTGCCTGATTTATACGGCTCACACCGTTTGCGTGCAAGCGAAAAGGTCTCCTCCTAATCAGCAGAAGACCTTGACAGCCCCATTACAATAGAAGCAAGACACAGAAGACCGCGCGGCCATCAGCTGGGCTCTTCTCACCGGCCCCGTGCCGGGTCGATAAGACAACGATCTTTGACAATCCACGAACTCTGCCCGAAGGCTAACTCCGCGGCCATCCTTAGCAAAATCGATATATCCTCGAGATATATCGCAGGCACGGAAGATCGCCCTAAGTCTTTATTTATGCGGAATTTAGGGGATAGTCTAGCCGTAGCCCTTTGTTTTCAGCATCTTAGCGCTGAACGTGCCGCGTAGATACAAGGCTAAGTCCTTTCCGCTGCGGAATTTACGCGAAAAACGGGGGAGGGGGGAGGGTGTCCGGTACAAAGTCGCGCCATGCTACCTTAGTCAAGGTGCGAGCGGGTAGCTCAGTTGGTAGAGCATCGCCCTTTTAAGGCGTTGGTCCTGGGTTCGAGCCCCAGCCCGCTCACCACCTCTAACCCTGCTTTCCAGCCAGCTTTCGCACGAGGTTGGTCGTCGAAAATCCCTCGACCGTGGGCACAATCTCCACGCGGCCACCAGTCGCAATCACTGCTTCATGGCCGACCACGGTCTCCACGCTGTAGTCGCCGCCCTTCACGAGCACATCCGGCCTGACGGCGCGAATCAGCTCCAGCGGCGTGTCCTCGTCAAACAGCACCACGGCGTCCACCGCCGCCAGCGCCGACATCACCCGCGCGCGCTCCTTCTCCCCGACCACCGGCCTCGACGGCCCCTTCAGCCGCTGCACGCTGGCGTCCGAATTCAGCCCCAGCACCAGCTTCGAGCCGAACTTGTGGCACTCCTCCAGCAGCGTCACGTGCCCCACGTGCAGAAGATCGAAGCAGCCGTTCGTAAAAACAATCTTCTCGCCCGAGGCGCGCCACTCCGCAACGCGCTTGGCCAGCCGCTCGCGGTCCAGGACCTTCTCGCCGCTGCGGATGCCGCTGGAAGGCGTCAGCGCCGCAACCAGCTCATACTGCGCAATCGGCACCGTGCCTACCTTGCCCACGACGATGCCCGCAGCCAGGTTCGCCAGGTCCACAGTAGTCTCCACCTTCAGGCCGCCGGCCATTCCAGCGGCGAGGGTCGCAATCACCGTGTCGCCCGCGCCGGAGACGTCATAGACCTCGATCGCGCGCGCCGGCGAGTGATACGCAGCGCCATCCGACAACACATGGATTCCCTGCTCGCTCATCGTGACGGTCAGATAGGTCAGATCGTGCTCGACCCGTTCCTGCTGACCGGCCTGAAACAGCATCTCCAGTTCCTGCGAGGCGACGCCCGTCGCGGCGGAAAGCTCCGCCAGGTTCGGGCACACCATCGTCGCGCCGGAGTACTTGCTGAAGTCCTGCGTCTTGGGATCGGCCAGCACTGGAACTCCCGCCTTGCGCGCGGCGCGGATCACCGCCTCGCAAACCTCCACGGTCAGCGCTCCCTTGGCGTAGTCCGAGAGCACGACGGCGTTCACGCTCCTTACGATCGGCAGCACGTGCTCCATCAGCCGCTGCTGGTCCGCCGCTCCCGGTCGCTCATGGCCTTCGATGTCCAGGCGCATCATCTGCTGCCGGCGCGCCACGATCCTCGTCTTGGAGATCGTCGGCTGCGCCGTCTTCACCACGCTGGTGATATCGATCTTCGCCGTCTCCAGGAACGCTTCCAGCTCGCGTTGCTCCGCGTCGTCACCCCAGAATCCCGCCAGCACCGCCTGGCAGCCAAGCCCGGCCAGGTTCATGGCGACGTTCGCGGCTCCTCCGGCGCGGGCATATCGATGCGCATGGCGCAACACCGGGACCGGCGCCTCCGGTGAGATTCGGTCCACCTCGCCGAGGATGTAGCGATCCAGCATCAGGTCGCCCACGACCAACACCTTCAGGCGGCTGAAACCGCCTTCTAGCAACCCCAGGACCGCATGTATCTCCGGCAGCATCTCTATCCCGTATCTCCTTCAACATCATCGCACTTACAACTTACAACTTAGAACTTACAACTCGAAACACTTCTTCCACGCCAATCGACACCAAACACTTCTTCCCCTGTTCGATGCACGTCTCCAGTCCGCAGCCCGCGCACTCGACCCGGTGATAGACCACGCGGTGTTGACTCCCCACCGGAAACCACTGCCGCGGCAGATTCCGCGCCGCAAACACCGCGACACAAGGCGTCCCAACTGCTGCGGCCAAGTGCATCGGTCCGCTGTCATGGCCCAGGAAGAGCTCCGCCCTCGCCAGCGCCGCCGCACTTTGCCGAGGTGTCAGCTTGCCGCACAGGTTCACCACCATCCCGCCGCCGTGCTCGCGCCAGCCCGCAGCGGCATACGCGCTGGCCGCGGCCTCTTCCGCCGCACCGATCAGCACCAGCGCTCGCCCTGGAGACTCCGCCGCAATTCGCTCCAGCAGAGCGCGCCAGTTCTCCTGCCCCCAATCCTTCGCCTGGACCTTGGTGCCGACGCTCACGCCAATCGGTCGCAACGCCAGTGCCTCCTCGCCAATCGCCCAGGCCGCTGCCTGGCGCTCATCATCGCTCAGGCGCAGGTCCCAGTTCGCCAGGTCTTCCACGTCCGACGCTCCTAGCTCGGCCACGCAACGCACCAGCCGCGCCGCCTCCGGCTCCATATCCACCTCGAACAACCCGGCCGCATAGCCTGCACCGCGCACCGCTCCATACAGATTCTGCTGCATCGCCTCCGTCACCGGAACTCCCACCAGCCTCCGCGCGCCGCACAGCCGGAAGAACCGCGCATCGCGACGGGCCGCATTCACCCCACGCGTTCCAGCCAGATAGACCACGACCTCTGGCCGCCAGCGGAAGAGCGTCCACCACAACCTCGCCAGATGCCACACGCTGCGTGTGCCCAGCGGATAGCGCACAAAGCCGTCTACCAGTCCCGACCCACCCAGCACAGCTTCCGCGGGCGCGGCCTTCGCGCTCACTGGCACGTTCGTCAGCAGCCGCCGCTCCGCGTTAGGAAACGCTCGCGCCACCAGGTGCAGCGCCGGCAGCGCCACCACCATATCGCCCAGACTCCCCAGCCGGTAGAGCAGCACGCGCCGCGTCGCCATGCCCATCAGTGTCGCCCCCACACCCGCCGCGCGCAAGCTGCGTCGCGCAGGGAGCAGACCGGCACTATCGCCGACGCCGCGCCTCGGCTATCCTTACCCTCACCGCGCATGTTGGACGCAGCCCGCATCCCGCACCTCCACGACCTCGCCACGGCGCACGGCCATGACCCCGCCGCACCTGCGCCCCAACCCGGGAACGCGCTGGAGCAGCTCATCCTCGACCAGCACCGCGCCAACTTCGACCTCTGGCACTGCGAAGACCAGGCCCGCGATCCGCTCGCCACCGACTCGAGCCTCGCCGACACCAAGCGTTCCATTGACCGCCTCAACCAGCTCCGCAACGACCTCTCCGAGCAGATCGACCAATCCCTGCTGCACGGCCTCGCGGCCCCTCCAGCCGACTCCGCTCCGCAGCACTCCGAGACTCCTGGCCTCATGATCGACCGCCTCTCCATCCTCGCGCTCAAGATCTTCCATACGTCAGAGCAGTTGAGCCGCTCCACACCGGAGCATCAGCAACGCAACCGCCAGCGCCTCGCTGTGTTGAACGAACAGAGAGAAGACCTCACGCTCTGCCTCGTCCAGCTCTGGGATGACGTCCTTTCCGGGCGTCGCCGCTTCAAGCTCTATCGACAGCTCAAGATGTACAACGACCCAACGTTGAACCCGGTTCTATACGGCAATGCCCCGAAAGTTTGACCCATGTCATTTGACCCACTGCCACTCCGCCTCGTATAAAACCGAAGCAAGGCCTTCGCGTTAATTCACCTCTTCGTTTCCTCAACCGTTGGGCTTCGGCCCCCGAGAACTCATGGCGACCAAGTCGGCAGCACCCACCATCGTAAGCAAAGCCGGCAAGAGTCCCGGCAAGCCGGCC
>Ga0302275_10004996_pt1 | contig 12911 bp, 11 predicted proteins | sample III_Bog_N2_2_FD_200229 | JGI IMG/M metagenome (GOLD analysis project Ga0302275, IMG submission 200229) | Peat permafrost microbial communities from Stordalen Mire near Abisko, Sweden - III_Bog_N2_2 | ecosystem: Environmental > Terrestrial > Soil > Wetlands > Peat | place: Sweden: Abisko...
CGATCTCGTTGGCTCCCGAAGGTCCAAGACCGGGAAGTGAGGTAACAAACTTGCGAAGATTAGTTGGACTTTGGGCGAATGGCCACGCTCGACCTCGGAGTACTGCTGCTCCGGTTCCTGCTATCGCCGCGGACTTAAGAAAACTGCGCCGGCTGATCATGATTAACTCCTCAACTTAACTTTGACTAAGACTGCGAGCCCCTCCGCGCAAAGACAAAACAGAGGGCGATTCCAGAAGCTCAGCAGCTTCCGCGCGAAGACCCCCTTATATAGGCTCGGGCTAGCTGTGAGGATGTAATCAGTGTCACCCTTTGTAGTGATGGGCCAACGGCACGGTGGCTCCTCGGAAGGAATACATCACGATTAAGCCCCATTTAAGGCCGTGCACGCGAGCGGGTGGAAGATACGAACCCGAGATATACTTCCGATGCAAGGTTTCCGATATGTACATCCCGAGAGCCAACGAAGAGAAACGAGTTCCCGTCATGCGTGCGCTCATGGTCGCGCATCCTCTCGCCACCCTCGTCACCCTCGGAGCTTCCGGACTTTTTGCATCCCACATACCCGTATTTCTCGAAGACGATGGCTCCGAGTTCGGGCTGCTGAAGGGACACATCTCGCGCGCCAATACGCAGTGGCGCGATCTCGTTTCCTCCGTCGACGCGCTTGCCATCTTCGCCGGACACCAGCACTACATCACTCCCAACTGGTATCCGGGAACGAAAGAGCATGGCAAAGAAGTGCCTACATGGAATTATGCCGTCGTTCACGCCTACGGCCCGCTCCAGATCATCGACGACAGGCAGTGGCTTCACACGCTGGTCAGCACTCTGACCGATATACACGAAGCTGAATCGCCAGTCCCTTGGAAAGTTAGCGACGCTCCCGAAGATTTCATGCATTCCCAGTTGAATGGGATCATCGGTATCGAGCTGCCCATCAGGCGCCTGGAAGGCAAGTGGAAGGTGAGCCAGAACAGGAACGAACCCGATCGGCAAGGCGTTGTCGAAGGCCTCACGAAACTCAGTACACCAGAGAGCCTCGCCATGAAAGATCTTGTCGAAGGGAAACGGGATTAGGGCTCACTTCGCAACCCCAAACATGACCTCTAAGCCGCATATCGCTGTCATCGGAGCAGGGTCCTTCGGCGGATGGACCGCTCTCTATCTTCTGCGCGCCGGAGCCCGAGTCACCCTGCTCGACGCTTGGGGACCAGGCAATTCGCGAGCCTCGTCCGGAGGCGAAACGCGCATCATTCGCGGAGCCTACGGACCCGATCAGCCCTACACGCACATGGCCGCCCGCGCGCTGGAGCTTTGGAAGGAGAATGAATCGAAATGGCAGCGGAGATTCTTCTTCCCCATCGGAGTGCTTTGGATGGTGCAAAGCGATGGCGAATACGAACGCGGTTCGCTTCCACTTTTGAAAGACGCTGGAATTCCATTCGAAGAACTCGACCAGAAAGAGTTGGCCCGACGCTGGCCGCAAATCAGCTTCGAAGATGTCGAGTGGGGAATCTACGAACCGCACAGCGGATATGTGCTCGCTCGATCGTCGGCTCAAGCAGTAGTTGAACACTTCGTCGCCGAAGGTGGGATTTATCGCGAGATAGCAGTAGGAGCGGTCGATCTCGACGCTGGGGAATGGGACGCGCTGCCACTTTCCGACGGTACTCGAATCGTTGCCGACGGTTATGTCTTCGCCTGCGGTCCGTGGCTCGGAAAACTTTTCCCGCGCTCCATTGGCCCGCATTTTATTTCCACCAGGCAGGATGTTTTTTTCTTTGGAACGCCGCTCAACGATCCGCGATACAACGAAGGCGACATCCCTGTATGGGCCGATCATGGCGACCACTTCATGTATGGAATCCCCGGCAACCAGCGGCGTGGCTTCAAAGTAGCGGACGACACGCGCGGCGTGCAGTTCGATCCCACTTCTGGAGAGCGCTTGATAAGCGCAGATCGGCTAAAAGACGCGCGACGCTATCTCGCGAATCGCTTCCCGGGAATGAAAGATGCGCCATTGGTCGAAACTCGAGTATGTCAGTACGAAAATACCAGCGATCACAACTTCATCGTCGACCGGCATCCTTCAAAGGCAAATGTTTGGATTGTTGGTGGCGGCTCGGGACATGGATTCAAACACGGTCCCGCACTCGGCGAGATGATGGCGAATCTAATACTCAAAGATGAAGCAACGAAGCCTCTCTACCGGCTCACCAGATTCTCCCCGCCGACCTTGCACTCGCAGTAAGTCGCGTTCTGCCGACGAAATAATGCTCCGATACATTACTCACTAGTGCATTCATCACGCTTCATAAGTTCCTGCGTCACCGACTTCTGTCACTTCATCTGCGAAAGTGATTCTATCGCCACGCTTCATCCGGCGTCGGCAACAAACATTAACCGACGCGCAGTTCCACAGGACTATGAATGGCAGCACTTCCCCAAACACCGGTTCACTCGAACCGCTGTTCCGCAGTGCCAAGCCAAATAACTCGACGGAGTCATCGGTGACCGGAGCCCTTTTCCCGCGTCCTCGGTAGTCTTGGTCCGTGAATAATAAGAGCGGTGTAATGCTATCTGCCAGCGCGCCGATGAAGAAGGTGACGTGATGAAACGACTCTTTACATCCTGCATGCTGTTCGCGGCCATTCTGTCGACTACCGCAACTTCAGGCTCTGGGCAAGGATTCCGGGGCACTGTCACGGTAGGGGGTCAGGCCAGCGTCAGACTCACAGGGCATTCCGTGGCACTCTTTTGGATAGCGAGCCCAGGCGCTTCAAGTTACAACATATATCGCGGCCTGACTCACGGCGGACCCTACACGAAGATCGCATCTGCGGATTACAACACCACCTACACTGATGTCGCGATAACTTACGGCGAGACACTCTACTATGTGACCACGGCGGTTAACGGAAGCGGCGAAAGCGGCTACAGCGGCGAAGCCGTCGCAGTGCTTCCATAGAGAATTGGCGTAACACTTGAAGAGTATTGGATGGCGAAATGAAATATCTCGTGACTCTTGCATTCCTAACTTTAATTTCAGCGAGATCGTTTGCCCAGTGTAGTGCCGGAAGTCCGGGCACGAACTGCATCGGACCGGTGAATGTGCAGCCCCAGGCTGGCAACGTGACACAGTCCGCGGTTACGTTGGTCGATATTGGACTATCTGTGCCGTCTCCTGTCGTAGGTCAATACACCCTGTCGATCGCGAGCGGCATCATTGTCGAGTCGGATAACGGAAAGAGTTATCACTCCTTAGTGGGAGCAATGGGACCGCAAGGTGTTACGGGATCAGCCGGGCCCGCAGGTCCACAGGGTATTCAGGGTTCGACCGGCCCCGCTGGCAGCGTTGGTCAGACCGGACCAACTGGTGCGCAAGGATCGACGGGCGCTACCGGCCAGACTGGTCCAGCCGGTGTGCAAGGTCCGCAAGGTCCGGCCGGAACGTTAGCTGCTCCACCAGATTACAGTTTCTATTGTGGAGCCGCCTTTGCGGCGGCCGCCGGCATCAGCGAAGTAGGAAACGCAGTCGACCGTAATCAGATCGACATGACTAACTCAACCTCAGTCCGCTTCGTACTTACGATTGCCGCTAACGCTCTGCCCAGCGGAAGTTATGCGCAAGCGTATTACACTCCGGACGGAACCAACTGGTATGTGCTGTCAGGCGAGGTATCGCTCTCGACGCCGAACGGAATTTTCTCAAGTGGCTGGCAAGGACTGCCGACCGGCGCGAATGGCGATTACGTAGTACGGATCGTGGTCTTTAACGCAGGCAACAGTACAAACCAAGTGGCCCTGCGCCAGTTACACTTACAATTCAAGTAAGACTTGGGCAAGTACGAAAATTCGCTTGACTTGCCCGCCCCGCTTCTTATTGAATCTGAATCACACTCTCTGAACTGCCGGCTTTGATCTCTTCCACTCGCGCAACTACCTTGCGGGCAAAAGCGAACAGCGACTTGGCATGAGGAGAATCTTCGCCTTGCAAGACCGCGGGCGTTCCTCCATCGGCTGCTCTGCGAATCTCGGGATCGAGTTCGACGTTCCCGAGGTACGCGATGTCAAATTGCCTGGCGGTCTTTTCCGCTCCGCCACGCGAAAAGATATCAATCTCGTGCTGGCAATGCGGACACACAAAGTAACTCATGTTTTCGACCATGCCGACGATATCCACTTTCATCTGACGGAACATCTCGATCGCCTTGCGCGCATCCTGCAATGACACGTCCGAGGGAGTCGAGACCACAATCGCGCCGGTGAGCGGCACCGTCTGAATCAGCGAAAGCGCAACATCGCCCGTTCCCGGAGGAAGATCGATGATGAGATAGTCAAGCTGCCCCCACTGTACGGAACCCAGAAATTGTTTGATGATCGAATGCAGCATCGGCCCGCGCCAGATCAGCGGTTTGTCGCCAGGATTTAGGAATCCCACCGAAATCACTTTGAGCCCGTGAGAATTGATGGGTGCAATCTGATTTTCGCCCATCACCTTCGGTTGCTCGTTCGTTCCCAGCATGAGCGGGACGTTGGGACCGTAGACATCGGCATCGAGCAATCCGACTCGATGACCCATCTTGCTGAGCGCGATGGCGAGATTCACGGAAAGCGTCGTTTTGCCGACCCCGCCCTTGCCCGACCCGACGGCGATAATGGCGTTGACGCCAGGAAGAGGTTGCGGAGTAGGCTGCTGCTGACCAGGATGATGGGAGTGAGCGCTCATGTAGAGATTATACGGGAGGCAACATACATGGATTGCAGAGGGCAGAAGTTCGATTGCAGAGGTGGTATCGGGTGACTCCCCTCTGCAATCTGCTCGAACCTCGGGAGATCTAATAGTGCCCGTCTCCGGCCTGTACCTTGCCGCTGAATTTGCGGTAGACGAATGTGAAGTATGCGACCGCGAGAACCGCAGCGAACGTCCACCAGACCAAGCCGACACTCAGTCCATGAATCCCGGCAGCCGTGTTTCGAATCGTGAGACTGTACTGATCGTCGCGCGCGGGCAGCACCACGGGGTAGAGAGCAAACGCCGCGCCCACCAGCATTCCAACGATGTAAAGGCACGACGCCAGGAAGGCCAGTTTCTCTTTTCCCTTGGGATTGGCCCAGAGCATCACAGCCAGACTGGCGACAACGATCACCGGAACCAGAATCCCGATTTTATGACGACCGTAGTTATCCATGATTTCGGGACGGATAAAGTAAGTTGCGATCAGCGTGCTGAAAGTTAGGAAGAACTGCAGCGGCCAGCAGATCAGGGCGAATCCGCGGGCGCGGCGGCCGAGGTCTTCGTCGGTTTTCAGGGCAATGTAATAGGCACCGTGCGCGGCTAACGTCACTAAAGCCACGACTCCGATCATAACCGTGTACCAGTCGAGGATGCCGGTCTGGGGTCCCAGTCTGAAGTTGGTCCAGAGTGGCTCAAAGAAATAACCGGTGGCGTCCAGGGGAACTCCGCGCACTACGTTGCCCAGCGCAGCTCCGAAAAACACGGCGAGCAAAATGCTGGAAACACTAAACACTACATCGAAGAAAGCCTGCCAGACCGGATTGTCGATATGGGCGCGAAATTCGATTCCAATGCCGCGCAGAATCAACAACCACAGGACCATCGTCAACGGAAGATAGAACCCGCTGAAACTGGAAGCATACAGAAGCGGGAAAGCAAAATAGAGCGTGCCACCAGCAGCGAGTAGCCACACTTCATTGCCATCCCATACCGGGCCAATGGCGCGCAGCACGCGGCGGCGCTCTTCATTCGTTTTGGCGGCAAAGAGGTAGATCGCGCCCGCCCCGAGATCGAATCCATCGAGGACAACGTACGCCGTCACCATAACCGCAACGATCCAGAACCAAAGGCTCGCCATATTATTTCGCCTCCGATACTAGAGAAAGCTTCGACAGAGGTTCGCTGGTGGGCCCATGTTCGATCTCTTGCCAGATGAGAAACAGGCCGAGTATGCCGAGCACCATGTACATTCCCATGAATCCCAGAAGGGTAAACATGCCGTTGCCTGCGGACACGAGTTTCGAGTAACCATTTTCGGTTCGCATCAGGCCATAGACCAGCCAGGGCTGGCGTCCGAGCTCAGCAGTCAACCATCCGGCGGTATTCGCGATGTACGGGAACGGAGCAGAGAGCATCAGAATCCATAGCATCCAGCGCGCGTTGTAAAGTTTGCTGCGCCACAGCAGGAAGGCCGACACAGCCATCACCGCGATGAACATCGTCCCCAGCCCGACCATGATGTGGTAACTGTAGTAAAGAAGAGGAATGTTACCTGGCCAATCTTCCTTGGGAAAAGCGTCCAGTCCCTGGACGTGAGCGTTCCAGCGCCGGTAAGTCAACATACTTAGCACTCCCGGGACTTCGATCGCGTTGTCGATCTTACCTTGTTGATCGTTGGGCTGACCGATGATCACCATAGGAGCAGCTTCCTGTCCGCGAAACAAACCTTCCATCGCTGCCAACGTAGCGGGTTGCAGATCGGTCACCATCTTTCCTTGCCGATCACCAGTTGGAAAAACCTGCAGGATACTGAACACGCATCCGACAATCACTCCAGTCTTGACAAAGATACGGGCATGAGCCGTCCACTTACCAGACAACAAATAAAAAGCGCCGACCGCAGTCATGACAAAAGCTCCGGTAATCGCCGCGCCGCTCATGTTATGGGCATACTGCCATCCGGCCCAGGGATTCAGCACGAAATTCCAGAAGCTGGAGAGTTGCAAACTTCCATCCGCCGCCGTGAAATAGCCGACAGGATGCTGCATAAATGCGTCGGTCGCGATGATGAAATATCCCGACAGCCACGAACCGGCAAAAACCGCGACGGCCGACCACCAGTGCGCTTTCGGACTCAGGCGTTTCTCTCCAAACAGAAACAACCCGAGGAATGCAGACTCAAGAAAGAAGGCGAACATGCCTTCCATGGCTAGTGTCTGACCGATCACTCCTCCGGCGAATCGCGAGAACAGAGCCCAGTTCGTGCCAAACTGGAATTCCATCGGAATCCCAGTCACAACACCCAGCACAAAGTTGATGCCAAAGATCTTTGCCCAGAAGCGGGCTGCCTCGTTGTAAGTCGGGTCGTTGCGCCGCAAAGCAATCGTCTTCAGGACAACGATTAACAACGCTAGTCCCATAGTAAGTTGGGGAAAGAGATAGTGAAAGGTCGCGGTAAAAGCGAAGTGGAAGCGGTGTATAAGAAGGGCGCTATTCATAGGTCAGGTCTCAGATGTTACGTCACGGGTGTCGAGGAAAACTGCAAGCATTTCGAAATTAGTCACTAGGGTTCTAGTCGAGTTGCGTACGAGTGCCTAACCGCGATTTCCTTTTCTAGCGGCCGATTCCGCGCGACGGATTTCGCGGCGCCGCAGAGCGCCATGATAGCGGCGTTTTTCGTCTTCCGTCTCGGCTACGACCGGCGGGACCGTCACCTTATTTCCCGCAGCGTCAATGGCGACGAAGGTCAGATACGCCGAGCTGACATGGCGGCTCTGTTCGGCGCGGTAATTCTCCACCCAAACCTTTACGCCGACCTCCATCGAAGTATGGAAGACGCGATTGACCGACGAACGTAGAATCACGAAATCCCCGACGCGGACGGGCACGAGAAAGTCCATATGATCGATCGAAGCCGTGACCACGTAGGCGCGCGAATGACGATGGGCGGCCATAGCTCCGGCGAGATCGATCCAGTGCATGAGACGCCCGCCGAGCAGCGCGTTCAGCGGATTCGCGTCATTCGGCAGAACAATTTCGGTCATCTCCGAGATCGATTCGCGCACTGGACGAGGTCGAGTGAATTTGCTGTCTTCGGTCATAACTGGTCGCTGGTGGATCGTCCTTCGCGGTTCGCCATTCGTCGTCGGCTAATCTAATCCGTCAATCTCTAGCTCAAACTGCTAGCAAGCTGTCGCCTGCGATATGTCTGAATATACCGCGTCGCCAAGGTACTTACTCGCGGGTCGGTGTGATCCTCCCGCCACGTTTCGTCGACGAGATCGAATGTCAATTTTCCGTGTTGGACGGGAGCATGGAGCAGTTCGCAGACGAAGATCACGATCAGTTGGTCGCGACTTACGTGCGCGACCGAAAAGCGCACTGCATCCCAGTCGCACGGTTGTGGAAGATGAGGGCAAGCCGTCGCGTAGCCGAGGTTGCAGAATTCACGGACGTGCTCGTCGGTCGCTGCGACTTCACGGCCCGAGGCGCAGCAGTTGCCTGTCCATCCCGCGCCCAGCGGCAGACGCGACGGATGCGGCCACGAACCGTCGTTAACGATTTCAAGCGGCACAAAAAAAGGACACGCCAAATCGATTCCCTCGAAGAAAGCCATTGTAACGCCTGCCATGATATGAATGGAGTGAGCGGCGTCACAGTTGATAATCGAACTGCATTGCAGAGGTGAGAGGTCCGATTGCAGAGGTGAACATCTCCCGGGGTAAACAGCATCGACCGAGGGCCTTTACTTCTGCAATCGAACTTCTGACCTCTGCAAACTGACTATTTCCACTCAGAGAACGGACCTAAGAGCTGCCTATGGATCGTATTGCCATGTTGACCGAGATTCTGACCGCGAATCCCGCTGATTCGTTCGCCCGCTATGGACTGGCGATGGAGTACTCGAAGTCCGGACAGATCGAGCCGGCACTGCAAGAATTTAAAACGCTGATTGAAAAGAATCCGGACTACACACCCGCCTATTTTATGGCCGCGCAGACACTGGCCACCGCCAGCCGTGTCGACGAAGCCAAGCGCTGGCTCGTGGATGGAATCTCGTCGGCCGTCCGCACGGGTAATACGCATGCGCAGTCGGAGATGACGGCCATGCTGGAAGAACTCACGTAGCGGCGGACGCATTCGTCCGCCCCGCGGCGCGAGGCTTCGCAGGCTGAGAGATTTTCTGCAAAACCTGGCTCGCTTCGCTCGCCGGCCCGGACGAATGCGTCCGGGGCTACGTATGCGTTGCTGAGTGCTACACTCTTTTGTTCCGCGGAGGTCGTCATGCGCCGTTTCGCATTTTCTTTCGTTTTTCTCTTCTCGCTCTTCCTGTCGCTGCCCGCATTTTCGCAAGCCAAACATCCCTTCACTTTCGAAGACATGATGAAGCTGAAGCGCGTCGGCGAACCGGTGCCTTCTCCGGATGGAAAGTGGGTTCTGTTTGCTGCCGTCGATGTCGATCTGGCCGCGAACAAGAAAACTTCGCACATCTGGATCGTGCCGCTGGATACGGAGAGTGTGGGGACGGGGCTTCGCCCCGTCCAAGCGGGGCAAAGCCCCGCCACCACACAAGAGCGAATTCTCATCGTCGACCAGGACGGCGATCGTCCGCATTGGGCTCCGGATGGGAAGCAGTTTGCGTTTATCTCGACTAAAGAAGGCGGATCGCAGATCTGGATTGCCGGTTTTGATCGCGCCGCCGGCACTGTCACTGGAGTGCACAAGCTGACCTCGATTGCTACCGAGGCTAGTGGCGAACTCTGGTCTCCCGACGGCAAGAGTATTCTTTTCACGTCGGATGTGTATCCAGAATGCGACGGCGCGCCTGATGCCGAACTCGCCTGCAATTCGCACAAGGTGAAAGAGGCGGAGAATTCAAAGGTCAAGGCACTTGTCTTTGATCGCCTCCTATACCGTCACTGGAACGCCTACAAGGAAGGCAAACGTACTCACATCTTTGTGATGTCGGTTCGTTTGGACGACAACAGCAGTCATCTCGACGAAGTGTTGCTTGGTATCCGCGACCTCACGCCCGGCAATTACGACGCGCCCGTGTTCTCGCTCGGCGGGCAGGACAACTATGCATTTTCTCCGGACGGGCAAGAGGTTTGCTACACGTCGAATCATGACAAGGTCGAAGCCACTTCGACCAACAACGATCTTTGGATCGTTCCGGTCAGCGTGGGAGCGGGCGACTCACCTGCCCAGGTCTTAGCCAAAACCAAGAACATCACCGCCGACAATCCCGCGAGCGACTCGACTCCGCTCTATTCTCCTGATGGCAAGTACATTGCGTATCGCGCGCAACAGCGTCCAGGATACGAGAGCGACCGCTTCCGGCTGATGCTGTTTGACCGCAAGACGGGAGAGAAAAGGGATCTCACCGAGGAAAACGACTTTGATAGATGGGCCGGATCTTTTGTATGGTCGCTCGACTCGTCGCGTATCTTTTTCACTGCGGAGGACAATGGCGGGCAGTCTATCTATTTGATAGACCTCATCCCGAAAACAATCCCACCCAGCGATGGAGTCACTGGGTGTGATTTGTGCGGTCCCGATCTTCACAAATTGTTATTCATCCACGGCTACAACGACGACATCGCCGTTTTGAAGGACGGGAGTATCTTATTTACCGAGATGACGGCATCCGCCCCAACTTCTATTAAACACCTGGGGCCTGGGCAGGGTTGCCGAGCTGACGACCCTACAAAATGCTGGAATATGCAATACACATTCAGACCGCCAGTCGAGTCCATTAACCGCGACGTTCTCTCCCAAGTCGCCATGTCCCCCCTAGAACCCTTCTGGTTCACTGGCGCATTCGGCGACAAAGTGCAAGGCTTCCTCGTCAAGCCGCCGAACTTCGATGCCTCTAAGAAATATCCGCTCAAGTTCATCATTCACGGTGGGCCTGAGGTTCCGATGGGTGATGAGTGGAGCTATCGGTGGAATGCTGAGCTTTTTGCGGCCAGCGGATACGTCGTCATCGAGATCAACTTTCATGGATCTCCGGGATACGGACAGAAGTTTATTGATTCGATTAATGGCGATTGGGGCGGGGCTCCGTTTGAAGATTTGATGAAGGGGCTGGATTACGCGGAGAAGACTTATCCGTTTATTGACAAGGACCGGGAGTGCGCGCTGGGCGCGAGTTATGGCGGATACATGGCGAACTGGGTGCTTGGACATACGAATCGGTTCAAGTGCATCGTGTCGCATGACGGCATGTTCAATACCGTCTCGGCCTGGGGAACGACCGAAGAGCTCTGGTTCAATAACTGGGAGTTCAAGGGCACTCCGTATACGAATCCGGAGATGTATGAGAAGTGGTCTCCGCGGAACTCGGCTAAGAATTTCAAGACTCCTACGCTGGTTATCCACGGACAGCTTGATTACCGGCTCGATGTGAGCGAAGGCTTCCAACTGTTCGACACGTTGCAGACGATGGGCGTGCCGTCGAAGATGCTCTACTTTCCGGACGAAGGGCACTGGGTACTGAAGCCACAGAATTCGCAGCTTTGGTATAAGACCGTGAATGACTGGGTCGACCAGTGGACGGGGACGAATCAGAAGTAGGCGGCGGTTGTTCGTTAGAGTTGTTCGTTAAAGTCGATCGTTTTACTTGATCATTAAAGTTGGCCGTTCTCTACTCAGCGATGCGAACTCCAAAGAAAAGGCTATCTCCCGCTAAGCCGCGGCAGCTTCGTTTGTCGGCGGGAAGCCACGGAGGCAAAGATGCTTTCAAATGGCCTTTCCTGGGACGAGTTGCCTTTGCCGGAGAATCGCTCTTCGCTAACACGGCCTTATTGGCAGTTATGGGCGCCGCTGGCTCGGTGACAGCGCAGTTCGTGGGCGCGGAGTGGTTGCCGGTCGCAGCGCCTGTCGGTGATCCATCTTGAGCAACGGGCGCAACCTCAGAAGCTAACGATGGACAAGCAGCCTCCGGCGTTTCAGCGACAGGCTCCGGACTTGCGACGCCCTGCGGAACTGCAAACAGCAGCGCTGGTGTGGTCGATGGCGGCGGTGGTGTGGTTCGAGAAAAATTCACGATCGGCTCGGCGGCGGGAGGTTGAATTACTCCTTCTTTCGGCGATCCTGAAACGATTGCTGCGAGATTTTCCAATTGGAACTGCGCAGTGGCAGCACCCGCGGTCACCGCAATGAACACATCGCAGGGGCCAACGTTCTGTGCGGAGGGCAGGATCGAAGCGAGTCCGTTCTGATCGGTTGCCATCAGCGCCTGAGACGATCCCAAAATGACCGGTGTCGGATTTCCGCCGCCTGGCGATTCCCCACCCAGGCCAGTCGACCCACTGGGAACCCACGCCAGCGTGGAACTAAATGCGACGCTCACTCCGAGCACGGGATTCGCAGCAATCGATCCATCGGTTACCCTCACGACGAGCGGCTGAAACGATTGGCCGGAGGTGACGGCCTGCGACGATCCACTTATGGTTTGCAGAGTCCACAGCGAAGGCGCGGTCGGGAGCATCACAAAGGATTGACACGGCGAGTTGTTGGGAGCGACGCACGCGCTCACTTGCACGGTCACGCTTTGATTCGCGAGGTTGGCGGTGATCGTGGCGAGTCCAAGGCCGTTGGTCTCCGCGGTATTCGACGAAAGCGCAGCCGCGCCTTTGGTCACGGCGAAGTTGATGATGACATTCGGCTGCGGAACACCTAAGTCGAGCGCTTCGACAGTCAGGGGAAGCGCGACGGTCGCCCCTTGCGCCACCCAGCGCGTCGGCATGATTGCAGCCAGATCCGCGGCAGATTCGGTTGCAGTTATGGTAACGAGCTGAGATTGCGGCGGCGAGTAAGACTCTGGCGCGAGAGAGATCGTGATCGTGCTCTGCCCGGCCGCCTCGGGACTGATCCAACTGGAAGATTCTCCGACGCCATCGCTGAGCACGGAACAGGAAGTCGCTCCTCCGCAGATCGAGAACTGCAATCCGTTCGTACCGGTCCAGGCAATGGTTGCGCCAGAAACCGGAGTGATTCCATCGGCGGCAACCGCACGAACGCGGATGGCATTCGCCGCGGCCGCTCCAACAGGCGCTGTTGGCTCGCTGCTTTGCAATAACTGTAAAGTGTCGCTGGCTAAAGCGCCGTAAGAGAGCGCTCCGGCCATCTGAGAAAAGCCTCCACTCACCGGATCTGTAACCTGGATG
>Ga0302275_10005000_pt1 | contig 12909 bp, 13 predicted proteins | sample III_Bog_N2_2_FD_200229 | JGI IMG/M metagenome (GOLD analysis project Ga0302275, IMG submission 200229) | Peat permafrost microbial communities from Stordalen Mire near Abisko, Sweden - III_Bog_N2_2 | ecosystem: Environmental > Terrestrial > Soil > Wetlands > Peat | place: Sweden: Abisko...
CGAGGACTTCTCAGGCGTCCTTGGCACGGACCGCTACGCCGCCTACCACAAGCTCCAGAGTGCGGCCCGGCAGTACTGCTGGGCGCACCTCCGCCGGGACATCATCGCCCTGAGCGAGAGCAAGGACCCCGAGGTGGAGGCCATCGCAAAGCGGATGCTGGCGGACCAGGAGGAGATCTTCATCTGGTGGCACATGTTCCGGGACAGGGAGATCGACCGGAAATGCCTCCGGGCTGGGACCGCCGTGATCCTGGCCCGCTTCAAGCGGAACTTCCTGGCTCTGGTCAAGACGAACGACAAGAAGGCCAAAACGTTTGGGTCCGCCCTCATCGAGAACTGGAGCCGGCTGTGGACGTTCCTAAAGGTGGAAAATCTGGAGCCGACCAACAACATCGCAGAAAGGGCGCTGCGGCCGCTGGTGATCCTGAAGCGGATCTTCCAGCGACTGCCCAGCCAAAGGGGCCGGGAATTCTTCGAGCGGGTATACTCCGCTGGAGCCACGGCGCGCATCAGAAGTGTTCAGCTATTTGAGTGGCTCATCCGTGCATTGAACGCCCACCGTCTTGGAGAGCCAGCGCCGGCCCTCGAACCGGGTGGATGACCGGTCGAACGTGGGAACCTCAACAAGTCAGCTCACAATCTCCGAGCATGGATGTGCTCTACCCGGTCGATTGGGGGTGAATCGATACAATTGTTCTGGAGGGCACCTGTCGGGCAAAGCCCACAGGGCCCACAAAAAGGACAACACAATACTCAATGACTATCCATTTTGAGGGGTAATCAATGCCGCCTTGGCATCGGCAACGATTTCTTTTTCCCGAAGTTTCATCGCATTTCCAAGATCTATAATATTTTTTTCTAGCTCTTTGTGATTATCCATAGCTGAATATGGCAACAAATACAACTTTCTTATTTTTTTGTTTAATTCAATTATTTCATGAGCAACAGGTTTTGGCACAAACATGTAGTGTGGTCTGCCATCTGGAAATTTGAATGCATATTTTTCAATAAGTTGTGAAATGGCAGGATCATTCATCGAGAACCCGATAAACAAAAAAGTATGTGTCAAGAAAAGAACTGATAAGAATTCTGAATAAATATTATTTTCAAAAGCGCCTTTTATATATTCTGTTTTTGTGAATATCATTTCACTTATATTATCAATGTCACCATGAAGTTTAATTATATATTTTGAATCATCACGCAACATATTAAAGGCAGCCGGCGTGGCAGAATTCAATACCTTCGGATAATGCGTAGAAGTCGTGTCGTTATCACGCCAAGCATTTTCAAGCATTTTATCAAAATTAGTTGTGATATAGATTCTTTGATCTAAATTAATTATTGCTTTGTGAAGATTGCTCGGCGTCGCAACTTGTCCGTATTCCGCCCGAAGCAAGTATTCCCATTTTTCCGATAATTGACTTTTCAACAACTCACAAGCAGAGAGATAATCTTTTTGTTTTAACAAATTCTTAATCAATCTTTTGATCGGGTCACTTGAAACAGAATCACAACACAGCACGAGAAAGCGTTCCCATCCCATCATCCTGGTTCCAGCGCGTGTCTGAGCGCTTGAAGAAACCCCAGAACCCAAAAAAACAACAACACGTCTATGCGCAAGGTCTGCCAGGAGATTTGCATTGAACGCACACATTAAATTATTTCCTATCTATTCTTTTTGCTAAATTTTCAAGTGATATATTTGCTACGAATTTTTCAGCTAGGCCCCAATATATCGTCCTTGCTTGAGCCCTCATGCTTACATAGCTTCCAGTTAAGCGAATATCAATCATAGGCGTATGTAGAGTTTGGGATTTCGGCGCCAAACTAGCAAGATGTTTAATATCACCAAGATGGGGGTCCATTTTGGGAGATAAATATAGTATTTTCAAATTTTCTTTAATTTCGGAAGGGATTTTATCGCCTATCGATTTGTAAGCCTGGACAATCCTGCGGTCCCCATCTTCGGACTTTTCTTTATGCTGCTGTGTCACGTAACCAATAAAACGCAAGCGTGGACGACTCGTCCGTTGGGGAATTTCGCTTGGGTTCTCTGCCATTGCTAAACCATTCTCGATTTCTTTAGTCCAAATCCGTAAGGCTTCACTGATATTTTTAATTGCCCACAGTGAAAAGATATCAATAGCCATTGGAACTAAAAAATAATTCGCAGATAGCAATATCGCTCTATTTATTGCGCCGAGAGATGGTCCCATATCAAACAAGATTAAATCGTAACTAGAAGCTTTCGCTATTAGATCAGAAAACACAAAGGTGGTACGCAGTCCTCTGGTGCCGCCAGATTTGGCATCTCTCCAGTCCTGGGCCAACAGATCCTCTTTCAGGGCCAGCCTTGGATCACCAATAATCATATCAAACCCAAATTTTTTTGCGGTAATGATTGGTAGTTTTTCCAAATAACCTTGCCCAGTCGACAGCGGGTGTATAATGCTATATATGCTATGTGGGTTTTTACTTTTTACATATGTTTTAATGAATTCGTCATCATCCAGTACGTACTGAGTTAGATTACATTGTGGATCTGCATCAACAACAAGAATTTTTAGGCCCATTCTCAATCCTAAGTGCGCAGCCAAATTGGCGACGAGAGTGGTTTTACCAACGCCTCCCTTATTATTGAAAAAACAGATCGCTCTCGACTTCTCGACTTTAATTTTTTCCAGCAATGTTTGCGTTACAACGCTCATCTGATAAGGTGTTGGTCTTTTTTGGGACACCATGAGCTACCTCCATATTATTTTCCTACTCGCATCACCAAGTGTTGAATTCATAATATTGGTTGTTCACGTTTTTTTCAACACTTTCGTTTTGCCTTTCATGAGTCAATAGCCAACATGCTAAGGCTATTGGTATTATGATATAATAATAATGCCAGTGGCATAGGTACCCATCGATATCGAATTGGAACGGAGATTCCCAGGTTCTTAACAATCTCTTTCGACGTCGAACCGGAGGCCAAAAGTCGACAAGCCACCTCAACTTTACTCGTAGTCACCAAATGTTTTTGGCCACCGATTCTGCATGGACGCCGAGCAGCCCCAAGCCCGGCCTGGGTCCTTTCTACAATCAATTCGCGCTCCAAATGCGCCAGGCTTGCCATTATGCGGAAGGAAAACCGCCCCGTTGCCATCAAAGTGTCGATCTGGTCGGTCGGGCTTAGGAGGTGGCCCTTCCGCTCGGCACTCACTGCCACAAGGTCGACTAGGCCTTTCACCCCGCGTCCCAGCCGATCCAGTTTCCAGACCACCAGATTGTCCCCCTCCCTGAGATAGGACCTCGCTTCCCGGATGCTCGGCCGGTCGGCAGGGGTCCCGCTCAACTGGTCCTGGAACAACCGCTCGCGCCCGACCTTCGTCAAGGCGTCCGTCTGCAAGGTGGAATTCTGGTCCTCGGTGGAAACCCGGGCGTACCCGATCCGCATTTCGGTTCTTCTTCAAACTCATCAAAGATCACCAAAATAAAAATTTAGTTTCATAAATGGTTTTCGAGAACGAAAAATATCTGATTGCCGGTACCCCCACCTCGTCGCCGGCCATTCCCACAAACCACCGTTTATACGACTCGAGCTACTCCAATGGAGCCAAAGCTGGCCAGCAAAGCGATGAACACAGTCGCGCCGCGATCAAGCGGATAGACATGTGGCGCATGCCCCAGAATGCGATCCCATAGCAATACGTTAGGACTACGGCCAAGATAGGAACAACGGCCGCCTGTCTCTGGACCCCTTGTGGGATTTGCAGGTAGCGGAACCAGCAATGATGGTCGGTGGCACAATCCAGAGAATGGCCAGCAGCCAGACACCGAGTGCACGTCCAAGAATTGCCTGTTTGGCCCATGTAGGCCCATAGCTCATTACTAGTAATGCAGCTGAATTCATGAAATTAGTTTTGATATTCTGGATTTTTTCCTCGCCATCCATGGATGAATAGAATGGGCAGGAGGTTTTCCGAAGGATGAGCCAGCAAAACCGTTCCGTGGCGCCAGCTCCGGTCCCTTCCCTGCCCACCCACTTGATCCCCGCCCCAATGTCCAATTACTACCTCCTGCGGATGATTACTAGTTCCTTTCGCCGCACTGGCCCAGTCACATACGAGACCAGCGCCCCCGGTGGGCTCAACCCGAGCGGAGCCGCGGAATATAGGAAGCGACTGCCATCCACCACCACGTAGGTACCCCGGTAATTCCCGGAAGGATCGCTCTGAAACGTGACGATGGCACCCAGATCCATGAGTATCCGCGGCAACCTTGACCCTCTGGGGCTAAGGCCGGCATCCAGGGGCAAATCCACAGATACGGCGGCATTGCGCTGGACGGCCTGGGCCAGCTCATTCCCCACAGGGACGAGGGCGAGGCTTTCGGTGCGCAGGTAAACGCTCTTACGGGCCCCCTGGAGGAGCTGGATCAGCGCCTGGTCCCGACCGGCGTGGGAGACGACCAGGGCGGCCGGCGCCGGCTCAGGCCTAGCAGCTTTCCAGGAAGCAATGCCTCCGAGGAGTGTTGCCGCCAGAATTCCGATGCCCAAGCCCAGGTTCATGCTTGCCCTTCTCCTTCCTGGGCTTCAGGGCCCTGCTCCGGCGCCCTCAGGCTCTCCTGGGGCCACTCCAGGTCCAGCAGCTGAATGCGCCGCAGCAGGACGGCGCTGGGGCGCTGCGGGAAGGTCCAGTCCTGGACCCAGGGATTCCAGTGGACCAGCCTTCTGAAGCGATACTCAATCCCGCCGAGGGGATTAACCACCGCGCCAGGCTCGATGATCTCGATCACTTCCGTGATCCGCCGCCTGCCATCCTCCTCGTCCAGCGCCTGGTAGACCACCACATCAATGGCCTCCCCCACCATCTCCGCCACCCCCAGGCTGGTGAGCCCCCCCACCGGCGCCATCTGGGCCAGCAGCTGCAGCTGCCGGAGCGCGGAGACCGCGTCGTTGCAGTGAATGGTCCCGAACCCGCCCCCGTGCCCGCTGCTCAGGGCCCGGATGAGGAAGAACGCCTCGTCCCCGCGCACCTCCCCCACCACGATCCGGTCCGGGGTCATGCGCAGGCAGTTCCGGACCAGGTCGCCGATGCCAACCGGCACCACCCCCTCCCGGTACGGTTCCACGGTCTCCAGGGCCACCCAGTTGGGGTTCTGGATCTGCAGTTCCCGGGCGTCCTCTACGGTCACGATCCGCTCGTGGATGGGGATCAGCCGGGAGAGGGCGTTGAGGGTGCTGGTCTTGCCGGCGCCGGTGCCGCCGCCCACCAGGATGCTCTTCCGGGCCAGCACCAGGCTCCGGGCCATGGTGACGATGGCCGGGTTGACGCTGCCGTAGTCCAGCAGCCGCTCCAGGGTCATGGTGTCCTGGGGGAACTTGCGGATGGTCATCGATGCCTTTTCGCAGGCGGGCGGGATGACGATGTTGACCCGTTCGCCGCCAGGAAGGCGGCCGTTCAGGATCGGCCGCTCCTGGTTGATGCGCCGCTGGATCACGTCGGAGATGCGGGTGCAGGCGGTGGTGAAGTCCTGGAGGTCGGCCCAGCCTGGGCCCTCGACCCGCCGGTGGCCGCGGATGCCGTCGCCCTTGATCCAGACGTCGGCGAAGCCGTTGACCTCGATCTCGGTCACCCGGTCGTCCTCCAGCAGCTCCCGGACCGGGTGCAGGGCGCTCAGCAGGGCGGCATCCCACCGCTCAGGGTTGCGCAGCGCCATGGTCCCTCCCTTGCGCCGGGTCCGGGCCCAGGGTGGCGGCGCAGCACAGCACCCAGTCCAGGGCGGCGCCCACGGCGTCGGCGATGGTCGGCTTGGCCAGGGAGAAGCGGTACAGCAGGGTCCCGGTGGGGCTGGCCACCCGGACCTCGATGCAGACGCCGCGGCGGGGCTCGGCCTGGCTGGGCTCCAGGACCGCGCCGACGCAGGCGCCGCTGACCCGGATGGGGGCCTTGGGATCGATGACCCAGTGCCGCTTCCGGGCGATGAGCCGGAAGGCCTCGTCCCAGGCCTTGGCGGTGACGGCCGTGGCGTCGGGGGTCACGGGGCTGATCCCGTGCCAGGCCACCCGGGTGCCCGTCCACCGGAAGCCGCCCGGCGCGTAGTAGCCGAGCACCGGGTTGCCCCACAGCCGGGCGTAGTCCTTGCGGTCGAAGAAGCGGTAGAGGCTTTGCGGCTCGGCCTGGGCCTCCGCCGAAGCCAGGAAGGCCTCCTTCGCCCCCAGGCGCTGCCACAGGGCCAGGGCCTGCTCGGGCGACAGGGATCCGGGCAGCGGGGCCGGAACCTGGGGCGCCGTCTGCGCGGCCAGGGGCAGGACCAGTCCGAGGATGAAGACCCCTTTCATCATTTCCCCCGCACCCAGGACAGGTCCCGGGTGGCCATGAACGGCGTCAGCGCCACGTCCTGGGTGAAGTAGCATTTCAGCTTGGTGCCCTCCTTGAGGGTCACCGTGGGCACCACGTTGGCGTAGCGCTGGATGACCGCGTTCACCACGTTGGCGAAGTTCTGGGAGGTGCGGGACAGCATCATGTCCCTGGCCGTCGGGTTGTCGTCGGCGCCGGGGCTTTGCACTTGGGCGGCCATGCCGTCGAAGACGCCGAGCATGATGGCGGCCCCGAACTGCAGCAGCATGTGCCGGTTCACCTGCCCGGCCACGCCCAGCCGGCCCAGGCTGTCCATGGCCGGGAACTGGCGGCTGGGGAAGTAGGCCGCCTTGGGCGTCTCCTCCGGCCTCCGGCGCGGGAAGACGATCTTGTGGAACTTGATGAAGAGCTTGGCCTGCTGCAGCGACTCGACCCGGCCGGCGGTGCCGTAGAGCCTGGCTCCGGCGGGGATGAGCACGTCCTTGCCGTCCAGGGTCAGGAAGTCCCGGGCCACCTGGGCCATGACCGGGGAATCGGCGATGTCCGATTCCACCCGATTGATCAGCAGGCAGTCCAGGAACTTCCCTTCCCGAACCACCACGTCAGGGCCGGTACCGCCACTGATCCGCATGTCCGCCACCTCGCCGGGCGGGGCCATCTGGGACGCGGACTCGGCCGGCTGCCGGGGGACGGCCGGTCCGGGCGCCCCCTCCGGGGCGGCGGTCATGGCCCTTTCGGCCACGGCGGCCAGCCGCTCCATGGACTGGTTGTTGGCCCGGATCTGGGCCTCGTCCGGGCTCAGGGACGTTGCCTCCCCCGCGGCCGCCCCAGCCCGCTGGGCCCCGGGTTCGGCCCGGCGCGTGGCCCAGCGGGCCGAAGCACTGGTGGTGTAGCCCAGCATGGAGGCCTGGAGGTCCGCTCGGTCCTCCTTGCGGGCCTCCCGGCGCTCCTTGAACAGGCCGACGTCGGTTTCCCGATCCTCGCTGCGGTCCTTGCGCCAGGAGCTGGGCGGCGGCTCCTGGATCCCCGCGGCGATCGGGCCGGCCGGGCTCCCCGGCCCCGGCTCCAGGCTCACCAGGGGCTGGTTTTCCGGCAGATCCTTGGGGTCCACCCGGGGCGGCAGGTAGTTGCCCAGCGCGTCGAACTGGTAGCCGGAACCCACCTCCTCCTGGCGCATGCGCGGCACGCCGGCCTCGGCGCGGCTGCGGGCCTCCTCGGCCCGGGAGGCGATCCGGGCCTCCCCGGGACTCTGCGCCCGGGGCGCGGTCCGGGCGGGGGTGAAGGCCTTGTGCAGCAGGGCGCCCACGGCGCCGATCCCGGTCAGGCCGCCCAGGACCATGGCCAGGATCCCGGCCTTGCCGGCCAGGACGCCGCTGGCGGGCTTCTTGTCGGTGGTGATGTCCATGCGCGCCTCCTACTGCAGCCGGATCCAGGCCTGTTCCTGGCCGAAGATCAGGCGCCATTTCTCCCCGGGGCGGAGCACCTTGCTGATCAGGTAGCAGCCGTTCTCCAGCTCGTAGTTGACCTTGTCCGGCTTGCCGGCCTTGTCCACCAGCTCGATCACCGCCTTGTCGCTGAGGCTGGGCATGTAGACGTAGGTCTGGACCTTGTCGTCCACCACCCGGTCGATCCGCAGATCGCCGCCCCAGCGGTAGTGATCGTTCATGTTCTGGATGAGCTGCTGGCGCCAGGCCTGGAAGTCGGCGGCGGCCTTGTCGTCGGCGAACTTGCGGGCGTAGGCGGCCTCCCTGCCCACCTGCTTCTGCACCTGGGCGTGGACCAGCGAGCCCTCGTCGGTCCCGTCCAGGTAGAGCTGCAGCACGCCCGGGGCCTGGCTGCGCTCGGAAACCCCTTCGACCTTCAGGGAGATGCGCAGGTTGCCGGGCTCGGTCTCGATGTGGATGTACGAGACCTTGCCCACCGCCTCGGGGGTGTTGGTGGCCTGGACCACCACCCGGTTGGTGTCGGGGGTGCTTTCGGCCTTGAAGAACGACTTGTCGTACCAGATGTTGCGGGCGATCTCGCCCATGGGCAGCTCGACGATGGCGGGCGCACCGGGGATGAGCCTCAGGGCGTAGACCTTGCTGGCCAGGTAGGGCAGCTTCAGGGTGTCCTCGGCCGGCAGGGCCGAACCGACCAGGGCCGCCAGGGGCAGCAGGAGCAGGGCTGGTTTCACGGGAACTCCTTACAGGGTTGCGGGGAACGTGCCGTCCACCACCGTGAGGCCGGCCAGGTTGTCCGGCGTCCGGGGGACTTCTTGCAGGAACAGGGTGAAGATGACCCGCCCGCCGGGCTCCTCCTGGCCGTCGGGCAGGATCCGGCAGGTGTCGAAGCTGACCAGTACGGACAGCGGCTGGCGACTCTGGATCAGCACCTGCGGCTGGCGGACGGGATCGTCGGCCACGTCCACGACCCGGCCGCTGACGCCCCGGTCCACCTGCAGCTTGCGCTGGGGCAGCTGCAGGCCCTGCTTGATGACCTCCCTCGCCTTCGGCTCCACCACCCGGAGGGTGAGGCCCAGCTTGTCCTTCACGTCCAGCGGGGTCCAGGTGAAGGCGTCCAGCAGCCAGCGGCGGGTGAAGGCCTTGATGTCCACCTCGCTCCGGCGCTCGCCGGCCCGCAGGAAGGCGTCGGGGTCGGCCTGGACCACGTTGCCGAGCCGGTCCTTGACGAAGCACCACACGGTCTTCTGCTCGTTGCGGTGGACCAGGTAGCCCACCAGCAGCACCAGGGCCAGGCAGACCAGCAGCAGGGCCACCAGGAGCCAGCGGAAGACGGCCAGGGCGGCGTTCTGGCGGCCCCAGGCCAGGATGAAGGCGTCATCCCCTCCAAGGGGCATGCGGTTGGTGGTCGTCGACGTCATGTTTTCCTGGCCTCTCATGCATCTCAAAGGAAGAAAGGGCCTTCTGCCCAAGCCATGAAGGCGGCGCGGTGCCTGTGGTCCCAGATGCCGAAGGCGTAGGCCACGTTGAACGGCCGGAAACCAAACTCACTCCAGTCGGTGCCCTGGTTCCAGACGCTCAGGCAGAACTCGATGACCTGCTTCTGGCCCGAACTGGCGCCAAGGTAGAGATCCAGGAGGCCGCCTTCACCCTCTTTCCGAGTGATGTAGGCACCGGACCAGTCCTGGATCCGCGCGTTGGCCATGGACGGGAAGCTGGTCAGGAGATGGATCATTTCGTGGTTGGAGGCCATGGCAACTTCTCTCCGGATGCGGGGGTGGGCTACCGACCGCGGTTTAGAAGGAATCCGGGACAGGTCCTTCACGGCTGCTCCCCCGGCTTGACGCCCAGGGCCTCGGCCATGGCCGTGCGTCCCAGCCCACCCTGGGCCTGGAACTGCAGGGAATTTCCGCCGGAGCTCACCATGGAGCCCTTCAGGCTCTGCTGGGCCACCCCGGCCGTGGCGCTGGCGGCCGCGGCGGCCGGCGCTGCCGCGTGGCCGGCGGCGCCCACGGCGGAGGCCAGGAGGTGGCTGAACAGGCTGGGAATGGCCTGGACCACGGCCAGGGCGCACAGCGGCCCCAGCAGGGCGTAGATGAAGTGCATGGCGATGTCCGAGCCGTCGCCGAACACGATCTCGGAGCCGGCCACCATGGTGGTGACGCCCTTGAACACCACGCCGGCGATGCGCGCGCCCAGGCCGAGCATGGGTAGGTAGAGCAGTCCGTAGACCAGCCAAGCCTTGGCCCAGGTCCAGAAGATCCCTTCCGTCGCCTCGTGGGCCAGGCAGGCGATGCACAGGGGCCCCAGGCCCAGGATCACCACGTTGACCCCCAGCACCCAGAAGCCCTGGATGAGGATGAGGACCGTGATGAACATGCCGGCCAGGGTGGACAGCAGGATGCCCAGACCGGAGATCAGGGCGTCCACCGACCAGGACATGGCCTTGCCCCACCAGGACTGGTCCTCGCCGCCCTGGCGGGTGGTGGTGACCTCGGCCTGCTTCACGTCCTGGTTGTCGTGGTGCATCTTGAGTAGTTCGTCCTTGGCGTCCAGCTCGCCGTTCCAGACCTCCAGCCAGGAGCCGGCAAAGCTGGTCATGTAGGTGGGCAGGGCCGTCCGGGCGAAGCCCTCGAACATGGGCCGGTAGCCGATGAGCAGGGCCAGGCAGAAGACGATGCGCAGCCACCAGCGCGGCTTGAAGAACCGGCAGCTGCCGGGCTGCTCCGCCAGTTCCCCGGCGCCGGCCACCAGGTGGAAGAAGAAGCAGAAGAAGAACACCGCCATGGCCAGCCGGGCCACGTCCTTTTCGAAGAACAGCGCCCCCACGTCCAGCACGTCCTGGACCACCTGGTCCATGAAGAAGGTCTGGGAGGATTCGATCAGGGCCAGCATGTCAGCGCCTCCGGGCGAACTGCGCGCCCAGTTGGCGCAGCGCGCGGGTGTTGCCGCGGATCCAGCCCCGGTCGATGACCTCCTCGAAGGCCCGCTGGGCGTCGTTCTCGCCCATGAGGAACATGATGGAACGCTGGTTCTGCAGGATCAGGGAGTTGCCCTGGAACTTGGCCTCGGTGGCGGTCAGCTCGGCCTGCAGGCTGGCCAGCTTGGTGACGTCCACCGTCGGTTCCTGGTTGATCGTCTGGATGTCGGTTTTGATGCGCTTGATCTTCTTCACGTCCTCGATCAGGTTCAGGTTCTCGGCCTTGAACTGCTGGAGGATCGCGGTCTTCACCCCCTGGGCCCGTTTGGACTGGCGCAGCAGGGAATTGACCTTGGCCCGGTACCAGGGATCCTTGGCGTAGCGGGGGTTCAGCAGCATGTTCTGGTAGAAGGCGTAGTTGTCCCAGAGCTGCTGGACCTGCTCGGCGCTCATGATGCTCAGGCTGGTCCCGCGCCGGATATCGTCGATGCCCTGGACGCCGTCGAACCAGGGGCAGTCCGCCACCCGCAGCACGTCGATCCAGCCGTAGTTGCGCCAGTCCTTGAGCCCCATGTAGGCGGCCTTGAAGGCCATCAGCTGCTGGCCGCTGCTGCGGATGATCTGGTTCCACTGGCTCAACACCTGGATCAGCTGGGCGGTCCGCTGGGCGAAGGCCGCCCCGTCGTGGAACACCCAGGCCCCGGCCGGCGCCACGCTGGCCGGGATCACCGTGATCCAGCCCAACGCCATGCCCGGCAGCACCACCCGCCGCAACGATGCCCATGCCCATGCCCATCCCGTGCGCCTCATGCGATCCCCCTGGCCGCGGCATAGTCCTGGACCTTGCGCAGCCGCAGCTCCTTGCCCGGGATGGTCCGGCCTTCGCAGGCCTCCACCAGTTGGCGGGTGCCCTCGACCATGCCGAAACGCTGGAAGAAGGCCGTGCGCAGGGCCTTGTCCTCGGCGTCGGTGGTGGCGAACCAGTAGGCCGCCGGGGCGATCTCCACGTTCAGCACCCGGGTGAGGCCGCGCCGGCTCCAATAGAAGACCTCGCGCCGCCGCTCGTCCTGCTGCAGGCTTTCGTGCAGGCGCTTCTGGTGCTCGGACAGGCCCAGGTCCACGTCGAAGTAGGTGGGCTCGGAGAAGCCCTTGTAGAGGAACTGCTCGGCCATGGTCTGCAGCAGCTTGCGGGCCTCGCCGTGCTTGATGTCGTTGGGGGTCTGGGTGCTCAGCACCACGAAGCCGTTGAACTTGCGGATGGTGCGGAACATCATCTCCACCACCGCGAAGAACGAAGGATCGGCCAGGAACGACCAGGCCTCGTCGATGATCACGATCTTGCGTTCCTGCAGGGTACTGGGGTTGATGATCCGGTTCCAGATCACCCCCATGAGCGCCGCCACGAAGGGCCGGGCCAGGAGCGGATCGTCCTCGATGCCCTCCAGCTCGAAGTAGACGTATTTGGCCGAGGACACCGAATCCTGGCCGCTGTCGAAGAACTGGTCCCGGGGCGCGCGGGTCCACAGCTCCACCGCGTCCACGAACTGCGGCGCCTCGGCGCGCAGGAAGGTGAGCAGGCTGGACAGCGGCCGGGGCGGCGGCAGCGGGGAATCCGGGTCCTTGTCCCGGGCCCGCAGGTACTGCCGGCACTGGTTCTCGAAGTCCCGGAAGAAGCCGCCGCGCCCGGAGGCCTCGCCGCCCTTCAGGGCCCGGTCCAGGAGGTTCTTCTGGGTCGGGTCCAGGGCCCGGCCCTGCCCCACCAGCGCGTCCAGCCAGGCCTCGAAGAACAGCATGGCCTGGGCGACCGGGCACGGCAGGAAGCCGCCGTCCGGCAGCGGCTGCAGGTAGAGGCCCTCCCGCTGCTGCCGTTCCTTTTCCTTCAGCGCCCAGGCCAGCGGGCACGGGTTGAACCGGAACTGCCCGCCGCGGATGCGCATGACCGCCACCTCGCCGGGTATCTCCTGGGCCATGAGCTCGAAGATCGGGCCGTAGCTGTTGCCCTTGTCCAGCACGTAGCCCTGGGATGGGAACATGGCGTTGCCCACCAGGAACATGTTCATGAGCAGCGACTTGCCGGAACCCGGCAGGCCCAGGACCGCCTTGTTCCAGCTGGGCTCGTGGGCGGTGAACAGGCTGTAGGCGTAGGTCCCGCCCTTGCGGTCGCCGAAGATCATGAAGGGCTTGCGGTCGCCGGCCC
>Ga0302275_10005004_pt1 | contig 12897 bp, 8 predicted proteins | sample III_Bog_N2_2_FD_200229 | JGI IMG/M metagenome (GOLD analysis project Ga0302275, IMG submission 200229) | Peat permafrost microbial communities from Stordalen Mire near Abisko, Sweden - III_Bog_N2_2 | ecosystem: Environmental > Terrestrial > Soil > Wetlands > Peat | place: Sweden: Abisko...
GCAACTCCAGGATCGTAGCCATTAGAGATTTCCTCTCAGAGCCTGCTCGCGCTCGATGGCTTCAAACAGCGCCTTGAAGTTGCCTTTGCCGAAGCTCCGGCTGCCCTTGCGCTGAATGATTTCGTAGAACAGCGTCGGTCGGTCTTCCACCGGCCGCGTGAAGATCTGCAGCATGTAGCCCTCATCGTCGCGATCCACCAGAATCCCCAGCCGCTCAAGTTGTTCGATGGGCTCGTCGATCGGTCCCACGCGCGCCGCCAGCTCTGTGTAGTAGTTGTGCGGCACGGTCAGAAACTCAACGCCCTGCGCCTGCATCCGCGAAACGGTGTCGAGAATATCGTCGGTGGCCAGCGCAATGTGCTGCACGCCCGGGCCCTGGTAGAAGTCGAGATACTCCTCAATCTGCGAGCGGCGGCGGCCTTCTGCCGGCTCGTTGATGGGAAACTTCACGTAGCCGTTTCCGTTCGACATCACCTTCGACATCAGCGCCGAGAACTCGGTCGAAATGTCCTTATCGTCGAAGTGCTGATAAAGCTGAAAGCCCATCACCCGCGCGTAGAAGTCAACCCACTCGTCCATCGCGTGCCAGCCTACGTTGCCCACCATGTGATCGACGTGCTTGAGGCCGGTGGGTCGTGCCACGGTGTCTGCCTTCTCGGTGCGATAGCCAGGCAGAAATGCTCCGTTATAGTGGCCGCGGTCGACGAAGGTGTGAATCGTGTCGCCATAGGCCGCAATCGACGAGGTGGTCACGCGGCCATATTCATCGGCTGTCTCAGTTGGCTCGGCAACGCTGCGCGCGCCGCGAGCTGTTGTCTCCAGCCACGCCTGGCGCGCGTCGTCTACCCACAATGCGATCGCGTGAACTCCATCGCCGTGCTTCGCCACGTGCTCTGCAATCGGTCCGACGGGACGCAGCGCGGTGGTGAATACGAAGCGAACCTTACCTTGCTCCACTACATACGAGGCGCGATCGCGCAGGCCCGTCTCCGGTCCGGCATACGCTACCAGTTTCATGCCGAAGGCGGTGCGATAGAAGTAGGCTGCCTGGCGCGCGTTGCCCACGTAGAACTCCACGTGGTCCGTGCCTTTCAAGGGCAGGAAATCCTGCCCGGTCATCAGCGTGCTGGACGCAAGAGTTGCCATCGGGACCTCCGGTTGTTGTGATGCAGGATCGGGAATCGGGGTGATCCTCATCACTTGCTGACCATGAGCATAGGCCGCTGGATGGGGACTTTGAATACCGGAAAGAAGGAAGATAACGACGGTTGTCTTCTTTTTGATTGGTAAAAGCCGCTATCGACCTAAGAATCGAAGGTTAATCTAAACGGCTGGCAATATCAGCCCGCGGCACTCGCCAACCGAGACGCGCGGATAGCCCTCGCGCCGGCAATACCCGCGCAGAATCATCTCATCGCCATCCTCAAGCGCGGTCCGGGTTTCTCCATTCGGCAGTTGAATTGGCAGCTTGCCGCCGCTCGTCAATTCGAGCAGGCAGCCCGCGCTGCTTTCCTCAGCGCCGGACACTGTGCCTGTTGCCAGCAAGTCGCCCGGCAACAGGTTGCAGCCGTTGCTGGTGTGGTGGGCGATCATCTGCGCCGGCGTCCAATACAAATCGCGCAGATTGGCGCTGCTCAGCCGGTAGGGCCCATCACCCGCGGCGCGCATTGCTGTTGTGATCAGCAACGCTTCAAGCGTCAGGTTGATTGCTCCGCGTGCTTGATCCGCTTCGTCGAAGAGATATGGAAGCGGCGCGGGGTCGCCGGCTGCGCGTTCCGCGACCGGCACGCGGAACGGTTCGAGCGCGGCCATTGGCGCCACCCACGGTGAAACGCTGGTCGCAAAGCTCTTCCCCAGGAACGGCCCCAGCGGCTGATACTCCCACGACTGCACATCGCGCGCCGACCAGTCGTTCACCAGTGAAAGTCCAAAGATGCGTTCCCCCGCACGATCAATGCCCACAGGCGTTCCGAGCGAATTACCTCCAGCTATGTACACGCCAACCTCGACTTCATAATCGAGAAACTTTGTGGGGCAAAAGCTGGGAACGCCGCCGTCAACCGGCTTGGTCTGGCCATGCGGCCTGCGCACCGGCGTCCCGCCTACGACAAGCGATGAAGCCCGCCCATGGTAGCCGATGGGGACGAATTTGTAGTTGGGCAGCAGCGGCTGTTCGGGTCGAAAGAGCCGTCCCACGCGGGTCGCGTGATGAATCGATGCGTAAAAGTCGGTGTAGTTGGCGGCCTCCACAGGCTTCAGCAGCGTTGCTTCAACGATTGGCGTGAGCGCCAGGCCAACCGCCTCGCGAGTGGCCCCGTCTACGCCCGCATCGAGCAGGTCCATCAACCGCCTGCGCAGCGAAGCGTGTGCAGCCGCATCGCATGTCATCAATGCATTGAGAGAGCGCTCTGTCGAAGCCGCCTGAACCTCTGACGGAATTCCCTCAAAAAGGCCGCCGCGGGCGCAATGTTGCAGGTCGAGCACGAATGCGCCGATCCCCACACCTATGCGCGCGTGTCCGTCCTTCGCCGCATAAACGCAGTAGGGAAGCGACTGCAGCGGGAATCCGCACACGGCGTCGTTCGCCGAATCGATCCAGCTCGTTCTGGCCCACTCTTCGATCAACGATCGCGATCTCAATTCCGGCTCACGACGGGAAATGTTTGCTCTCGATTCGATTATGATGCCCCGTGGAAGTTTTTCTTCAGGCTCTGCCAGCATTCGTAGTATTCGTGCTGCAGGATCTTCTCTTCCAGCGCAAACCGCGTGGGCCGCACCGGCAGCCGGGTCTCAAACATGAAGGCCAGCGTGCCGTCGATGTAATGCGGCTTCAATTCGGCGTTGCTGGCGCGCTCAAAGGTCTCCGCGTCCGGTCCATGGCCCGACATGCAGTTGTGCAGACTGGCGCCGCCAGGTAAAAATCCCTCCGCCTTCGCGTCGTACTGACCGAGGATTAGCCCCATGAATTCATTCATCATGTTGCGGTGAAACCAAGGCGGACGGAAGGTGTGTTCGGCCACCATCCATCGCGGCGGGAAAATCGCAAAGTCCACATTAGCCGTGCCCGGCAAACCCGATGGTGCAGTCAGCACAGTGAAGATGGACGGATCGGGATGATCGAAGCTGACTGTGTTGATGCAGTTGAAGAGCGCCATGTCGTACTTGTACGGCGCATAGTTGCCGTGCCACGCCACCACGTCCAGCGGCGAGTGGTCAATCTCCGCACGCCACAGCTTGCCGAGGAACTTTGCGATCACCTCGAAAGAACCTTCGCGATCCTCATAGGCTGCGACCGGCGTGAGAAAATCGCGCGTATTTGCCAAACCGTTGGCCCCGATCGGACCCAGTTCAGGCAAACGGAACGTCTGCCCATAGTTCTCGCAGATGTAACCGCGCGCCGTCCCGTCGGGCAGCTCCGCGCGAAACTTTATGCCCCGCGGAATCACCGCTAACTCGCCCGGCGCAACGTCCAGAATGCCGAGTTCGGTGCGCAGCAACAGCCTGCCCTGTTGCGGCAGAATCAACATCTCGCCATCGGCGTTGTAGAAGAAGCGATTGTGCATGGAAGCGTTGGACCCATAAAGATGAATACCAACGCCATCCTGCATCGCCGGGTCGCCGTTTCCGCCCAGCGTCACCAAACCCTCCACTAGGTCGGTTTCGCTATCCGGAATGGGAAGCGGGTTCCAGCGCATCTGGTTGGGCGGCGTGGGCGCCTCGCTAAACGGGCCGCTGCGCAGCAGTGTGGACTGCGGAAACTCGTGGTACGGCTCGTGCATCACCGAGGGCCGGATGCGGTAACTCCAGGTGCGGCGGTTGAGCGCGCGCGGAGCGGTGAATGCCGTGCCGCTGATCTGTTCCGTGTAAAGCCCAAGCGGCGCATGCTGCGGCGTGTTCTGTCCCTGCGGCAGCGCACCGGCAACGGCTTCGGTGGCGAACTCGTTTCCAAATCCGGTCTGATATCCGGTCTCACTTTTGTGTTGAGCCATGGGGAAGCTCCATCTTCTACTCGCGTTCGGCAGTATCGCATCCGCCCGCATCCGCAGGCAATTCGATTCGATGGCGATCTGCCGGTAGTCGATTTACATTCTTAAGAAAAAACTGGTAATGTCCTTTCAATCGAAGGAGAGAATGCATGATACCGAACCGATACAGCCAGCGCACCGAGACCGCCGAACTGGATCGCATCGATTGGAAGATTATTGAAGAGCTGCAGCAGGACGCGCGGCTCTCATGGGCTGAACTGGGCCGGCGCGTCGGACTGACCACCCCGGCCGTCGCCGAACGCGTTCACCGGCTCGAGAAACATGGTGTCATCCGCGGCTTTCACGCTGACATCAGCCTGGAGCGGTTGGGCATGCCCATCCAGATATTCGTGCGCCTCTCCATGGCAGGCCCCGAATCGCTGGTGCGCACCTTTCAGCAGCACGTAAAGACCTGGGAAGAGGTTCTCGAATGCCATCGCGTCACCGGTTCCGACTCCTTCATCGTCAAGGCGCGCGTGGTCTCGGTCGTGCACCTTGAAGCCTTTCTCGACAAGATGGGACACTACGGCACCACATCGACAGCCACCGTGCTTTCGTCCCCGGTATTGCAACGCACAATCACCGAAAAGATCGTCGCCAAATTCCACACCGGCAAGTAAATTCCTGGTGCCCTGAAGCCTGTCCCGAGCTTGCCGATGGATCTCGATTTAGTGACCTGGGAACGCGCACCTCAACTATCCGCAACTGTCCGAAAACGGACAATCGACTTCGTGATCGGTCACCTCGTACCTCGACACCTGCCAAGCATCCAGCCAGAAGCCCTTTCTTTTCAACGTCATTGAAAGACCCATCTTTGGCACGGCAACTGCTATACACAGTGCGTGATGGATATTGCGCGCCCTGATTTAAGGAAGAAGAAGATACGCCAGTACATAACCTGGGCTGGCATCGGAGCGGTCTTGTTGACCGTAGCCATAGTTGCAGTTTCGCGGCTCAAGCCGGCCGCTCCCACGGTCGACCGCTCCACAATCTGGCCGGATACGGTGAAGCGCGGAAACATGATCCGCCAGGTCCGCGGTTCAACCGGCAGCCTGGTGCCGCGCGAGGATTCGATCGAACTGATCCCCGCGCAGACCGACGCCACGGTTGTGCGCATCATCGCCCTGCCCGGCGCCAAGGTAACGCCCGACACAGTCGTGATGGACATGAGCGATCCTCAGCTTGAACAGCAGTTGCTCAGTGCGCAATCGGCGCTCAAGGGAGCGCAGGCTGACTACAAGAGTTTGAACGCCACGCTGCAAAGCACGTTGATGGATAAGAAAATCGCCGCGGCGCAGGTGAACTCCTCCTATGCAACGGACCTGCGGCAGGCGCAGACGGACGAACAACTTTACAAGCTGGGTGTGGTTTCCGGCGTGGTTGCAGGCGCGTCGAAGAATACCGCTGAGCAGTTAACCGCGCAGAAAAGGCTCTCAGAGGAGCAACTCGACGTAAATGCGAAGGCGATCGAGGTGCAACTGTCATCCGCCCAAACCAAAGTGGAACAGGCCAAGGCCCAACTTGATCTCTATCAGAAGCAATCGGAAGCGCTTCACGTGAGGGCCGGAATCTCCGGAGTGCTGGCTCAGCTCCCTGTTCCCTTGCAGGTGGGCCAGCACGTGACCGCGGGAACGTCGGTGGCCAAGGTGATTCAGTTGGACAAATTGAAGGCCGCTCTACAGATCGCCGAGACCCAGGCGCGCGACATCCAAATTGGCCAACCTGCCTCGATTGACACCCACAACGGTATTATTCCGGGGCACGTTTCCAGAATCGATCCATCTGTATTGAACGGAACGGTCACCGTTGACGTAGCTCTTGATGGACCATTGCCGCCTGGGGCGCGGCCTGACCTGAGCGTCGACGGAACCATCGATCTGCAGCGGCTCAACGATGTGCTCTATGTGGGCCGGCCGGCCCTGGGCAATGAGAACTCCACGCTGAGCCTCTTCAAGATCGATCCCGACGGCAAAGGCGCGACGCGCGTTCCGGTTAAGGTTGGCCGCGAGTCGGTGAACGAGATCCAGGTGCTCGAAGGTTTGAAGGAAGGCGATACAGTGATCCTCTCCGATATGTCGCGGGAGGATGGTGTGGACCGGATACGGCTGGAATAGGAACAAGTTGTCAGATTTCAGTTGTAAGTTGTCAGCAACAAAGTCGATCTCAGGCAGCGGCTGACAACTGAAAACTGACAACGGACAACTGATAACTGATAACTGACAACTAACAAGGGGGACAGGATGGCGAACGACAAGCTGATTGAAATCGAGGACCTGACCAAGGTCTTCTACACCGACGAAGTGGAGACGCACGCGCTCTCCGGCATTCACCTCACCATCTCGCGGGGCGAGTACGTGGCCATGTCCGGACCTTCGGGCTGCGGCAAATCCACGCTGCTCTCCATTCTCGGCCTGCTCGATACGCCCACCGGCGGCAAGTACCTGCTCAACAGCAAGCCTGTTGAAAACCTGAGCTTCGGCGACCGCTCGCGCATCCGCAACCAGGAAATCGGATTCATCTTTCAGAGCTTCAATCTCATCGGCGACCTCACCGTTGAAGAGAATGTCGAGCTCCCGCTCACCTATCGCGCCGGCATGCCCTCGCAGGAGCGCAAGGGCCGCGTCAAAGACGCGCTTGAGCGCGTCAACATGGCACATCGCATGCGCCATTATCCAGCGCAGCTCTCCGGTGGTCAGCAGCAGCGTGTGGCCGTGGCCCGCGCCTTGGCTGGCTCGCCCTCCATCCTGCTGGCCGACGAACCCACCGGCAACCTGGACTCGAAAAATGGCGAAGCCGTGATGCACTTGCTTGCCGACCTGCACCGCGAGGGCTCGACCATCTGCATGGTCACGCACGATCCGCGCTTTGCCAAGCATGCCCAGCGCGAAGTGCATCTCTTCGACGGCAAGGTGGTTTCGGAGGACGAGCTCAAAAAGCTTACCGAAGAAGTGGAAGCGTAGCCATGCTGCTTTGGGATGTGCGATCCGCGCCGAGGACAATGCGGCGCGCGAGAGGCTTTGCGTTCACGTCGCCCTCAACGTGCGCGAAATGCGCTCAAACCCCGAAGAACTTGCGAGGGGAATGATCGATTGACGCGCAACGGTGACGGCATCCCACGAAAAACGGAGAAGACGCGCAATGAACAACCTGAGCCTCGACATTCGCTTCGCATTGCGCCAACTACGCAAGTCGCCAGGCTTCGCGTTGACCGCGGTGCTGACGCTGGCCTTTGGCATCGGCGCCACCACCGCCATCTTCTCCATCGTTGAAGCAGTGCTGCTGCGCCCGCTGCCGTTCGCCGATCCTGCGCGCCTCATCAGATTGGGCGACAAGTTGGCGGGCGTGGACTATGGCGACGACACTCCCGGCGTCACCGCGCCCGGCGTAGGCGCCTATATCCGCGACACGCACGCGTTTTTGAGCATGGGCGCGTACACCAACTCCACCTATGAACTCTCCGGTCTCGGCAACCCTGAACAGATCAACGCCGCGCGGCTCACCGCCGGCATCTTTCCCACGCTCGGCATCTCTCCGCTGATGGGCCGCGCATTTACTCCGCGCGAAGATGAAGGCGCGCAGCAGGTAGCTGTTCTCAGTTACCAGACCTGGCGCAGCCGCTTCCACGGCGATCCGAATGTTCTCGGCCAGAAACTGCTTCTCGACCGCAAGCCTTACGAGATCATCGGAGTCATGCCGCGCGATTTCGAGTTTCCGCTGGTTCCCGGCCAGTTGAACCGCGCCGAGCTTTGGGTTCCGATGAGCTTCACACAAACGGAACTGGTTCAGGGCGCGGGGGCCTGGGCTTACTCCCTGATTGGCCGGCTCAAGCCGGGCATTACCCCCGCGCAGGCGCAGCAGGACGCAGTGTCCGCCGCGCAGGAGATCATGCGCAATTTCCCGCCTGCGCTCCGCAGCCGCCACATCCAGCCGTTTGTTCGTCCTCTTGAAGAGAGCACGGTGGTGCAAGCCCGCCCGCTTGTGCGCACGCTGTTCTTTGCGGTTTCGGTGGTGTTGTTTATTGCCTGCGCAAACCTCGCCGGATTGCTGCTGGTGCGTGTGATTCGCCGCCGCCGTGAGATCTCCGTTCGACTTGCGTTGGGCGCCAGCGCAGCCGATGTTGTGCGTCAATCGCTCGTCGAGGCGCTCCTGCTCAGCATTGGTGGCGGGTTGCTGGGACTCGCTCTGGCAGCGCTGGGGTTGCGCATTGGCGTCAGCTTTCTTCCCGAAACCCTTCCCCGTGTGAGTTCCATCAGTCTCGACGGATCGGTCGTCGCTTTCGCTCTCGGCCTCGCTGTTCTCACAGGCCTGGTCTGCGGCCTGATCCCGGCTTTCGCCGCCGCACGCACCAGCGTGAACGATGCATTGAAGGAAGGCGGTCGCACCGGTACCTCCGGCAGCGGACATGCGCGCCTCCGTTCCGCATTGGTGATTGCGGAACTCGCTGTCGCACTCGTGCTGCTCACCGCTTCCGGCCTGTTGCTGCGCAGCTTTCAGCGGATGCGCTCGGTCGATCTCGGCTTCCGCGCCGATCACACGTTGACCGCTTCCTTGAGCCTGCCTCGTCAGCAATACACCACGCAGGCCGCGATCGATGCGTTCAATCGCGCGCTTCGCGGCAAACTCGAACAGTTGCCGGGAGTGACGGCAGTCGGACAGACAACCATGCTTCCCGCGTCTGACTTCGGATACCAGGCCACTTTCACTCCCGAGGGTTACGTGCCTCCGAAAGGCGCGGGATTGAACCTGGCCTGGGTGCCGCAGGTGATGGGTAATTACTTCCAGGCGCAGGGCGTTCCCATCATTCGCGGGCGCGACTTTACCCTGGCCGACACACCAGACGCGCCGCTGGTCATCATCGTCAATCGCACTCTCGCGGAACATTACTGGCCCGGACAGGATCCCATCGGGAAACGCCTGCACCGCGGCCCGGCTGAGGCGGTGACGTTACCCTGGTTGACCGTCGTGGGAGAAATCGGCGACGTCAAAGAGCTTGCCGCCGATGCGCCCACGCAAAACCAGTTCTACCTGCCCTCCAGCCAAACCAAAGCCGACGCTGGATCTTTCGCGTCGCCCACGATGTTGACAGGCAACACCGGCTCCATCGTTCTGCGCGCCTCCATGCCGCCTGAGCAGATGGCCGGCGCGCTCCGCTCGGTGGTGCGCTCAATTGATCCGCAGCTTCCGCTCACCAATGTCGAATCGATGGATCGCGTGGTGTCGGAGGGTCAGGCGCCGCGCCGCTTCAACACCGCGTTGATCTCCAGCTTTGCCGCGGCCGCCGTCCTGCTTTCTCTGCTCGGCATTTACAGCGTCATCGCCTTCTCCACCGCGCTGCGCACACAGGAGATGGCGATTCGTCTCGCTCTCGGTTCGCAACGCTCCACCGTGATGCGCCTCATCGTTTTCTCCGGCGCCAGGATGGCATTGATCGGATGCGGCATTGGCGCCGTCGCCGCGGTCTTTGCCACGCGACTTTTACGCTCCATGCTCTTTGAAGTGGATCCGCTTGATCCGGCGGTGATTATGTTTGCGGCAATATCCATCTTCCTGCTCGCGCTGGCAGCCTCGGTCATCCCCGCCCGGCGCGCGGCATCCATTGAACCCGTGCAGGCTTTGAGAACCGAGTAATTCAACCAGGAGTCGATGCCGATGACGGTTTTGCTTCAGGATTTTCGCTACGCGCTCCGCCAGTTGCGCCAGTCACCGGGGTTTGCGCTGACGGCAATCCTCACGCTGGCTTTGGGGATCGGCGCCAATACAGCCATATTCTCACTGGTCCACGCCATGCTGCTGCGCTCTCTGCCGGTTTCCAACCCCGCGCAGCTCTATCGCATCGGCGACACAGCCGACTGCTGCGTGGACGGCGGCTTTCCCGGCGACGCAAGCGATACCGGGGATTACTCCATCTTCTCTTACGACCTCTACCAGCATCTAAGGAACTCAGCACCGGAGTTCGAACAGTTGGCCGCCGTCCAGGCTGGACGAGACCCATGGTCCGTCCGTCGCGGCAGCGCGCTGTCCAAACCCCTGACCGGCGAGTTTGTCTCCGGCAACTATTTCTCTACGCTCGGCATTGGCGCATACGCAGGCCGCGTGCTAGGTGAAAACGACGACACTCCGGCCTCTGCGCCCGCAACTGTGCTGAGCTACAAGACCTGGCAAGGCGAGTACGCCTCAGATCCATCGATTGTCGGCTCCACCATCTTTATTCAGGCCAAGCCCTTCACCGTCGTGGGTATCGCTCCTTCAGGATTCTTCGGCGATCGCCTCTCCGACAATCCCCCCGATTTATGGGTTCCGATCCAGACCGAGCCCTATTTACACGGAGACAGCGCCATCCTGCATCATGCCGAGTCCAACTGGCTCTATCCGCTCGGCAGAGTCCGCCCCGGAACCAACATCGGCGCGCTGCAAACCAAACTTTCCGTCGCACTGCGTCAGTGGCTCTTCACGCGCCCCATCCTTACCGCAAACGGTGGAGCGGCCATCATCCCCAAAATGCATGTGGTCATCGCGCCCGGCGGCGGTGGCATCCAGCAATTGCAGAGCTATGTGGGCGACGGCCTGAAGATGCTGATGATCCTCTCTTCGGTCGTGCTGCTCATCGCCTGCGCCAACATCGCCAACCTGATGCTGGCCCGCGCCACCACCCGGCGCGCCGACGTGGCCGTGCGCATGGCTCTGGGTGCGGGCCGCCGCCGCGTTGTTCGCCAGATCCTTACCGAGAGCGTGCTCCTGAGCATCTTCGGCGGGCTTGCCGGCCTGGCGGTTGCCTATGCCGGAACGCGCACCATCCTCTCCCTCGCCTTCCCCGAGGCCCGCAATATGCCCATCGATGCCACCCCCTCCCTGCCTGTGCTCGGGTTCGCCTTCCTCGTCTCGCTTCTCACCGGCATTTTCTTCGGCGTCGGACCCTCGTGGCTGTCGTCTCACGCGCAACCGGCCGAAGTGCTGCGCGGCGTCAACCGTTCCACCCGCGACCGCTCTTCTCTCCCGCAAAAAGCCCTCGTCGTCTTCCAGGCGGCCTTGTCGCTCGTGCTCATCGCGGGAGCCATTCTGATGACCAAGTCCCTCACCAATCTGGAGCACCAGAACCTCGGCATTGCCACCTCCAACCGCTACGTGTTGCATTTCGACCCGGCCGGCGCGGGGTACACCATTGATCGCGTGCCCGCGCTCTATCGACAGATCGAAGATCGCTTCGCCGCGTTGCCCGGTGTTACTCACGTCGGCCTCGCGCTCTATAGTCCGCTTGAAGGCGACAACTGGGGCGAATGCGTCATCCAGCAGGGCCATCCCGCTCCGCGCCCCGGCGACAGATGCGGCGCCACCTGGGATCGCGTGAGCACAGGCTTCCTCGATTCCATTGGCGTGCCCATGGTGCGCGGCCGAGGCTTCACCGCGCAGGACACGGCCACTTCGCCGCAGGTCGTCCTCGTCAATGAAACCTTCGTGAAGCGCTTCTTTCCCAACCAGGACCCGGTGGGCCAGCACTTCGGCATCGACGACGTGAAGTATTCAGGAAGCTGGGAGATCGTTGGCGTCTTTGCCGACTTCAAAATGAACGACCCGCGCTCGCCCACGCATCCCGTCTATCTGCGTCCTCTCACTCAGCGGTTTTCAGGTTACAAAGAGCCTGAGATGACCTCCGGCGAAACCGAATCCATGTTCATCAATTCGATGATCCTCAATTTCAATTCGCCGCAGCCGGCCGCGGACTCGCTCATCCGTCACACGCTCGCCGGCATTGATCCAAACCTCACTGTCGCTCAGTTGCAGACACTCGATCAGCAGGTGGCTGTCAACTTCGACGAGGACCGTCTGATCGCACGCCTCACCAGCCTCTTCGGCATCCTGGCATTAACGCTCGCTTCGGTCGGTCTTTACGGCGTCATGTCCTACTTCGTCGCCCGCCGCACCAGCGAGATCGGCATTCGAATGGCTCTCGGTGCGACGCGTTCGAGCGTAGTATCCATGGTCCTCCGCGGCGCGCTCTGGCAGATTCTCATCGGTCTCGCCCTCGGTATTCCCGCCGCCCTTTATTGCGGCCACCTGATGAAGAGCCTGCTTTACAACGTCTCAACCTACGATCCGCTGGCCCTCGCCGGCGCAACCCTGGTGCTTGGTCTCTGCGCCACTGCGGCCGGCTTCATTCCCGCCCGCCGCGCCGCTTCCGTTGAACCCATGAAGGCACTGCGCACCGAATAGCTTCACTTCGAGGAGGATCACGATGAGGACTCTGCTTTACGACGTTCGTTACGCGCTCCGCCAGTTGCGCAAGTCGCCGGGCTTTGCGCTCACCGCGGTGCTCACCCTGGCGCTCGGCATCGGAGCGCTCACGACGGTAGCCACATGGACCAATGCCGTGCTCTACAATCCCTGGCCGCACGTAACTGCACCGCGCGACCTTCGCTTCGTGGATGCCACAGTCCTTGGATCCGAAGGCTACTCGGTCCACTATGACCAGTTTCGCTTCCTGCGCGAACAAGGCCACTCTTTTAGCGATGCCGCGGCATTCGACCTGACCATGGTGAACCTCGCCAGTGCCAACCAGCAGCCGAGAGCGATTCCCGCCGGAATCGTCTCTTCCAATTATTTCCAATTCCTCGGTATTCAGCCGCAGGTCGGCCGTTTCTTTCAGCCCGTCACCAATGACCGTGCATACGGCGCAAGCGATGAAGTCGTGCTTTCCAATGGTCTTTGGCGCGAGCGTTTCGCCGCCGACTCCAGCATCGTTGGCCGTACAGTTGAAATCAATCACCACCTGTTCACGGTCATTGGCGTGGCTCCGGCGGAGTTTGCCGGAATCTACGGCGGCCTTGCCGAGGCCGCCTGGCTCCCGCTCTCCGCCGTTCGCGATCTGTCCGCCGAT
>Ga0302275_10005005_pt1 | contig 12895 bp, 6 predicted proteins | sample III_Bog_N2_2_FD_200229 | JGI IMG/M metagenome (GOLD analysis project Ga0302275, IMG submission 200229) | Peat permafrost microbial communities from Stordalen Mire near Abisko, Sweden - III_Bog_N2_2 | ecosystem: Environmental > Terrestrial > Soil > Wetlands > Peat | place: Sweden: Abisko...
GCCACTTCGGCTCAGCTTCGCCCTGTCTTGTTTCTCCAGTGGTCTGGCACTGCTGATGCTTGTAGCGATGCTTCTTTCATCAAGCCCAGTGGCAGCCACCGGGCTCGGCGTGGCAAGCGCCGTGTTCTTCGTCGGCAGCTTACTGCTGCTGTCAATGGGATTGCTGGGCGAGTATGTGGGCCGCGTCTACGATGAAGTTCGTGCCCGCCCGGTTTCTCTCATCAGCGAGGTTCACCGCCCAGAAATTGCGCTCGCAACTCAGGTTGGCTATATCGCGGTTCAGAATGGCAGCTACGCGGTGCCCATTCAGATGCAGAGTCAGTCGAGTGGAACCAGGGCTGCATAGACAACCGAGACACATAGAAACCAGAACGTCCTTCGCCTTCAAGCGAAGGACGTTCCTTTATTTGGGAGCATTGGAACCATTGCAATTGGGGATGCCTGGCTCTATTGCAGTTCCCTCTTCATAATCGTTCCAGGTCTCGATCATAAGAAACGGAATCGGCTGATCGGGAGGAAACTCCTTACGCCAGAGGTTGAACGTGTCACTGTATGTTTGACCGCAGCGGCTGGAGATATGGCGGTTAAGACCCCAGGCCGCCCTGCTGTCATTGAATTCAGCCCATGCGCCGCCAACAATGATCTTGTCAGAGTTCTTTGAACGCATCGTCTCATAGAAATTGCTAAGATACTGCTCGCCCCAGTTGCTGCCATCCGCAGCCCAGCCCTTGTCCCCGGGCTGGACCCAGGCGTAAAACCCATCAAGTGCTTCGGAATTCGGGCCAGGCGCATTCTCGTAGATCAGCCACGGCTTCGGATCCCACTGATCGACTACTGCGCGCACTTTATTCCAGTCAGTATGTTTCGCCGTAGGGAAAATGAAGATTACGGGGCGGCCCTGATACGTCAGGTAGGCATCGTGGCCGGGAGACTTGGATGAAAGATACGTATCGTGAAACATTGTGAAGTCCGCAATTGCTTCGTCGGTTGCCCCATCATCCTGAGTCGTCTCGTCGTACATCATCGCGACCTTAAACGAATTCTTCTGAGCAGCAGCCTGCATAAGGGCGTAGCTGCGGTCGATAAAGGGTTCGCGATCGCCATACCAGTCAACAACGAACGCCGAGATCCCCATCGCCTGCGCCTCATGAATCTGCCGGCTGATTACCGCAGGATCATGTGATGAATAGTCAATTGAAATGTGCCGCGGGTGCCCAAACCACGCCTCGTAAACGGCAATTACTTCAGGCGAATTGCTAGCCGCGCGGTACTTAAGGGGTGAAAGCTGCGCAGAGTCGTGCCCGGGACAGCCACAGAGCACAAAGAGAACAATAAGACTGACAACACTTAATCGATTGAGCATATCTGAAAACTTAGAAGCCTGGCGCAATATTCCGGTTGTCAGCCGAGCCAATTGAAACCGCAAAAGCAATGTTGGCATAGGGACTTATAGGAGCAGCCAGAATGTCGCTTTCCGCATCGAACCGATTGTAGCCATCTTAAAGATGAGACACGTCTAAACCTTATCTAGGATCCTTGAACCGGAGCACACCTGAGTGGCCTATTCTCCAACATTGCATTCCAATACGCTGCAGCAGAGAATCCTCTCGGGAAGCGCCATTTTGCTCGCGGGTTCGGGTCTCACTACTGCAATCAACCTGGCTTACAACGTCGTAATCGCACGTTACCTGGGCCCTCAGGGATACGGTCATGCAACTGCGGTCTATACGCTACTTATCATTCTCTCCGCGATCACGCTCTCTTTTCAAATTGTCTCTTCGAAGGTAGTGGCTCAACAAACCTCGGTTGAGGCCAAGGCCGCGGTCTATCGCGATCTGCACCGCAGCGCCTGGGTATGTGGGCTTTTGGCCGCTGGCCTTATCTTTTCATTTCGCGATGCCATTGCGGTCTATCTGCAGTTACCGGATCAATATCTGGTTGCACTTCTCGCATTAGGCACTGCTTTTTATGTCCCTCTCGGCAGCCGCCGCGGATACATGCAGGGAACCTACGGATTCTATCGGCTGGCTTTCAATCTCGCGATAGAGGGCGCGGTGCGACTCGGGGGATCCTACCTTCTAATCCAGTTCGGGTATGGTGTCCGCGGTGTAGTAGCGGCAAATGCCGCCGCCATTGCAGTGGCCTATCTGGTAATCGCGCCCGGACTCAGAACTCATATTGCTAACCCCTTGAATCTACTCAATACCCTGCGTGAAATCTTTCAGGCTGTGGTCTTCTTTTCAGGGCAAGTACTCATCAACAATTCTGACATCATTCTGGTAAAGCACTTCTTCCCTGCGGAAATAGCCGGCATCTATGCTGCGGTAGCGATGGTTGGCCGCGTAATATTTTCATTTTCTTCAGCCGTGGTAAACAGTACGTTTCCCCTGATGGCCGGGACTCATCATGAAGAACGAAAGGACTTAAGGGTTATTGCAACGTCTCTGCTTCTGGTGGTGCTTATTGGTTTCGGATTGGCTCTGAGCCTTTTCTTTGCCCCAACTTGGCTGTGGACTACTCTATTCGGATCCGGATTTAAGATTGCCGGGTCCTATAACATCTCAACGCTTTTGGCGCTCTACGCCCTCACTACAGTCATCTATTCGCTTAGTGTTGTTATCGTGACCTTTGAGATGTCGTACAAGATTGCAAACTCAAGCTGGGTGCAACTTGGTTTCAGCGGCGCTGTGATTGTAGGCATTTGCCTGTATCATGCGTCTCTTCCTCAAGTCATCCTCGTCCAGCTGGTGCTGATGATCATTCTCCTTATATTTGTGGCGGTTCCCTTTCTCATCAGCTCTCTTACAGATCCCAAGGAAATGTCGAAACCTGGAACCTACCGGCCGGTTCGGCTTATAAGGCGTGTTACTGAGAATGAAGTCATTTCAGAATTCCTGAAGAGCGACTTTCATAGTCCTGCTTTTCGCGATTACCATGAAGCGCTCCGCGACTTGGTGATGAATCCCAACCTTGACGACATCAGAGATAATGCCAAGCGCCGGGCTCTGCTGTTCATTCGACACTTGTCGTTGTGGAAAGAGCTGCCTCTTAACACAGACTGGTATGAAGTAGAACTCACCCATGACGATTTAACCAATATCAGGGCCTTTCCTCGCGCCCAGTGGCGGAGACCGGCTCACGGTAACTTCTCGATTACCAAGATCGTTGAGGGTATAAGCAGTCATCACAACTCGCTCGACGACCAATCTCTGGCCAAGATCACCGACATCAGCGATCGAATTGCGAAAGAGACATCCAGCTTCGGCTCACTGATTCTTATCGGGCTTAACGAATACGAGCCGCTCACGGTCATCGATGGTAATCATCGCCTGGTAGCCGCGATGCTCGGGGCTCCGGAAAACGTACAGAGGCTCCGTTTCATGTGTGGATTATCGCCACGCATGGTGGAGTGCTGTTGGTACAACACAACTCCTGGAACGCTTTTCAGGTATGGAAAGAACATACTGCTGAACATGATTCGCAAGCCTGAGGATGAGCTAGCACGCCTACTTCAGGACGTCTCGTAGCGCGAGACTCGAACTTCACCATAGGACACTGCATAATGCTTCGAGAGCGCGTAGTACTCGTAAGACACATTCCGGAAACCTTTACCCGAAGGGGAGTTATTGGCTTTTTCAAGGAGCTTAGGGGCTGTCTTGATGTCGATCGCCCTTGCCTGGTGCTTGACTGTTCGCAACTTGGCCAGATGAATAGGCAAATTGTCTTTATCCTGCTCTCTTGCCTTGAAGAAGCGATGAAACGCAACGGAGATGTACGGCTTGCTGCTGTTTCGCCCCAGGCAAAGGCGGCATTGAAAGCAACCGGAGCCGATATCCTTTTCAAGTTCTTTGAAACAACTGAAGACGCGGTTGCAAGTTTTCAGCGACCCGCCATCAATCTGCCTTTTCGTGCCAACGAAAGTTTTTCCAATGAGTCCGCTGCGTGATCCAGGAGTCCGTCGCGAACGTTGAACTGCGCCTGATCACACATGTGCAACACATTAGTTCAGAACGGAGATAAGATCACATGTTGCATCCTTCACTTTTCACTCGAGCGTCCGCCGCACTGCTAGCACTGCTATTGGCACCCACGGCACAGGCTGTTCCAGCACCGCAGCAATCGGCCGCGACTTCTTCACAGGCGAAGGGGACACAAACTGCTGAGATTCAGCCGCAGGGTTCTGCCCTTCCTGATGCCCCGTCGCCACAAGAAGCTTCGCAGAATTCCGAACAACATAATTCACAACCAAATTCCAAACAGCAGAACAGCTCAGCATCACCAGTTGGTACGGCTGTAGCTCCTGCAGAAGAGCCCGTTGGAGCGGCAGGGTCCAAACCAGCCGGCGCAGTCATCGCGCCGGCAAAACAACGTCGCGCGCATACATTCCTCATCAGCGCCGCATTAATTGCCGGAGCGGGCATCGCGATTGGAACTGTTGCGGCCTTGTCTCATGCCAGCCCAAGTCAACCTCACTGAAGTTCAATTACTCGGGAGCAGTCCGATGCATGCATGCGGTCCACTAAGTTCGCCCAGAATCGTCAGCTTTTCCGGTATCGATGGTGCAGGCAAGAGCACTCAAATTGAGGCGCTGCGTCTACATCTTCAGAACCAGGGGTTGAAAGTCACCATGATTCGCTTCTGGGACGACATCTCCAGGCTGAAAGGCTTGAGGGAATCAACCGGACATAAACTATTCAAAGGTGACAAAGGGGTCGGAACCCCCGACACGCCGATCACACGCAAGGACAAGAACATTCAATCGTGGCCGATGACCTGTATTCGTTTGGCCCTATATTTCCTGGACGCTCTTTCCGCCCGCGCTGCAGTCAACTCGGCACTTCGCTCTGATGCCGACTTTGTCATTCTTGATCGCTACTGCTACGACGAGTTAGCCAACCTGAATTTACAGAACCCCTTGCTGCGCAGGTATGTCGGTCTGCTCTTGAAGGTCATACCAACGCTTGATAAAAGCTATTTACTCGATGCCGATCCATTGCACGCGCGCACGAGAAAACCGGAGTACCCACTTGATTTTGTCTACCAGAACCGAGCAGCCTATCTGGAGCTACAGAGTATCTCCAACAGGCTGACCGTAATATCCCCGAACAGCGTTGATGAAGTTCATCGAGACATCTGGCAACGCACATCAGAGGACCTGATCTGCCCTCGCGCAGATGCAACGACGTCGATAGCTTTTCAAAACCTGCCTTGAGGAAAACAAGAAAATTGAACGGGCCATAAACGCGCGATTACCAGAAGCTGATGGCCAGTTAGCTAATCTGGACGACAGATGCAGTTGCCTCATGAAATTGCGCATCGCTACAAAAAACTTTATCCCCATGCAAACCGCAAAGAGTTGCTTTTTTTCGTCCTGAGCCATTGCCTTGCTGGCTCCACGCGCATCTTACTTCTTGAGTAATGAGCTTTTCATCCGCTCAATGTCAAGATAATTGCAACTAAGGCGGTCGTCATGCTGCGCAAACAAGTCAAATTTCTAGCGCTTTTCACAATCCTCTGTGTGGCGTCGATTCCATGCGCATTTGCCGCGGCGTGCACAACTCAAGGGCAAATGACGCCGGCGCAGCGGCAGTCGCTTGAGAACACCGCCCGTATTATGGCGATGCAGATCCAGACAGGCGACGTGCAAGGTCTTCGTGCTATTACCATCCCTGCCGTGGCCGCGGACTTCAGCGGAATCATGGATTCCGTAGTTCATCTCAAACCTATTATTCAGCAGGCTACGGTAACCGTTAACACCCTTTACATTCTTGATGCCTCAACTGATGCTCCGGGGGAGGCAAAGACAGACTTTTATTGCGGATCACCCGTAGTGGTGTTGAATTTCTCTGATCTGCCGCCGGGCACTTATGCATTGGCGGTTCTTCACGCCACAGGTGTCCCTGAACCGCACCAGATATCGCTGATCTTGTCTAAGACGCCTGAAAATCGTTGGATGCTTGCCGGCTTTTTCGACAAGCCAATGACTGAGGCGGGCCATGGTGGTTTATGGTATTGGGTCTCTGCGCGAAAGTTCGCGCAAACGCCCTCGAGTTGGGCAGCCTGGCTTTACTATCGTCAGGCTGCGTTTCTTCTCGACCCGCTCGACCTCTTGTCCAGCCCCAACCTGCAGAAGTTGCAGCATGAAACCGATGATGTGCATCCAAACGGGCTTCCGGTCACGAGCCCGATGATTGTGAATGCTGCCGGCGATACTTTCACCGTGACCTCAATTGACCCGACTACGGAATTCGGCGGTGCTTTGGATCTTGAGGTACATTACACTCCCAACGGAACCCAAGCCGCTCAATTGCGCGACCCTCCCCAGGCGCGCAAGCAGGTGACCGACATCATGCAGGCGCTGCTCAAAGAGCATCCCGATTTGCGCCAGGCCTTCCATGGCATGTGGGTTCGCGCCGATCAGGGGAACACTTCCCTCTTCGCGTTGGAGATACCGATGGATGGTATAGCCGCGTCCGGCACGTTAGCGAATCCGGCTACCAACCCTTCTCAGCACGCGACCGTCTTCCCCGCTCAGCAATAGAGATTTCCCTGAAGCCCTTCGCGGGCCGCCCGTGAGACGAACCGTGCCATCAGGGTCCGTAATCCGCGCGAAGGACTAGCGCAATAATTGTGAAATGTACTGGGGATACGTGATCCGGCGCGAGCTCCTTCCAGGATCAAAGCGCTCCAGTGGTGCAACCGGTACATTCCACTGTGGACTGAATAAACGTTCCAGCCCTAATCCGATTCCGGCCAACCAAGATTAATCCTCCTCCGCAGACAACCCCCCACAAAGTGAATGCATCCTTTCCATCATCGTAGGGTCGGTGTTTTTGGGGAAAAACTGCCATACCCTTGATAGCTCCTCCCCTCCCTTCTTTCAGGAGTCAACGATATGGAAACAGCGGTTGAAGAGCCCGTTGGCGGCCCTAAGCGCCAGGAACTCGCATTGAACGGCAACCAGGATCCGGAGTCGGCGCCGCAGGAATACTTGACCGCGATTCTCGAAAGCCTTCAGACCATGAAGAACGGGGATTTCAGCGCGCGCCTGCCGGGCACGTGGACTGGATTGCCTGGCAAGATTGCCGACAGTTTCAACGAAATTGTCGCGGCTAACGAGCAAATGGCGTTGGAGTTGAAGCGCGTTGGCCAGGCTGTGGGAAAAGAAGGTAAGACGCGCGAGCGGATTCGCATGCAGCAGCGTCGTGGTGCATGGGATGGCATGGAAGTTTCGGTAAACACGCTGGTGGAAGATCTGCTGAGGCCGACGACCGAGGTCACCCACGCAATCGCGGCTGTCGCCCAAGGCAATCTTACCCGGACGGTTCGCCTGGATGTGGACGGGCGCCCGCTCGAGGGCGAGTTCCTGCGCTCCGCAAATATCGTCAATACCATGATTCAGCAACTCGGCGTATTCACCGAAGAGGTCACGCGCGTGGCCCGCGAAGTGGGCACCGACGGCAAGTTGGGCGGGCAGGCAAAGGTGCCCGGCGTAGCAGGCACCTGGAAGGACTTGACCGACTCAGTCAATTCAATGGCTTCGAACCTGACCGGCCAGGTAAGAAACATTGCCGAGGTGGCCACCGCAGTGGCCAGCGGCGACTTGTCACGTAAAGTAACCGTCGATGTGCGTGGCGAAATTCTGCAGCTCAAAGAAGCCATCAACACCATGGTCGACCAGTTGCGCTCCTTCGCGTCCGAGGTCACGCGCGTGGCCCGCGAAGTGGGTACGGACGGCAAGCTGGGTGGTCAGGCTGTGGTGCCCGGCGTAGCAGGCACATGGAAGGATTTGACCGACTCAGTTAATGCAATGGCCGGCAACCTGACTGCCCAGGTAAGAAACATCGCCGAAGTAACCACGGCCGTGGCTCGCGGCGACCTTTCGCGCAAAATCACCGTCGACGTGAAGGGCGAAATTCTGGAGTTGAAAGACACCATCAACACCATGGTTGACCAGCTCAACGCGTTCGCCGGAGAAGTAACGCGTGTGGCACGCGAAGTGGGTACCGAAGGCAAGCTGGGCGGCCAGGCTAACGTGCCGGGCGTCGCAGGAACGTGGAAAGATCTCACCGATAATGTGAACTTCATGGCCGGGAACCTTACCGGCCAGGTTAGAAACATCGCCGAGGTGGCAACCGCGATTGCGAACGGCGACCTTTCCCGCAAGATCACCGTCGATGTACGCGGGGAGATTCTGCAGCTCAAAGAAACGCTGAACACCATGGTGGATCAGCTCAACCGCTTCGCCGGCGAAGTAACCCGCGTTGCCCGTGAAGTGGGAACTGAAGGCAGATTGGGCGGCCAGGCCAACGTGCCCGGCGTCGCCGGCACTTGGAAAGATCTTACTGACTCGGTGAATTCGATGGCCGGTAACCTCACGGCGCAGGTTAGAAACATCGCCGAGGTCACCACAGCCGTGGCCCGCGGCGATCTATCCCGCAAAATCACTGTCGATGTGAAGGGCGAAATCCTCGAGCTCAAAAACACAATCAACACCATGGTCGACCAGCTCAACGCGTTCGCCGGCGAAGTTACCCGCGTGGCGCGCGAAGTGGGTACAGATGGCAAACTCGGTGGACAGGCTCAGGTTTCCGGTGTTGCAGGAACATGGAAGGATCTTACCGACAACGTAAACTTTATGGCCTCGAACCTGACCGGCCAGGTAAGAAACATTGCCGAAGTGGCCACGGCCGTAGCCCGCGGCGACTTGTCGCGCAAAATCACCGTCGACGTGAAGGGCGAGATTCTCGAGCTCAAAGACACTCTCAACACCATGGTTGACCAGCTCAACGCGTTCGCAGGTGAAGTTACGCGCGTGGCTCGTGAGGTGGGCACAGATGGCAAACTCGGTGGACAGGCGCAGGTGCCGGGCGTGGCCGGAACCTGGAAAGATCTCACCGACAACGTGAACTCCATGGCCTCGAACCTGACCGGCCAGGTGAGAAACATCGCCGAAGTCTCCACCGCCATTGCCAACGGCGACCTTTCGAAAAAGATCACCGTGAACGTGAGCGGCGAAATTCTGCTGCTCAAAGAAACCATCAACACCATGGTCGATCAGCTCAACCGGTTTGCCGGTGAGGTGACGCGCGTCGCCCGCGAAGTGGGAACCGAAGGCCGGTTGGGCGGCCAGGCAAACGTTCCTGGCGTCGCCGGAACATGGAAGGACTTGACCGATTCGGTAAATTTCATGGCTTCGAACCTGACTGGACAGGTGAGAAATATCGCGGAGGTTACAACGGCCGTTGCCCGCGGCGATCTGTCGCGCAAGATCGCGGTCGACGTCAAAGGCGAGATTCTTGAGCTCAAAAACACCATCAACACCATGGTGGACCAGCTCAACGCGTTTGCCGGCGAAGTGACGCGCGTGGCGCGCGAAGTGGGCACCGATGGCAAACTCGGCGGACAGGCCGTTGTGCCGGGCGTGGCAGGTACATGGAAGGACTTGACCGACTCGGTGAACTTCATGGCCGGCAACCTGACGGCGCAGGTGAGAAACATTGCCGAAGTAGCCACGGCCATTGCGAATGGCGATTTGTCACGCAAGATTACTGTCGACGTGCGCGGCGAGATTCTGCAACTCAAAGAAACACTGAACACCATGGTCGAACAGCTTCGCTCATTCGCGGCCGAAGTTACGCGTGTGGCGCGCGAAGTGGGTTCGGAAGGCAGGCTCGGCGGCCAGGCAAACGTTCAGGGCGTGGCCGGAACCTGGAAGGATCTTACCGATTCAGTGAACGCCATGGCCGGCAACCTGACTGCCCAGGTAAGAAATATTGCCCAAGTTACAACCGCCGTCGCGCGCGGCGACCTGTCGCGAAAGATCACAGTCGATGTGAAGGGCGAGATCCTCGAGTTGAAAGACACCATTAATACGATGGTTGACCAGCTGAACGCTTTCGCCGCCGAAGTGACGCGCGTGGGTCGCGAAGTCGGTACCGAAGGCAAGCTCGGCGGTCAAGCGAGCGTACCCGGCGTCGCAGGCATTTGGAAGGACCTTACAGACAACGTAAACGTGATGGCGGCAAACCTTACCGAACAGGTGCGCGGCATTGTGAAAGTCGTAACCGCCGTCGCCAACGGCGTGCTTACCCAGAAGCTGACGGTAAACGCCAAGGGCGAGGTAGGTGCGCTGGCCGAGACCATTAACAATATGACCGACACGCTGGCGACCTTCGCCGATCAGGTGACAACCGTAGCGCGCGAGGTCGGCGTGGAAGGAAGGCTCGGCGGACAGGCAAACGTACCCGGTGCGGCCGGCACATGGAAGGATCTGACTGGAAACGTAAACCTGCTGGCCGCCAACCTTACCAACCAGGTGCGCGCCATCGCTGAAGTGGCCACGGCCGTGACCAAGGGGGATCTGACCCGGTCGATCCAAGTGGAAGCCAGTGGCGAAGTCGCCGAACTCAAGGACAACATCAATACCATGATCGACAATCTTCGGCTTACGACCGACCGCAACACTGAGCAGGACTGGCTGAAAACAAATCTCGCGCGGTTTACCGGCATGCTCCAGGGCCAGCGCGATCTGGGCGCTGTAGGCCGCATGCTGCTCTCAGAGCTGGCGCCTCTGGTGAATGCCCAGCAGGGCGTCATCTATCAAATGGGCGGCAGCGAACCCACGGCAGACGCCGGAACGCTCGTGCTGCTTTCTACATTCGCCGACACACCCGAGGGCTACGTGAGCGAAGTAAGAGTTGGCGAAGGTCTCGTAGGTCAATGCGCGTCAGAGAAAAGGCGCGTGCTGATTACCGAGATGCCCAGGAAGACTACTCCCATACGCTCCGGCCTGTTTAAAGCGCCGCCGAAGAACGTAATCGTGCTCCCTGTCCTCTTTGAAGACCGCGTGAAGGCTGTTATCGAATTGGCCAGTCTTGGCGCATTCACCGCATCGCAGCTCGCATTTCTTGAGCAGCTCACATCGAGTATCGGCATCGTGCTCAACTCGATTGAAGCAACCATGCAGACTGAAGGTCTGCTGAAGCAGTCGCAACAGCTCGCCGCTGAACTGCAGACGCAACAGAAAGAGCTGCAGCAGACAAATGAGCAGCTCGCACAAAAAGCGCAGGAACTCGCTGAACAGAATTACGAAGTTGAACGCAAGAACCAGGAGATTGAGCAAGCGCGGCGCGCTCTCGAAGAGAAGGCGCGAGAGCTTGCGCTCACCTCGAAGTACAAGTCAGAGTTCCTTGCCAACATGTCGCACGAGTTGCGCACCCCGCTCAACAGCATCCTGGTGCTGGGCCAGCAACTGGCTGAGAATCCAGATGGCAGCCTTACGCCGAAGCAGGTGGAATTTGCACGCACCATTCACGGCGCAGGAACCGATCTTCTCAATCTGATCAGCGATATCCTCGACCTCTCGAAAATCGAATCCGGCACAGTCTCCGTCGAGGCGGAAGAGGTCTTCTTCAGCGCCGTGCTTGATGCAATCGCGCGTCCATTCCGGCACGAAGCTGAAAATCGGAAGTTGTCCTTCGATGTCACGGCCAATCCTGAGATGGGTCGCAGTCTCGTTACCGACTCGAAACGTTTGCAGCAGGTGTTGAAGAATCTTCTGTCGAATGCCTTCAAATTCACTGAGCACGGCAGCGTCCAACTCGCCGTCTCCCAGGCAAAGTCCGGATGGAGCTCCGATCATCCAATCCTGAACGGCGCAGGCTCGGTAATCGCCTTTGAGGTGAGCGATACCGGCATTGGCATTGCGCCGGAAAAGCAGCGCATCATCTTCGAAGCGTTTCAACAAGCCGACGCTGGTACCAGTCGTAAATTCGGAGGAACCGGACTTGGGCTTGCCATCAGCCGCGAGCTCGCCAACCTGCTGGGCGGCGAGATTCAGCTGAAAAGCGCGCCTGGTCATGGCAGCACATTCACGCTCTATCTGCCGCAAACTTATGTGGGTCCCGCCGTATCGCCCGTCTCCAAATCCGGCGACAAAACCAGCGTCTCCTCAGGCACAGCCACCTTCCTCACTACGGTTACCGTAGCTAAACAGGAAGCCATTATTATCGCGGATGATCGCGACAATCTGGAGTCCGGCGACAACGTACTGCTCATTGTTGAGGACGATCCGCATTACGCCAGCGTGCTCTGCGATCTTGCTCGCGATAAAACCTTCAAGGTTCTTATCGCCACCACGGGCGCCGAGGGCTTGGCCCTGGCCCGCGAGTTTCATCCAACAGCGATTTCACTCGATGTCTTCCTGCCTGACATGCTTGGCTGGACGGTGCTGAATCACCTTAAGCAGGATCCCGCCACACGCCACATTCCGGTGCAGATGCTTACCCTGGATGAAGACCGGCGTCACGGATTGTCGCGCGGAGCCTTCGCTTATGTCACCAAGCCCTCCACCACCGAAGAGATCGATGCCGCACTGATTCGTATCCGCGATTATTCGCAGCGTCAGCGCAAACGGTTGCTGGTGGTTGAAGACAATCCGGCGGAGCAGTTTACTATCCGCGAACTGCTTGGCCACGAGGATATTGACATTGAGGTGGCGGAGTCCGGTCAAGCTGCTCTCACAGCGTTATCGAGCGAATCTTACGATTGCATCGTACTCGATCTCCGGCTGCCCGACATCAGCGGCTTCGATGTGCTTGAGCAACTTCGTGACGACGCGGAACTCAAGGATATTCCGGTCGTGGTCTTCACCGGAAGAGAGCTGAACCCTGAAGAAGATGCTCAACTGCACACACTCGCGCGCAGCGTAGTAGTTAAAGACGTTGAGTCACCCGAACGACTGTTGGACGAGACCGCGCTCTTTCTTCATCGCGTCATCACCAACCTTCCCCAGGAAAAACAAAACATGCTTGATCGCCTGCACCGGTCCGACGATGCGCTTGCGGGCCGCAAAGTGCTGGTTGTCGACGACGACGTGCGAAACATCTTTGCC
>Ga0302275_10005018_pt1 | contig 12865 bp, 10 predicted proteins | sample III_Bog_N2_2_FD_200229 | JGI IMG/M metagenome (GOLD analysis project Ga0302275, IMG submission 200229) | Peat permafrost microbial communities from Stordalen Mire near Abisko, Sweden - III_Bog_N2_2 | ecosystem: Environmental > Terrestrial > Soil > Wetlands > Peat | place: Sweden: Abisko...
TGACCGGCATCATCACCGGCTTGCGCACCGGCTCCGGCAAGGCAGTATAGACGACCCAGGTTCCAAGTGTGGCCAGAATCAGCGACTCAAAGACAAACTGCAGGGGCTCGGTCAGCGAGTGATTGCGGGCCAATAAAGAATCAACGACAAGATCGTTGGTGGCCATGAGCCCAAAACCCAGGGCGATGCCGAAGGCCATGTCGCGGACCGAAAGTTGCAACGCATTCATGCTCAGGCAGAGGAAGGCCAGCAGACAGAGCTCAACGATGCTCACCGAACGCATCAACCTGTAAGCTACGTCGTTCAGCGTGAGGATGTGAGGTGGGTCGAACGTCAGTGTCGACAAGCTCACGATCACTGACACCAAAGCCACCCAGCGAAAGGCCACGGTTCCCAGCCTCTGAAGCCCTGGAAAAACCGAAAGCGCGGAGCGGAAGACCTCAATGCAGACAAAAAAGAGCGTCATTGCACTGACGAAGTACAGCGCCCAATAAACGTAGTAATAGAGGGTAAACCAATGCGGAGGCTTGCCGTATAAAAGCCAGAACAGAACCGGCGTGGAGGCAATATGCAGTGCCAGGTAGATTCCCATGGCCGGAAAGCGATGATGCAGCTTCCTCGTCCAGAACAGGAGGCCGAAGGCGGTCCAAAGTGCAAATTCCACCACCGCCATCAGGGTCATCGTCGATTGTGGAGACATAGTGGACCTCGCCATTCCGAGAACTTCCTCAGAATAGCGCCAAATCCGCAACCGTTCAACTAAAAAAGAACCTGTCTTCCAGTTCTTCCGTCAGTTACGCCTGGCTCCCATCAGATTTCTCTTGCTTCTAATTGCCCGAAGAGGGGTTCACCACACAGCCCCCAGGCATTCCGGGACCGCAGGCCGGAGACGGCATTCTTTCGGTAGCCGACTGATGGCTGGAGAGAGAAAGCGTGTTTCTGGGAGTGGTGGCGGCGGCAGCCACGCCGGCAACGACAACAGACAGAGCGAAGATGCGGATGACGAGTTTCATGGTCGGTAACCTCTGGTGGATTTTAGTTGACAGAAGACGCATCTTCTGCATGCTGGAATAGTAGAGTATAAAGCAAATTAAATCCAGTGAATTCATACATATAAAAAGTAGTAATGGAACCAGTTACTAACGTAATAAAAGAGACCGGAATTTTGCCCAATTCGTCCGCTTTTTCCACCCCACGATTCACCCTCGTTTCCACCCTTCCACCATGCTAAAATAGACGAAGGGAATTTCGCTGGAAAGCCCCTGTCTTTCAACTGGTTAGACCCCCCGAAAGCCGGCCCGGAAAATCACGCCGGGAGCCGCACTCCCGGTAGAACTCAAGGCGAAGACCTTGCGAACGGAATCCAATGGCGACCAAAGCACCTGACGAGCATCCCCTCCCGGACGAGAACCAAGGCAACGGTAACAACGGCAGCTATACCGGCGAGAACATCAAGGTTCTCGAAGGCCTTGAGGCGGTGCGCCTGCGTCCGGCCATGTACATCGGCTCGACCGGCGAAATGGGCCTGCACCACCTGGTCTATGAGGTGGTTGACAACTCCGTGGACGAGGCGCTGGCCGGCTATTGCAAAAAGATTGAAGTGGTCATCCACGTGGACAATTCCATCACGGTGGTCGATGACGGCCGAGGCATTCCGGTGGACATGATGCCGCTGTCGAACGGCAAGATGATGCCGGCCGTCCAGGTGGTGCTCACCAAGCTCCATGCCGGCGGCAAGTTCGATGCCTCCACCTACAAGGTCTCCGGCGGTCTGCACGGCGTGGGCGTCAGTTGCGTCAACGCGCTCTCGCAGGAGTTCAATGTCGAGATCTGGCGCGACGGCTACACCTGGGAGATGGACTTCAGTTGCGGCGATCCAGTCAGCGAACTGCGCCAGGCGGGCACCAGCAAGCGCCGCGGCACCAAGGTTCATTTTCTGCCCGACAAGACCATCTTCACCGTCACCGAGTTCAACTACGACACGCTGGCCCAGCGGCTGCGCGAGATGGCCTTCCTGAACAAGGGTCTGGAGATCACGCTCACCGACGAGCGCACCACCGACGCCAAAACCGGCGAGGCGCGCCGGGCAGAATTCAAGTACGCCGGCGGCATTGCCGAGTTCGTCAAGCATCTCAACCGCGGCAAGACAGTCCTCCATGACAAGCCGATCATGATGGAGGCCATGCGCGACAATGTCGAGATCGAGATCGCCCTCCAGTACAACGACAGCTACTCGGAGACGGTCTTCAGCTTCGCCAATAACATCAACACCGTCGACGGGGGCTCGCATCTCTCCGGCTTCCGCACCTCGCTCACCCGCACCATCAATGCCATCGGCCAGCAGTTGGGCCTCTTCAAAGACATGAAAGAGAACCTCAGCGGCGACGACGTGCGCGAGGGACTGGTGGCCGTGGTCAGCGTCAAGCTCTCGCAGCCGCAATTCGAAGGGCAGACCAAAGGCAAGCTGAACTCCGACATTGCCGGCACAGTCCAGGCCTTCGTCAATGAGCGGCTGGGCATGTTTCTCGAACAGAATCCGCCCATCGCCAAGCGCATCATCAACAAGGCCATCGAGGCAGCGCGCGCCCGCGAGGCGGCCCGCAAGGCCCGCGACCTCACCCGCCGCAAGGGCGCGCTGGACGGCGGCGGCCTGCCCGGCAAGCTGGCCGACTGCTCAGAGCGCAACCCCGACCGCTGCGAGCTTTATCTGGTCGAGGGCGAGAGCGCCGGCGGCACCGCCAAGCAGGGGCGCGACCGCCGCTTCCAGGCGATTCTGCCGCTCAAGGGCAAGATCCTCAACGTCGAAAAGGCCCGCTACGACAAGATGCTGGGCCACGAGGAGATCCGCGCCATGATCACCGCCGTCGGCTGCGGCATCGGCAAGGACGACTTCGACGCCACCAAAATCCGCTACGGCAAGATCATCCTCATGACCGACGCCGACGTCGACGGGTCGCATATTCGCACCCTGCTGCTCACCTTCTTCTTCCGCCACATGACCGAGCTGATCAGGCGCGACAACATCTACATCGCGCAGCCGCCGCTCTACAAGATCAAGAAGGGGCGCTTCGAGCAGTACATCAAGGACGACATCGAGTTTGTGAAGGTGATGGTCCACCGCGCCTCGGAGGGCATGATCGTCCGCCACGGCGAGTTCGCCAGCCGCATCGAAGGCGGCGGCCTCACGCGCTTCATGGCCACGCTCAACGAGTACCTCGGCTTCGTCGAGAAGGTGGACAAGCGCATCCGCAACGAGAAGCTGACCGAGCTGCTGGCGCGCGCGGAACTCATCCACCGCGCCGATTTCACCTCCAGGGCCGAAAGCGATCTTCCGCCCAAGCTCGTCCAGCTCCATGCTCAACTGGCCGAAGAGGCCGACGACTTCGGCTTCAAGGCCCTCGGCGCGCCGGTCGAGGATGAGGAGCACCACACCTGGTCCATCAGCTTCACCGACGCGCAGGGCGCCGAGCGGCACATTGACTGGACCCTGGCTTCCAGCCCCGAGTTCCGCCAGATGATGTCAAAATACACGCTCATCAAGGAGTTCCTCGAGCCGCCCTTCCTCATCGAGTACGCCGCCAAGCCCGGCGCGGAGCCCAGCCCAGCCGAGGCGAGTGAAGCCGGGACCGAGACCGCCGAAACGGAAGGCGCAGCAGCCCAGGCCGAGGCCACGCAAGCCCGCCGCGCCGCCCGCGCCGTGCGCGAGCCGGTAGAAAAGCAGACCGCCCGCGAGCTCTTCGCCTACATCGTCGAACAGGGCAAGAAGGACTATACGGTCCAGCGCTACAAGGGCCTGGGCGAGATGACCTCCACGCAGCTCTGGGAGACCACGATGGACCCCGAGCGCCGGACCCTTCTTTCAGTAAAGCTGGAAGACTTTGTGGAAACCGAGGAGATCTTCGCCACGCTGATGGGCGAAGACGTGGAAAAGCGCCGCAAGTTCATCGAAGACAACGCGCTGGACGTGAAGAACCTGGACATCTAGGAAAGCTCTGATCAAATCGATGTTTTGAAAGGGCACGACTTCAGTCGTGCCGAAAACTCTGCAAAATGACCATGGGCTTTAGCCCCCGAGGGAAGGCCCGTCGCGTTGTCGAACTTAATCAGAGGTTCCCTGGACCATTTCTGCAAAAAACGGGCGCGCCCTGCCGCAGATGGAACGATGCGGCTCACGGCGGCCGTTTCAGGGTACGGCAGTTGCGGATAAGCCTTGAAGGGTTGCCGTTGCCGTATTCAACCTGAGCGCGGACGCTTATATAATCGGCCTTATGAGTGAACAACCATTAGTAGGCGTGGTGATGGGCAGCAAGAGCGACTATGAAGTGCTCTCGGCGGCCATCGAGATTCTGCACGCGCTGGAGATTCCCTGCGAGGCGCGAGTGCTGAGCGCGCATCGTACTCCGGACCAGCTTTTTGCATACGTTGAAACGGCGCGGGAGCGAGGGATCAAGGTGCTGATCGCCGGAGCCGGCGGCGCGGCGCACCTGGCCGGCGTGATGGCGGCCAAGACGCTGCTTCCCGTGCTGGCCGTGCCAATTGCGGCTACACCGCTGAACGGCCTGGACTCGCTGCTCTCGATGGTGCAGATGCCCAAAGGGATTCCTGTGGCGACGCTGGCCATCGGCAAGCCCGGAGCGGCCAATGCAGCGCTCTTTGCGGCGGAGATTCTGGCGTTGAACGACGCGGCGCTCTACGAACGGCTGGCCGCGTGGCGCGCCGCGCGGGCGCAGGAAGTGCTGGATGCGAAGCTGCCGGAGTGAACGGCGGGCTTCAGGCGCAGGCTCCGTTCTTGCCATAAGGTCCCGTTAATGCAATCGGCGTCCATCTGGCACGAGGATTGCCCAATCCGGGTCGCGAGGGCTTTGCGTTGAATTCGTCCGGATGTGTTACCGTTTAGGTGAGTTCAACGTCAGATTAGTGGTAATGAAGCAGCGGTTCGGCGTCGATGTACCCTCAAGCGGTCAAGCCGAGTCGCTTGACATGGGCAAAACTGCGTCGTATCCTGCATCCGTCTGGCCAAAACGAGCATCTTACGGGCAGAACACAACGCGATGATGAACCGCGCAGGAGGAGGGTACCCTTATGGCACTCGAAAAAGAACTCGCGACTTATAAGGCAAAATTGCCCGATCTGAAGGAGCATCAGGGCAAATTTGTTCTCATCCACGGAGATGAGGTTGTGGACTACTATGTGGCCTACGAAGACGCCATCAAGGCGGGGTACGACAAGTTCAAGTTGGAGCCTTTTCTAGTCAAGCAGGTCAGCGTGACCGAAGCTGTCCACCAATTCACAAGGCAGATTATCCCCTTGAGCTCGGAGAGGGCTGCCTGAATTGTCCCACTTTACGCTAACAGCTCCATCGCAGACCGGGCCCATGCTCGATATGGTAGTCAGCGCCAGTATGCCACGCCTTATGGCGTTGCAAGCTGCGGGTCAACCATCGCCCCCGATCCAGAATATTCGAGCTTTGATTGATACGGGTGCGAGTTGTACCTGTATCGATCCAACGGTGCTGGTGGCGCTTGGAATCCAGCCAACCGGAAAAACTCTTGTGATCACGCCCAGTACTGGAGCCACTCCTGTCGATGCCGATACATATGATGTGTGCATCGTCATTCCGGCATCAGGCAATCAGCAGCCCCTAGTGAAGGCTGTTATATCGGTCTGCGCAACGGAGCTAATCCATCAGGGCTACCACGCGTTGCTGGGCAGAGACATCCTGAAGGATTGCCATTTCACATATAACGGGTCGGCCGAATTCTTCACCCTCGCTTACTGAATCCATCAGCAGCTCGTCTTGAAGGCACCACCCAGGCGCTTACTCGCTGCCCTTCTCCCACTTCTTGGGCCGGCGGTTTTGCTGCAATACCTTTTTGCGCAGACGGAGAGACTTGGGAGTTACCTCGACCATCTCATCTTCGGCGATGAACTCGATGGCCTGCTCCAAGTTTAGATTCCTGTAGGGCACCAGGCGGATGGCCTCATCGGCGCTGGAGGCGCGCATGTTGGTCATGTGTTTTTCGCGGACCACGTTCACGTCGAGGTCCTTGTCGCGCGAGTGCTCGCCGATGATCATTCCCTCGTAGACTTCGACGCCTGGGCCCACAAAGAGCATGCCGCGCTCCTGGAGGCCGTTGAGCGAATAGGTGGTGGTCACTCCCTGGCGGTCGGAGATCAATGCGCCGGTAGGGCGCTGCGGAATCTCGCCCTGGTAGGGGATGTAGCCGTCGAAGAGCGCATTCATGACAATCGTCCCGCGGGTCTCGGTGAGCATCTCCGAGCGCAGGCCGATGAGGCCGCGGCTGGGCACGCGAAACTCCAGGCGCACGCGGCCCGAGCCGTGATTGTGCATCCTGGTCATCTCGCCCTTGCGCGGGCCGAGCTTCTCGATCACCGTGCCGGTATAGGCATCGGGCACGTCGATGGTGAGATGCTCGACCGGCTCCATGCGCACGCCGTCTACCGTTTTGGTGACGATCTCGGGGCGGCCGGCCATCAGCTCGAAGCTCTCGCGGCGCATCATCTCAATGAGAATGGCCAGTTGCAGTTCGCCGCGGCCCAGCACCTTGAAGCTGTCAGGCGAGCCGGTATCTTCGACGCGAATGCTTACGTTGGTGAGCAGCTCTTTTTCCAGGCGCTCGCGCAGGTTGCGGCTGGTGACGTAGTTGCCCTCGCGCCCGGCGAAGGGCGAGTTATTGACGCTGAACTGAATGGCGATGGTGGGCTCGTCGATAACAATGAGCGGCAGCGGCGACGGGTTCTCGACGCTGGTGATGGTCTCGCCGATGGTGATGCCCTCGACGCCGGCCACGGCGACAATGTCGCCCATGGTGGTTTCGGTGGTCTCGATGCGCTTGAGGCCGGAGAAGGTAAAGAGCTTGGTGATGCGCGTTTTTTGCAAGCTGCCGTCGCGCTTGGAGATGGTCACGTCGTCGCCGAAGTGGAGCGTGCCCTGAAAGACGCGGCAGATGGCGATGCGACCAAAATAATCCGAATAATCGAGATTGGTGACCAGAATCTGGAGTGTGCCGTCGGGGTCGCCGGTGGCTGGCGGGATGGTGGAGACGATGGTCTCGAAGAGCGGCTGGAGGTTCACGCCGGGAGTGGCCAGATCGAGCGTGGCCGTGCCGGCTTTGGCCACGGCGTAGAGGACCGGGAAATCCAGTTGGCTCTCGTCCGCATCGAGATCGATGAAGAGATCGTAGATCTCGTCCAGCACTTCCTGCGGGCGGGCGTCGGGGCGGTCGATCTTGTTGATGACGACGATGGGCAGCAGTTTGGCTTCAAGCGCCTTGGCCAGCACGTAGCGGGTCTGCGGCAGCGGGCCTTCGGCCGCGTCCACCAGCAGCATCACGCCGTCAACCATCTTCAGCGCGCGCTCCACCTCGCCGCCAAAGTCGGCGTGGCCCGGCGTGTCCACAATGTTGATCTTGCCGCCCTCGAAGACGATGGCCGTGTTCTTGGCGAGGATGGTGATGCCGCGCTCGCGCTCCAGTTCGTTCGAGTCCATCACCCGGTCGGCAACCTGCTCGTTGGCGCGGAAGGTGCCGGATTGCCGCAGCATGGCGTCTACAAGGGTTGTCTTGCCGTGGTCAACATGGGCAATGATGGCGATATTGCGTATCGTCTGGGTCACAGGTGCGGTTTTTCCTTCTCTCGGGTTTGGCCGCTCAGGGCCTGCGGTTGGGAGGCTGAAGTGGGGCGATTCGCCGCACATTGCGGCACTTTCTATTCTACCAGCAAGGAAGATGGGTGGGCTCTCGCGCCGACGATTTCGCCTGAACCCGCGCCCTTTACACCGCAATTCCCGCTGTAAACTGATCTCTAACGCCCTAGCCTTCCGCATGACTCGTCAAGCAAAGCCGCGTCGATCAAAGGCTCGCCAAGTGAAGCCGCGCTCGCACCGCGTGGTCCTGGTGTGCGTGGTCGCGTTTGGGGTTTTGCTGGCGCTGTTGCGGATGCTGTTGTTTGTCCACGGGCACATTCGGCGCTGAGTTCGATTGGCCCGCTTTAAACGGGCTGTCAGTCTTCTGCATTCAAGACCGAGAAATCCACGAACCCCAGCAAAGGCTTGACAAAAATGAATTCAATCTGCTGATTTTGCTTCACAAATGGTGCAAACTGTGGCCTATAATTCCCCTAGAGCAGGGTTTCCACCACAGTTGCGGTGTCCAGCTCGCCCAAGCTATGGCCATGCAACTATCCCCAAATCGCGTCATTGATGCGCCCGTGATCCCCGACCGCCTCTACTTCAAGATTGGCGATGTGGCCCGTATTTGCGGCGTTGAGACCTATGTTCTGCGCTTTTGGGAGACGCAGTTTCCCCAGCTCAAACCCAACAAGAGCGGAACCGGGCAGCGGCTTTACCGTCGCCGGGACGTCGAGCTGGCCTTGAAGATCAAACACCTGGTTCACACGGAGGGCTATACGCTGGCAGGCGCGCGGCAGGCGCTGGAACAAGCCAATCGCCGCCATGACCCCCAGGCAGCTCCACAACCCGTCCCCCAGAGAGATACACTGTCGCGCTTCCCGCTCCTCGGTGCCGACCCCGCCCAGCCTCTCTCCGGCCAGACATTGGAAGCTGTCGCCGCGACCATCGCCCATGCTCGCGCCGAACTCCGTGAGATTGCCGGCCTGTTAGCCTTGCCCGAACCCCAGCCACCCCGTCGCCGCTCCCGCCTCGCCACGATGCCGTCCTCTTCAGGATCGCTCTTTCCGATCTCCTGATCCTGCTTCCGCGGTTGTTCTCTGATAAGATCGGCGCCCGGCTCTGGGCCAGGATTCACCCGCGATGCGGGCAATTCCTGGTGTTCAGGCATTCCTCGGCCAGACGCAGCCGTTCCACTGGCCGGCCGCAGACCAGGTGCTCGGCCACAATCTCTGCCGCGTCTTCCTGCCTCACATTGCCATACCAGACAGCCTCGGGGTAGACCACCACCATGGGGCCATGTTCGCACTGGTCAAGGCAACCGGATTTGTTGATGCGTACGCGAGCCCCCAGATTGGCTTCCTTGGCCAGTTGCTGCAGCTTTGCATGCAACTCGCTTCTTCCATCGGAGGTACAGGACGGCCGGGGCGCGTCCGCGGGGCGTGTGTTGTGGCAGACAAAGACGTGGCGCTCGAATGCGGGCAAGCGGTGATCCTCCTTGAGACAGAGTAATGGTCAAGGGCGCCATCCAGAGACTTCCGGCTGAGAAGTTTCCACAATCGTTACCCCCCACCCGCCCACATCTGCGAAAATAAAAGCTTGACTATGAGCATTGACAACCTCCTCCCGCTGAAAGACGACATGGTGGCCTTCATCGAAGGTCACGGCCTGCAACGCCTGCCCGGTCACGTCACCGAGGATATTCCTTCCATTGTGTGGGAGGGCCAGGACAACCCCGACGCGTGGAAAGACTTTGTGGAGATGGCCAAGCACGTCGGCTCTCCCTTCGTTACATTCAGCGAAATGACGCTGGATCGCGAAGAACTGGACGCGCTGATCGAGGAAGCCGGGGAGATGAACTTCCCCGACGAAGAGGCCACCGAACTGGTCGAGGCCCAATGGCTGCGCAAGTATGCCGGCAATGTCGGCTACATTCAACTGGGCTTCGTCTACCAGGGACTGGTCTTCCTGCACGAAACCACCACCGAATGGTATGAGCGCTTCCAGGCCCTTCTGGAAGATATCGAGACCTTCCAGGACATCGTCATCGACGGCCACGAGCACGATGACGAAGAAGAGGACGAGTAAGAGCGGTGAGCTGGGCGGACGCCGAAGCCAACGGGCCAGTTGCGCCGCAGGGTTCGCTGCGGAGTATGCCCCGCCAGCGCTGGAGCTTCGTCGAGCCGCATCCGGCCGAGGCAACCGCGTTGGCCAAGGCTGCCCGTCTGCCGCAGGTGCTGGCCGAACTGCTGGTGGCCCGCGGCATCGTTCAACCCGCTGACGCCTTCGCTTTCCTCAATCCGGAACTCGGCCACCTCCACGATCCTTTTCTGATGCTGGGCATGGACGCTGCCGTAGCCCGCCTGGAGCGGGCCATTGCCGCCCGCGAGCCGGTGCTGCTCTACGGCGACTACGACGTGGACGGCACGACTGCCGTCGTGCTGCTCAAAACGGCGATCGAGATGCTCGGCGGAGTGGTCCGCTTCCATGTGCCGCATCGGCTGCGCGAGGGCTACGGCTTGCAATCGAGCGTGCTGGAGGCCGCCTGCGCCGAGGGTGTCCGGCTGGTGATTACGGTGGACACCGGCATGAGAGCCTTTGCCGAGGCTGAGACCGCGCGCAAGCTGGGCCTGGACCTCATCATCACCGATCATCATCTGCTCGAAGCCGGCGATGCCGTGCCTCATGCTCTGGCCATTCTCAACCCCAACCAGCCCGCCTGCGCCTACCCTGAGAAGTTTCTCTGCGGCGCGGCCATTGCCCTGAAGCTGGCGCAGGCCGTGCTGGAGCGGCGCGACCAGGTCCGCACGCGCGAGAAGACGCTGCCCAGTTTCTTGAAGATGGCGGCCATCGCCACCATCGCCGACGCGGTGCCGCTGAAGGGCGAGAACCGTGTGATCGCGGCCTTGGGCCTGCGCGAGTTGCGCCGCCCCGCCGGACTCGGACTGCGCGCGCTGTTTGCAGCCGCGGCGCTCGATCCCGCCGCCAGGGCGATCACCGGCTTCGACGTGGCTTTCCGGCTGGCTCCGCGGATCAATGCCGCCGGTCGCATGGACGTGGCCTCCGAGGTCATCGAGCTCTTTACCACGCGCGACCAGGCCCGCGCCGCCGAACTGGCCGCCAAGCTGGAGCGGTTCAACGGCGAACGGCGCTCGACCGAAGCCGCTGCCCTCACGGCCATCGAAGCTCGTCTGGGCAGCGACGCGGAATTGGCTGCCGACAGGCTGCTGGTCATCGACGGCCAGGGCTGGCATCGCGGCGTCATCGGCATTCTGGCATCGCGCGTGGTGGAGCGGACCGCGAAACCAGCCATCGTGGTCAGCGTTGAGGACGGAGTCGCCCACGGCTCCGGCCGCTCGGTGGATGGCTTCCAGTTGCTCAACGCCATCGAGAGCTGCGCAGACCTCTTTACCCGCTTCGGCGGCCACGCCTTCGCGGTTGGCTTTGCCCTGCCTGCCGAGCGGCTTCCAGAGCTGAAGCGCCGCCTGCGTCTCTACGCCGAGGAGCATCTGGCTAGCCGCGAGCCTGAGCACCTGCTGCGCATCCATGCCGAGCTGCCTCTGGACCGCATTACATCTGTGCTGGCTGGCTGGCTGCGCAAGCTGGAGCCCTTCGGCCACGGCAACCCCGAGCCGGTCTTCGTGGCGCGCCGGGCGCGTCTGCTTGCCCCGCCGCGGCTGATGAAGGAGCGGCACGTGAGGCTGGAACTGGCGCAGGATTCGGTCCAGCCGCCGCCGCTGGCCGGCTCGAGCGGCGCCCTGCGCGCCATCGGCTGGAGTTTGGCCTTTCGCGCCCAGGAACTTGGACTCGCGCAGGGAAGCCTCATCGACCTCGCCTACCGAATTCGCGAAAACGAGCATCCCGATTTCGGCGGTTTGGAAGCCGAGATCGCCGGAATTGAATTGGCTTGAGTTTGTTTTGCGGCTGATCAGGCGGTACCGGCCGGGCAGATCCCTGACGGATCGACCCGTCCTGGACGACCGAACCAGCTTCAGGGTAGCGGGATTGCGGAAATAATCTGCAAATGAGGTTCATTCAATTGCTCTGGGGCACAGGTCACGGCCTGACGAGAAGCACGCGGTCTTTTTTACAGTCTCGAAAGCGCGCCGCCGCGGAGGGAGTTGCTGAAGGCGCCAATCCCTGCTGCTTCCCCGGAGGGACCATTCATGCATTCTCCTCGTCCGCCGTTCAGAGACCCACTTTGCGCTGAATTCCAAAGACCCTGATCTGGGCGGAGGTCGTAATGCAACTCCAGCAGATGAGGCGGCAATCGGGGATGAAGGCGTCAGCCGGCATGCGGCCGGGGGCCGGGCGCGGCCTGTAGACTTGTGTGAACGGTCCTGAAAATGCCAATATACGACAACGCGGAGCGGCTCATCCGAGGAAACATAGCGGTGATCAAACGAGGAAAAAAGCCGCGCGCTGTTGTGGTTGGGTACCTCACAGATGTACAGATGGAGGCGATCAACACGTATCGGCGGTCGCGTAATTGGGAGCCTATTGAGAGAGATGTCGTTTTTGTCGGGACTCACGTTTATCAAAGCCGCGTAGTGCAGGATGGGTATTCGGAAGATGACCTGATCGCTCAAATCAAGAGCGCGTTTTCGGCAACTTGCCGGTACATCCCAACCCAGAAGATGACTGTATTGCAGAATCCAACGCCAAGAGAATCAGGTTACGGTTGTCTCGTCAAGGATGAGCTCACGCTGGAGTGCTCAGCGAGGCTTCCGAGATCGGAATTGTATTCGGTGGTTCCACGAGGGGACAGAAACCACAAGCCCAATAAACTAAGAGAGGCTGCCAAGGCAGCCTCTCTTATAGATGGAACGGACTCGCCTGGGTAACGCAGTTCTCTGTCCAGCGCCGGGTCCGTCGGTGTCCATATCTTCTGGACATATCTATGATGCGCGTGAACGCAACAAGAATCAAGCACTATTTTCCGAGTGGCTTGAAAAGCGGTTCAGGGCAGGTCCTGCCCAATGAAGATAACTCTCATAGAACCATGGTCTTAAGACTGGACTGGAATCGCAGGAATGAGGCGGCCCAACGGCCGGGTGCTCGATTGGCTGCGTTCCAAAGGCGAAGGACACCTGACTCGCATCAACGATATTTTGTGCAATTTGATGGAGGCGGAACGGCGGATTGGGGCGGGGAGATGAAACGACTTCCGTTTATCTAATGTTGGTGCGATCTGTTAAATCTTCTTGACATGAGCGA
>Ga0302275_10005022_pt1 | contig 12857 bp, 13 predicted proteins | sample III_Bog_N2_2_FD_200229 | JGI IMG/M metagenome (GOLD analysis project Ga0302275, IMG submission 200229) | Peat permafrost microbial communities from Stordalen Mire near Abisko, Sweden - III_Bog_N2_2 | ecosystem: Environmental > Terrestrial > Soil > Wetlands > Peat | place: Sweden: Abisko...
CGGCCTCAGAGCCGGCGTATCTTGCAAAGCACGCGTTCCAACTCGCGCAGGAGTTCGCCAACTTCTACCACAGGCACCACATCCTCACTGAAGAGGACCCGGCGCGGAAGACGTTTCTGCTGGCGACCGCGGCCGTTGCACTGCGCGAATTGGTTCGCTCGCTGGCGCTGCTCGGCATTGAGAGCCCGGAAGCGATGTAAAAACAGTTGTCAGTTGTCAGTTATCAGTGATCAGAAACTGACGGCAGCCTACACCCGCCGCCGCCGCTGGTGCGTCGACGGAATATTCATGTCTTCGCGGTATTTCGCCACGGTGCGGCGTGTAAGCTGAATGCCCTGCGCCTGCAGCATGGCCGCGAGCTGGTCGTCGGTGAGCGGGTGGCGGACGTCTTCATCCTCAATGAGCTTCTTCACCTTGCGCTTCAGCACCACGAGCGGCGTGTCGGCGCCCTCGGGACCGTTTGCGCCTTCGGTGAAAAAGAACCTTAATTCAAGTACGCCCTGGGGCGTGTGCGCATATTTGTTGGCTACGGCGCGGCTCACCGTCGACGGATGCACGCCGATCTCCTCCGCCACTTCCTTGATCATCATGGGCCGCAGCGCCTCAATTCCCTGGTCGAGAAAATCGTGCTGCCGACGCACAATCACTTCGCAAACCCTCAGGATGGTGCTTTTGCGCTGCGCAATGTTGCGCATAAGCTGCATGGCCGAGCGGAAGCGTTCCTTTACATACTCCTTCACTTCCTTGTCGGTATTGTCAGCGACCAGCATGCGGCGGTAGCGCTGGCTGAGCCGCAGGCTGGGCAGCTCTTCCTCGTTCATGCTTACAATCCACTCGGCGCCGCGCTTTACAAACACCACATCGGGCTCAATCAGCCGCGTCTGATCACGGTTGTAAAGCCGCCCGGGCCGCGGATCGAGCGTGCGAATAAAATCGGTTCCCGCCTGCGCCTCTTCAGTTGAAACAGTTGCCGCGCGCGCCAGTTCCTTCAAGTCTCGCTTTTGCATCAACTGCAAATGGCTGTCAACAATCAGCGCAGCTATTTCCATGGCCCGGCGCCGCTCTTCAATCTTCGCGTCGGCCTCGTCTCTAAAGCTGCGATGTGGATCCTCGACCGTCTCAACGAGCGCTGTGCCGTACAACTCGTCAAATTCGCGCTGCTGCGCTCTTATCTGCAATAGCAGGCACTCGCGCAGATCGTGCGCCGCGACCCCGGCCGGATCAAGCCCCTGCACCAGTTCGATGGCGCGTTTCACACTCCCTAGCGCCTGTCCGTCATCTGGTACATGGCCATTTCCGTTACCGTTCAGCTTAAATTGGGCGGAATCGGCTCTGTACTGCGCAAACGCCGCCGCCAATTCCTCGTCGCCTGCCTCAAGATAGCCGCAATCGTCAAGGTTGCCGATGATGTATTCGGCCACCTCGTGCAGCTCTTTGTCGACGATCAGCGATCCCAGTTGCCACGCCAGGTGATCGGTGAGAGTTGTAGGCTGGGAGAGAAAATTCTCAAACGAGGGCTTTTCGTTTTCTTCATACTCAGGCTGCGTGCGATAGCCCGGATCAAGATAATCCTGGAAGTACGATCCAAAGTCGATCTCGCTGAAAACGTCCTTGGGAGGGGCCGCCGCCTCTTCAACGCTGCGTTCCAGGCGTTCCTCGCGTCCCGCAACCTGGTCCAGCATTGGAACCGATTCGTCAATCTCTTCAAGGACGGGATTTTCAACCATCTCGGCATCGATCATCTCCTTCAGCTCAAGCTTGTTCAACGCAAGAACGCTCACCATCTGCATCAGGCCTGGTGTGAGCACCTGGCGTTGCGAGACTTTGAGAGTCAATCTTGGCTGCAGTAGCGGCATCGTTGGAACTCGTTCCTTGAACTACGCTCAGCGCGAGTGTAATTGCGTTAGTAGAAGCTTATGAGAGAAAGTGTCCGAAGTCGAATCACCCGTTAGGGGGAAATGTGCCAAATTGGGTAACTTCCCATCCAGGGACTGTTTTCAGCCAATTGCATTCAAAGGCTTAGAGCCCCGGCCAACGAAATCAGGTCAATGAGAATCCCTCGCCGAGGTAGACGCGCCTCACCTCCATGTCGTTACCCAGTTCGTGCGGCGTCCCGGAACGGAAGATCTTGCCTTCAGCAATAATGTAGGCCCGGTCAGTTACGCTCAGCGTCTCACGAACGTTATGATCCGTAATCAGAACGCCTATTCCGCCGGCCTTTAAATCAAAGATGATCTTCTGCAACTCCAAAACCGCAATCGGATCGATGCCGCTGAAAGGCTCGTCGAGCAGTATGAAATTGGGCTGAATGCACAATGCGCGCGCAATTTCAACGCGCCTTCGTTCGCCGCCCGATAGTGCGTACCCGCGAGTGGTGCGAATGTGCCCCAGGTTAAGCTGGTTGATCAACCGGTCGGCACGCGTGCGGCGCTCCCGGTTGCCCAGCGGCTGCGCCTCAAGCACCGCCAGAATGTTCTCTTCCACCGTGAGCTTGCGAAACACCGACGGTTCCTGGGGAAGATAGCTGATGCCGAAGTTGCGCGCCCGCAGATACATGGGCATGCGTGTTATGTCGGTCTCGTCGACCATCACGCGGCCGCTCTCAGGCTGCACCAGGCCCACGATCATGTAGAAGCTGGTGGTTTTGCCGGCGCCGTTCGGGCCCAGCAACCCCACCACTTCACCGCGCGAGATCTTCAGGTTTACGTTGCGGACAACCTGTCGTCCTTTGTAGCTCTTACCGATTCCCTCGGCGAAAAGTGTTTCCATCTATTTGTCTGGCTCGCTTCCGCTGCCCTGTTGTCCCTTGGCCTGTTGTTTCCTGGCCACTTGTCCCTTGGGCTGCCCGGCTCGCTGCGTTCCTTTTTCGTTTCCCTGCTCAGATCCCAGGCGCAGCTTTGGGGCGGTTGTCTGTGTCTCGGTTTCGTGTCCCCCGCCTTCGATACTGACGCTATCATCGCGGCTATTGAAAATCAAAGCCTCACCGGTTGCCGATCCCCGCTCCGGATCGCTCATCCGCGGCAGCGCGGCAGGCGTGCCCGTCAAAACGTAATTCCCCGTGGCGCCCGTATACTCCAGTTTCTCGCCAGTTCCGCGACGCCCCTGCGAAGTCACCACCACGTTCCCGCTCGCCGTCATCGATTCCACTTGTGACTGGCCTTTCGACTGGCCCGCGGCCGGCGCAAGCTGCAATTCAACCTTATCGGAGGTTGTGACTGCCGTGCCCGTCTCGGCGGTAACCACGCCAAGCTGGCCGGCATTCATGCGAGCTCTGCGTTCGATATCTGAATAGACCAGGTCGCCGCCTGTCACGCGAATCACGGATGGCCCCGCTGGCTTGTTACTCCGCTCCACCGCGCCGCCCTGAGTCTTACTTTCTGCCGTATTGCCCGCATTCAGCAAAACCACTTTCACCGCGGCAGCCGCACCTACATTCCGCGCGGTCAGCGTGCGCTTGTCGCGATCAAGCACAATCACCGGACCCTCAACCGAATTCGCGTCCTGCCACAGCCGGGCATTGCCGTCGAACTCCACTACCCCGGACGACTGATGCAAGTGCGCTTCATCGGCAATCGCGTGTGCGGGGTCCTGACCACCCAGCGCGACGGATTTTTGCAAGGCCTGATTCCCGGCGCTTTTGATATTCGTCCAAGTCGCTTTCACGTTGCCGTGCGCAAATGCTTCGCCAGATGCCTGGGATACATCAATCTTGCCTGCCGTCAGTTCCATTCCCCCGTCAACTACTCCCGGCTTCACCGTCAGATGCAGCCATTGCCCATCGCCTTCGAAGGTCGCGTGGCCTGAGGTCGCTCGCATCTCCGGCTGCGGCTGCGCGCCAGGCTTAGGCGCCGGCCTTTGCAGCAGAACCACGTGGCCATCGAGCATGGCCGATTGCACTTCATCAGCGCCCGCAGCGACCTTGGTGTCTTGCTCCCTTGCTTCCTTGTTTCCTTGTTCCCTTTTTCCCTCGTTCCCTTGTTCCCTGTCGTTTTCGAGCTGTGCCTCAAGCCGGTCGCCGCTCGCTTGCTGCCATGCGCCGTTAGCCGAAGTCTGCTCCATGCTGGCGTGACCTGTGCCGGTGATCGATTTCAACTCGGAATCGGTCCCGAACTCGCCGTTGACTTCATCCGCGGTCATTTTTGACGGCTGCGGCGGCGATTCGCCCCTCTGCGTTGCGCTATCCACGGTCACGCCGCCAAACCCGAGAATCGTTGCCGGCTCAACCTGCCCCTTGCCCGCATCACGAAACTCCATATCCGCAACAGGAGATCGCCATGTCCGGCTCACGCGCGTATTCACTTGCCGGCCGTTGACCATCTGTTGGCTGGCCCCGTCACTCTGCATTGTCACGCCGCGCTCAAGATGCGCCTGGCGCAGTTCACCTTGCGGCGTGAACGCGATCTCTGCCGTCGGCGAAGTTCCGTGCACGGTGCGCGCACCTTTAACTGAATCCATCACTACGCCGCCCTCAAGGCGCCCATGCCGCGGCTGGTTCTTTTCATCCAGGTCCATGGACGCCTTGGGTGCCTGCAAATGCCCGCCCGTAGCCGTAGTGGCGTTAAACCCGCCCAGCGCGTCGAGATGTTCAGCCGTTCCATCGTCGCGGAACTGCACCCTTACCTCGGCCGCCGATGCCTGGCCACCGCGATAATCCGCAATAGCCGTATGCAGCCTGCAGATTTGCGTATCGCGCGTGAATTCCAGGTGCGCCGCGTGAATCGCCACCGGCTCACCATTGCGCCTTGCCGCAAGCTCAACGTTACGGTCAAGCACCAGGATGCCCTGCTGCGAGTCATACGTTGCGCCAATTGAGCTGCCGCCGGCCTGCGCGGTCGAAAAGTCTACGCGCTCGGCGGTGGTTGCCACGCCGGTATTCTGGTTAAAGCTGAGCCCGCTCGTCTTTACATGGATCTCGTTGTTCGGGCCTGCGTGCGCCGCGGTCACCGGCGCCAGATTTTTGGCCAGCTTTTTATCTTTTGGCGTAGCCTCTTTCACGTCCTCGGCCTGCTGCGGATCGGGACGCATCAACGTAATATCAACCGGGCCCACAGCGGTTGCAGTGCCTGCCTTCTTGTCGTAAGTGAATTCGTCACCAACAATGCGGTCCACGCTCTTGCCGTCGTCGCTGTAGAGCTCAATCAACACCCCGTGCAGCTCCGCGCGGTTATCTTTGTACACCACTTCTTTCGACGCGTGAATCTTGTAGTGCTCGTGAGCGCCCAGCGCGTGAGAATAAGTCCAGCCGTTGGCTTCCTGCTGTATATCCAGTCCCAGCTTTTGAGGCAGATCGCGCAGCTTGAATGAGTGCCTGAGTTTTCCGATCGTCAGAAAGACGCCGAGCGCGGCAATCAGCAGCACGCCCGCTGCAATCACCAGCGCCCGCATCCGTTCGATCGTCAATCTCAAACTAATTCCTCATTCCCAATCGCGGGGGAGCTCATCCTCGCCCGATCGTGGGTGCCCCATCCTCGCGACGTTTTTGTTTTTGTCGCTAGGGTGGGAATCTCAGCCCGGCAAAAATCGCCCGCTCGCAGCACTAATTCCTCATTCCCAATCGCGCCGCGAGCCTTTGCGCCAGGCTTTCGCCCAGCTCGCTCCACAGCAGACGCGCCGTGGCGCCGCTGGCTTTTTCAGCCGCGGCCGTCAGTTCCACCAACTGGCGCACGTTCTCTTCCACATGCCGCGCGCCCACCACGTTGAGCTCGGCGTCCTCTTCAAGAAACGGCGCGTCGCTGCCGAAGTCGATGCGGATGTGCCCGTCCTGCTCGTACGCGCCCTCGTCGAAGAGAGGCCCATAACCGGTGACCCGCACCAGCCGCGGCTCGCGGACCCAGCGGGCTACTACGCCGTCGGCGCCCGGTCCCGCCTCAAGTTCCCAAAGCGACCACGCGATCTGGAACTCGTAAGCGTAATCTTCGTGCAGCAACTCGAGCGCCTCTTCAACTGCGAATTTGGCATCGGCGCCGCGCTCGCCGTGGCCGTAGACACACTGGAAGACCGGCGACTCGCTCCAGTCGACCGGCCAAACGGTGGAGGCATAGACGCGTGGCTCGCCGCCATGCGAGGCAAAAGCGGTCAGAACCTGGACCAGCTTGTCGGCGAGCGCCTCAAGGCGCAGATTCGGGTACCACATGCTCAAATAAAGGGTATCGGCCATCGTCTTCAATTTTAGACGTTTGAGGAGCTACCGGGTTAATCACCTGCAAAAGCTAAGCCCCGGGGCTATTGCTAGGGAAAGATAGCCGTTTTGATTTAGAAAAGACAGACCCGCTTCGATCCATTTAGCGGCTTTTGCCCTGCGCGCGTTCGAGCGAACGATGCAGATAAGCCGCAATCCCAAATGCCGAGGCTTTCTCCGTCAGTATCTGCAATATCAGGTCTTCCGGGTGTCTGGCTTGTTTCGACGCGATTCTGCCGATGTGGCTGCTTATCTGATGCTGAATCTCGTTCAGGCCAAGAAGTGCTTTGACCTGTTGTTCCCCTGAAAGGTCAATCCCAAAGGAGCGCCCGTGGACTGTCAGTTGATGGGAAACAGCTGCGAGGAACACGATCTTATCGGAATCCTGAAGGGCAACATACCAGCGGTTCAGATCTTCATCAATTGATACAATCATGCAGCCTCATGCAAAATCCGCTACGGATTTCGTCCCCTTATTGCAGCGAATGAGAAGAGCGCAGAATTCAAATATCCGCGCTACAGTCGGTCTGAAGACCTGCGCTACAGATCAGGCACAAACAAGCTGAAAGCTGACAGCTAAAAGCTGAAAGCTGTAATTACCCCGCCACAATCTCGCTGAAGTCGGCAATGCTTGAAAACGCAAAGAAGACTTCGTGCACAAGCGCAAGCCTGGTGGCGCGTATGTTCGGGTCTTCGTGCATCACCACTACCGGCTTATCAAAGAAGGCATCAACCCATGGTCGCAGGGTTCCAATAATTCGCAGCGACTCCTTGAGTTTCTTCTGTTGAATTAGCCTCTTGGCCTCTGCAAAAACCAGCTTGGTAATCTCGTGGAGACGCACACCCTCTTCTTCAACCGATTGTTCGGTAAAGATGGGCGTGGGGTCGATTTGCGCGCCCATCGTCTGCGCCTGGCGAAGAATGTTCTTCATGCGCTTGAAAGCAGCCGACACAGAAATGAAATCCTGCGAATTGCGGGCTTCGTTCAGCGCTTCGGCCCACGCAATCCCGTCGCGCACGTTAAACTTGCCGCTGCCCTTCACTGCATTCACAACATCGTACTCAAATCCCCGAACGTCTTTCAGGTAGAACTCAACCCTCTCGGCAAAGAACAGCTCCAGATCTTTCCTATGGCTTTGAGGTGCGGAAGCCCAATCAAGCAAATCGCCGATCGTGAACGGCAAAGCCGACTCCGCCAGAATCTTCACAATCGCATTCGCCGCGCGCCGCAGCGCGAACGGATCTTTCGATCCCGTGGGCGCCATGCCGATCGAGAACATCGACACAATCGTCTGGATGCGGTCGGAAATCCCCAGCAACTGGCCTTCAACGGTGGACGGAATCGCGTCTTCAATCGAGGCCGGCGTGTACTGCTCGTAGATGGCCTTCGCGACCGTATCGCCCAATCCCTGCGCCCGCGCATACAATCCGCCAATAATGCCCTGCAGTTCGGTAAATTCTTTCACCAATTCGGTGGTCAGGTCGGTCTTGGCCAGCGCCACGGCCTTGAGCATCGCCGTCTTATCGAACGGTAGACCCGCATTTTCGACTGACGCCGTGAGCGCGTTCGCCACCTTCAGATTCTGCTCAGTCTTCCAGAAGTAGCTGCCCAGCTCTTTCTGGAAAGTCACGCTTTTCAGGCTCTCCACGCGTTCAGTCAACGGTTTCTTCTGGTCCATATTCCAGAAGAACTGCGCATCTTTGAACCGAGCCCGCAACACGCGCGCGTTGCCGTGACGAATAATTGCCGCGCCCTCTTCATCGGTCTCAGTGTTCAATACGGCCAGGAAATGCGGCCCCAGTTTGCCGTCGACGCTCTCAACCGCAAAGTACTTCTGGTGGTCGCGCATCACTGTCACCAGAACTTCTTCAGGCAGGTCAAGGTACTCAACTTCAAAGTCGCCCAGGATCGCCGCGGGCCACTCGGTGAGATGGGTGACCGTCTCAACCAGCGGTTCATCTTCGCGCCAGCGTGCTCCCGGCAAAGCGCGCGTCGCCTTGTCAAGCGCCTGGCGCAGCTTGTAGCGGCGCTCAGCCACATCGGCCACAACATGGGCGTTGCGGAGCCGCTCAATATATGCGCTGGCCTCGCCGATCCTGACCGGCGCTTCTCCGTTAATGATGCGATGCCCGCGGCTCACATTCCCGGCCTTGATACCCGCAATCTCGAGCGGCACCACGTTTGAATCCAACAGCGCCACAACCCAGCGCACCGGCCTTACAAAACGCTCCGGCTTGCCCGCGCGCCAATACATATTCTTGGCCCAGTAAAGGCCCAGAACTTCTTTAGGTAATTCGGCGACCAGAATCTCCTCAGCCGCGCGCCCGGTGCGCTTGACGGTCGCCCCCGCATACTCGCCTTTTGGGGTCTCCACTTTCACTAGCTCGGCCACGGTTACTCCGGCCTTTTTGGCGAAGGCCTCGGCTGCGGGTGTTGGAGTTCCATCGGCAAACGCCACCTTCCACGACGGACCAGTGAGCTTCTCTTCGGTGTCAGCCTGGCTAGCCAACACGCCCTGGGCCAGCACGGCCAGACGCCGAGGCGTGGAGTAGGTGGACAACTTTGCGCCGTCGCCGAGCAGCCGCTCACGGCTCAACAGCTCGTGTACGCGCTTGCCCAGCTCAGCCTCGGCCCCGGCAATCATGCGGGCCGGAACCTCTTCAAGGCCGATCTCTAGTAAAAAGTCTGACATAGTCTCTTTCCGATGAGCTATTAGCTTTTAGCTATTAGCTTCTTCGTGCGAATGTGTCTTCTGTCAAAGTGGGTGATTAAATAGCTAAGAGCTAATAGCTAATGGCTAATAGCTAATAGCTAACGGCTAAGCGAGCTGCTGTTGCGCATACGCCTTTGCCACGCCCACCGCCAGGTTTCGAATCCGGCCAATCACGCCCACCCGCTCCGTCACGCTGATCGCGCCTCGCGCATCCAGCAGGTTAAACAGGTTTGAGCACTTGAGCGCCAGTTCATACGTCGCCAGCAGCGGGAATCTCCTCTTGTCCATCGCGCTGGCGTTTTCATCAGCCAGCAAGGCGCCTGCCTGATCAAGCAAATTCCGCGCCTCGGCCTCATAGCTATTGAAGTGTTCCCACAGCCTTGGAACATCGGCGTACTCAAAGTTGTAAACGCTGAATTGCAGCTCTTCTTCGAACCGCACGTCGCCGTAGGTTACTTGAGCGCCAGTCTCTGGATCGCGTGCCCACACAATGTCGTAGATCGAATCCACATCCTGCAGAAACGCAGCGATGCGCTCCATGCCGTAGGTCAGCTCGGCGCACATCGGGTCCAGATCCATCCCGCCGCACTGCTGAAAATAAGTGAACTGGGTAATCTCAAGCCCGTCGAGCATCACCTGCCAGCCCACGCCCCACGCGCCGCCGGCGGGCCACTCCCAGTTGTCCTCTTCAAATTTCAGATCGTGCTTTTTGAGGTCGATGCCGAGCGCTTCGAGCGATTCGAGATACTGCTCCTGCACGTTCACCGGCGGCGGCTTCAGAATGAGCTGGAACTGGGTATGTTTGAACAGCCGGTTGGGATTCTCGCCGTAGCGGCCGTCTGCCGGGCGGCGCGAGGGCTGCGCGTAACCCACCCTGTAGGGCTTGGGGCCAAGGACGCGCAGAAAGGTCTCAGGCGCCATGGTTCCCGCGCCAACTTCAACGTCGTAGGGCTGCTGCAGGACACAACCGCGCTCGGCCCAGAAGCGCTGCAGGCGAAACAGCAAATCCTGAAACGTGAGCGGATTGGGCTTTACGGTCGGCGCAACTTGGGTAGCGGACACAGGCAAATTCTCTCTTGTAGGGCGGTTCTAGGGACTCCAAGAGATTTTAACAGCCAGACACTACCAAAGTTCGCAAATCGCTTACTTAGGTAATCGCAGCGGTTAGAGTGGCTCGCAGGCTTCGTCCGAAAGGTCTAATGTCCCGCGGATAGGCCCTTGAGCTACGATGTTTCCAAATTTCACTTCAAGTCCGCAGTGAATCGAAGGGAGATAGAATCCATGCCGAGGGCCCGCTGCACGCGCTTACTGACAATCGCAATTGTCGCCTCTGGAGCAATTGTCCCGAGCTTCCCTCAGCAGCGCCAATCCTCATCGAAGTTCGTTATCGATACGAATCGTGAGTTTGTCTATCTGAAGTTCGACCACTTGGGAAAGGGGATAAAGCGGTGGGATTTCGAGCCGGAGATGCGCATTTGGCTTAGATTTGTGAACAACTGCAACGTGCCAATACTGCTACGCGCATACTCGATACCGGATGGCAGCCCCCGGGAGGAGATCGGTGTGATGGACCAAGTCGTCATGGACCCTCCTCCTTTTTTGCAAGTCGTCACCGATGAGGATGAGCCTGGGCCCAAGGCGTGGACTTCGCTGGATCCCGCCGACCTTCCGGCTCAAACCTCGCCCGTTTCCAAACTACAGGCCGACGTCAAGCCGGCGACTCCGCCGCGGGGTTATTGGTTTGAAGTCGGCTCCGAGTTGGCTGTCCGCCCGGGAAAAGAAATTCTCTTCAGCATTCCAGTCAATCAACTCGGAAAGAAATGGCACGTGGAGATTCCTTTTGAGTTCGAGGTTCCCGAGGGAAAGATACCCCGCGACCCATCGATTGTAGGGCTGCCCGTGATGCATTTGGAATATTCCCGCTATGATCTTCCGGACCCTGTGCGTGCCGCTGTTGAGAACAGCGCAAAGAAGTGACTTATTCCTGCTCAAACGCGGATTTGGCAAGTCCCGATTGGCGAACAATGCTTTGCAACGTCCCACGCCGGAGTTCATCGTGGAGCGGCACGGGGACGGTAACAGTCGTTCCCTCAGCTTTAAGCTGCATTATGCAATGGCTACCACGTTGCCGGACGACGACAAATCCGTGCTGTTCGAGGATCTTGCAGACCTCACTACCCGAAAGGACCCGCAGCTTACCCAACGGGGACCTCAACCTGTGTGACAAAGACCTCGTTGCGCAGGCGCCGCGCTACCTCAGAGGGCTCAGCGGTCTCAAAAAAGAGCTCGAGCGCTTCGATCAGGTTGGCGCGAGCCTCTTCAACTGAAGAGCCTTGGCTGGCTACGTCCAGTTCCGGGCACAAGGCGACGAAACCGTCGTCTTCCCGCTCAATGATCGCCGTCATGCGCCGCGAGTTAATCATGCATGGATTTTACGCCAACTGTGCCGCCATTTGTTTGCGGCCAATCCTGTGCGGCGTGGAAGATTCTCGAAATCTCGATGTGATTTTGTTTGACCTGATAGACAGCAATGTATGGCAGAGGTGGAAAAACCAGTTCGCGCCTCCCTGTTAAACGGATGCTCGCGCGGCCCAACGCGGGAAATTCGCTGAGCTGACCAATTCCGTTGTAGATTGTGATGGCAACCCGCCTGGCCGCCTCGGGATTGTCACGCTCAATCCATTCACAAATCCGCTCCAGATCATCCGCTGCGGGCCCCGACCAGTGAATCTCCATTAGCGCGCGAGAAAGCGCTGGAGCTTATCGCCCACTTGATCGTGTGTCATGGAATCGCCGCGTTCCAAAGCAGCCTCACCGCGCTTCACGGCTTCGACAAACTGATCTTCTTCCTGAAAGTAACGCGCGACCACGTCCCGCACGAGCTCGTCGGGACTCAAACGCTGCTGCGCAGCGCGCTCGGCGAGCCGCGCTTCGATCTCGGAGTTGAACTGCACTTCCATTCCAGTAGTGTAGGAGGATTCCCGCTAGCAGGCAACGTGTCTGTCGGCCGCATTTACCGCTCACCCACCCAGCCTCGCCAGCGCTTCACCGCTGCGCAGCTTCTTTTCCAAATGCCGCTCCAGCGCCTGCAGCGTAAACCGGCGCAGATCGTTTCCACGACGCCGCGGCCACGGCTCGCCGGCAAACGCAGCCACCGGCGACTTCAGCATCCGCTGCGCCACCGTCCAGGACTCGGCCGAAAGCGCGCTCGCATTTCCGCCCCGATGCAACCCGCAAACCAACCCATCCGCGTAATGGTTGAAGTAAACTTCGCCGGCTTGGAGGGGTTCGCCGCAGGCCATGCAGTGAGCGAAATCCGGCAGCAGGCCCATCAGCCGCGTCATCCACAGCGAAAAATAAGTAAGCGCCATCCACGGTCCAGCGGCTGATGGCTGCGCAGGTGGGGTCGGGGAGCGCGCGGTATCAGACGCCGCAACGTGGGTCTGTTCCAGTACCGAAACCAGAAGCCTGAAGACCGCATCCTGCGGATCGCGCTCGGGCAGCACCTCGTCGAGCGTCTCGGCATAAAAGCTGAGCACGGCGATGCGCGCCTGGTCCACCGGTGCCGACAGCGGCGAGCGCACAATCTCAAGCTGATCGAGCCGAACCAACTCCTGTCGGGGTTTTTCGGCAAACCAGGCCCGCGCCAGGGTCATGGGCTCAAGCGCCCCGCCGAACCGCTTGCGGCTTTTGAGCGCCGCCTTGGCAATGCCCTTCAGCCGGCCGTAATCGCGCGTAAAAAAGCTCACAATCAGGTCGGCCTCGTTCACCGGCCAGGTGCGCAAAACCACGGCTTCTGAGGTGAGTACAGCCATCGCGTCTTATCTTCGCACTTCGCGGCCGGATCGGGACCTGAGCACAATCCAATCACCATGTAAGGAATTATACGAATAGTAAGTATTAGCGCCATAGGTAAGAATAACTAGAAAAAGTAAGGTATAATGAGAATTGAAAGGAACTGTCAT
>Ga0302275_10005023_pt1 | contig 12855 bp, 10 predicted proteins | sample III_Bog_N2_2_FD_200229 | JGI IMG/M metagenome (GOLD analysis project Ga0302275, IMG submission 200229) | Peat permafrost microbial communities from Stordalen Mire near Abisko, Sweden - III_Bog_N2_2 | ecosystem: Environmental > Terrestrial > Soil > Wetlands > Peat | place: Sweden: Abisko...
GAATTCGATGGTCATTTTCATAGGCGGCAAGCGGAACCGGTTTTAGATTCCAGATGAGACCGGTCCACGAAAGCACCTTCAGCAGATAGTAGGAAACGTCAATTTCCCACCAGTAAAAACCCTGGCGCGTGGCGGTCATGTAGCGGTGATGATTGTTGTGCCAGCCTTCGCCGAGCGTGATGAGCGCGAGAAAAAGGCTGTTCCGGCTGTTGTCCTCGGTTTCGTAACGGCGTTTGCCGAGCAGGTGCGCGAGGGAGTTGATGCTCGAGGTCGCGTGAAACAAAACTGTGGTGCTGATGAAAAAGCCCCAGACGAGCAATTGCCACGAAGTCACGCCGAGCGACTGAAAACATGCGCCAAGAAAATGGCCGAGCGTGAACAGCGCCACGGCAAACACAAACGGCACAAGCGAATCGAAACGGTTCAAAAAAACGAGTTCGGGAAATTTTGCCAGATCGCGCACCTGCGAATAATCCGTTGGAAAATTTCTGCCGCTGGTGATCCAGCCGATGTGCGACCACCAAAAGCCCCGGACGTTCGGCGAATGCACGTCTTCCGCTTCGTCCGAATGTTTATGGTGATGCCGATGCTGGTAGCTCCACCAGAGCGGACCTCGCTGCACCGCCGTCGCGCCGAGCAGCGCAAAGAGAAATTGCGCCGGGCGCGAGGTGTGAAACGTTTTGTGCGAAAAATAGCGGTGATAAAAACCGGTGATCGCGAACATGCGCACGAGATACAACGCGACGGCCACGGCCACCGCCGTCCAGCTCCAACCGGCCCAGATCACGCCGAGGCAGCCGAGATGCAAAAATACAAACGGCAGCACGCGCACGAGTTCCACCTTGTCCGGCTTGGCGCGGATCGCGGCCAGATTCTCGTTGCCGTAGTCGGAGTCGAACCAGCGCACGAGCGAAACCTGGCTCCGGCCCGGTGTTTTCCCTGTTTTATTCATGAAATCAGTCATGGTTATCTTTCATTTGATACATCGTCTGGGGTGCGGCTTTGGATGCAAGAAACATTTTGCATCCATCACGCGTCCCCGCGCGTTGTTAAACTGAAGATGCCAACTTGTAACCAGTTGCCGGTTTTGCTATGAGCTTGTGCGCGCAAACTGTTTTTGTGCGGGCCTTGCCGATTTTTGACGCGAGGCCGGCGGGCAACTTTTTATTTTTGACCAAACCAGTGAACGAGCTGGAAGCGCAGGATCGTGACACCGAATTGCTGCGGCTGATCGCCGGCGGCGACCGGCTGGCTTTTGCCGAATTTTACGACCGGCATTCCACGCTGATGTTTTCCGTCGCCGCCAAAATTCTGAACGACGCCGGCGAAGCCGAAGATGTCTTGCAGGAAACCTTCGTGCAAATCTGGGAGAAGGCCGCAAAATTCGATCCCAAGCTCGGCAAGGCTGCGAGCTGGGCGGCGATCCTCGCGCGCAACCGGGCGATTGACCGGATTCGCGCCTCGCAGCGCCGCTCGCGCCTCGCGGAAGCAGCCGGCGCGGCCCACGCCATTGCGGCGGAAGTTTCCGAGTCCGCCAACGAAACGCTTTATGGCCACGACAAGGCGAAGTTCGTTCATTCGGCCATCGTCGAACTGCCGGAAGAACAACGGCAGGCGATTGAACTGGCATATTTTTCCGGACTGACCCAGGACGAAATTTCCAAAAAGCTGAATACCCCGCTCGGCACCATCAAGGCGCGCATCCGCCGCGGCCTGCTGAAGCTGCGCGATCAACTGGAGGGCGTGCTATGATTGACGAGCGGATGGAAGAGCAGGCCGCGCTGCATGTTTTGGGCGCGTTGAGCGACGTGGAAGCGTATGAATTCAAGAAGGCGATGAAGGCCGATCCGGAATTGCAGGCGTGCGTCGCGCGGTTGAGCGTCGCCACCGGCGCGCTCGCCGGCTCCGTGCCGATGACGGAACCGCCGCCGCAATTGCGCGCAAAAATTCTGGCGCAAATCGCGCCGGCGCAAAAATCCGTTTCGCTCCCGGAGCGGAAATCGGGTTTTGCACTCTGGCTGCCATGGTCGCTGGCGACGGGCCTGGCACTGTTGTGTGTTTTGTTTTTCGCGCAGGACAGCCGGCTGCGGCAGACCATCGGCGAACAGGAAAAGCAAATTAACAATTTGAACTCGCTGGCGCAGTCGCTGTCGGCGGCGACAAATAATTTGCAGCAGACCGTGCTGGCGTTGCAGGAGACAAACCGGCTGGCGGGCTTGAAAATCGCGATGCTCAATTCCTTGCTGGCCGACGCGCCCAAAGCCATTGCCGTTTCGCTGTGGGATAATCAAAATCAGAACGGCGTGTTCGTGGCGCAAAATCTGAAGTCGCTGCCAGCGGATAAGGATTACCAGCTCTGGGTGCTCGACAACGGCACGACGCCGGTGGACGCCGGCGTGTTCCATGTGGATGAAAACGGCGGCGTGCGCGTGGAATTCAAGGCCAAGCTGCCGGTCAAGACCGCCGGCCGGTTCGCCGTCACCGAGGAAATCAAAGGCGGCGTGGCCGCGCCCACGATCAAAAACCTGGTGCTGGCGAGCAACTGAAGCGGGGCGCGCTGAAGCGATTTTTTCCGCATCCATCTTTTCACAGCCTGTCGTGTCGCGTAGGCTGTTGAAAAAATTCGCATGACCGCCGAAACCACCACGCCCCGCTGGCCGCCGCAGATCAAATTCATCGTTGGCAACGAGGTCTGCGAGCGCTTCAGCTATTACGGCATGCGGAGCATTCTCGCCGGCTACATCACCGGCGCGGTGCTGCAAGGCGGACTCGGCCGGGATACGGACGCCGCCACCGAAATCATCCACACGTTTGTCTTCGCTAATTATTTCATGCCGCTCTTCGGCGCCTGGCTGTCGGACAAAATCATCGGGCGCTACCGCACGATTCTCTGGGTGTCGCTGTTTTACTGCGCCGGCCACGGGGTGCTGGCGTGCAGCGATTTCGCCGGCGGCGTCCACGGGCGGATGATCTGTCTTTGGACCGGGCTGGCGCTGATCGCGTTTGGTTCAGGCGGCATCAAGCCGTGCGTCTCGGCGTTCATGGGCGACCAGTTCAAGCCCGAACAGTCGCAACTGCTGCAAAAAGCCTATGGCGCGTTTTACTGGGCCATCAATCTCGGCTCGTTTTTTTCATTTCTCGTCATTCCGTGGATCAAAGATCACCACGGCTACAGCCTCGCGTTCGGCGTGCCGGGAATTTTGATGGCCATCGCGACGTTCATTTTCTGGCTGGGAACGAAACATTATGTCCGCGTCCCGCCCAGCCGCGAAACCCGGAGCGCCGGATTTTTCAAAGTGTTTTTCGCCGCGCTGACCGGCCGGCGCGAAACCGGCCAAAGTTTCTGGAGCGGCGCGCGCAGCCGTTTCAGCGAACCGGAAGTGGACGCGGCGAAATCCGTGCTGCCCATCTTGATGGTCTTCGCCCTGATTCCGATTTTCTTTTCGCTGTTCGACCAGACGAATTCCACGTGGGTGTTGCAGGGCGGGAAAATGGTCCCGGCAAAAATTCTCGGCCTCGCCATCGGCGCCGAGCAGATGCAATCCATGAACCCGCTGCTGGTGATGCTGCTCGTGCCGCTGTTCACGCTGGGAATTTATCCGCGCATCGGCCGGTTCGCATCGCCACTCAAGCGGATGGCTTGCGGCATGTTTTTGGCCGCCGGTTCATATCTCGTCGTGGCCGCGCTGCAAAAACAGATCGAGGCCGGCGCACAATTGAGCGTGCTGTGGCAGACTGTGCCGTATCTCATCCTGACCGCCGCGGAGGTTTTGGTTTCGACAACCGGACTGGAGTTCGCCTTCCGCGAAGCCGCGCCGGAGATGAAAAGCATCGTGATGAGTTTCTGGCTGCTGACGATTGCGTTCGGCGATTTGCTGGTGGTGGTCGTCACCAAATTATTCGCCAGCGCCAGCGATCACGCCGCGTCGGTCAGCACCAACCGTTTTCTACTTTACGCCGGCATGACGTTCCTGGTCGCCATTTTGTTCAGCTTCGTCGCGACGTTTTACCAATACCGCGATGCGGCGGCGGCGCAGGGGAAATAATTTTTCATTTGAACGTCCACGGCGCAGTGTCCACGCCGAGTTCCTGAAACAGAAAGGCGTAAATGTCCGCCTGCTCCGCCACGCGGTCTTTCAGTGAAGAACCCATCCCGTGGCCGGCGGTGGCTGACGTGCGCAATAAAATTGGCCGCCCGGAACTGGTGGCCGCCTGCAGCCGCGCCGTCATCTTGCGCGAATGCGCCGGATTCACGCGCCCGTCATTTTCGCCGCACGGAAACAGCACGGCGGGATATGCCGTGCCGTCCTGGACATGATGAAACGGCGAATAAGCGTAGAGTGCTTTGAACTGTTCTTCATCTTTCACCGAGCCAAACTCCGTGGTGTTGAACGCGCCGTTCGGATCCAGTTCCACGCGCAGCATGTCGTAAATGCCGACGCGCGAAACAACAGCGCGCGCCAAGTCCGGCCGCTGCGTCAGAAACGCGCCCATCAGCAGGCCGCCGTTGCTCGCGCCCATCACGGCCAGCTTTTCCGGGTTGGTATATTTCCGCTGAATGAGGTGTTTGGCGCAGGCGATGAAATCGTCGAAGACATGCTGCTTGCGCGTCAGGTTGCCGGCGAGATGCCAGGCTTCGCCGAATTCCCCGCCGCCGCGCAGGTTGGCCACCGCATAAACACCGCCGGCATCGAACCAGATGCGCCGCGTGGAACTGAACGCCGGCGTGAGATTGATGCCGTAGCCGCCGTAGCCGTAAAGAATCGTCGGATTTTTCCCGTCCAGCCGGATGCCTTTTTTGCGCAGAATGCTGATCGGAATTTTCGTCCCGTCCGACGACGTGGCGAATTCGCGGACGACTTCGATGTCGTCGAAGTTCGCCGGCGAAGTCATTTGCAAAGCCGTCGCGCGCGGCTGTTTCAGGCCCGGTTCCCAGGCATACCAGCCGGCGGGCTGGAGAAAACTGCCATTGGCAAACACCAGTTCATCGCCACGCCAGCAATGCAAACCGCCCGCTGACGACACCGGCAAAATGGGCACCTCGACCGCCGCGCCGTTGGCGGCGGGATAAAACCAGAGGCGCGACGGCCCGCCTTCCATCACCGACACATAAAGTCCGCTGGCCGACGGCTCATATTCGCTGACCACATCGCGGCCTTCCGGCACGACGACGGTGGCTTTGGACAAATCGGTTTTGGTCTGCGGCAGGCGCAAAATTTTTCCGCGCGGTGCATTTTTTTTGGAAAGCAAATACAGCGCATCATCCTTGCCAAACTTGATTTCCTTGATTCCGTCCTCGAACCGCGTGAGTTGTTGCCATGCTCCGGCCGCGTCGCGCAAATAATGGGCGTAGTCACCGCCGTCGCCGTTCGCCACCGTGGCCAGCAGCCAGCGGCCGTCGTCGCTCGCGGCCAGCTCGATCTCCGCGATGCGCGGAAAATCGCGGCCCAACTCATAAGTGTCGGCGCTGACCGGCGTGCCGAGCTTGTGAAACCAGATTTGCTGGAAAAAATTCAGGTCGCCGTCCGGCCGTTCGCCGGGGCGCGGATAGCGCGTGTAAAAAATGCCCGTGCCGTCGGCGTTCCACTCGGCGCTGCCGCCGCCGGTGGGAAATTGAACGCCGGGAATGAGGTCCGGCAGCGCGCTGCCGGTGTCCACCGCGAAAAAATGCAGCACGCCGTTCTCGCTGCCGTTTTCGGAAAGACAGACGGCCACCAGCCGGCCATCCGGCGACGGCACCGACCAGTCCATCGCGGTGGTGCCGTTTGTGTTCCAGGTGTTGGGATCGAAAACGACTTTGCGCAGCGCGGGCGGATAAATTGATTTCAACCGCACAAGCACCGGCTGCTGCGCCGGCGGCTTGAAGCGCGTGGCAAAAATGTTTCCGCCCCGGCAATCCATCAGGCCGTAGCTGGCCGATTCCTCGGCGATCAACTCCGCCAACTGCTGCGTCAGTCCATCGTGAAATTCCAGCCGGTCAAAATAATCGCGGGTGCGTGCGTTTTGCTGGCGGGTCCAGTCGCGCACGGCAGGGCTGGCCGAATCTTCGAGCCATTGGTAATCGTCCACCACGGCGACGCCGTGATAGCTGTTCGTGACCGGCTCGCGCGCGGTGGGAACGACCGGCAATTGCGCAAAGCCGGACGCGGCCAGCAAATCAAGGTTCAGGATCATGACAAAAACGGCGTAAAGACGACGAACAGTCCTCATGGCCAAACAGTAAACCGCGCCGGTTCGCGGACAAGTTTTTTCAACAGCCGCAAATTAATCAAGTCAAGCTGCCCAGTCGCCGCAGTCGCAGGCACGGTCCGCCCAACTTCCGCGACTCGTCCAAGTCCACCTCGAATTCCGCCACCCAGTCGTTGTGCGCTTCCGGATCCACGAGCATTTGCTGCACGCGCCAGGATTTTTTGTCGTCGGACGGCGTGACGTAGGTGTGGCGCGCATTGCGGGCGTTCGGATCAAGGCAGAGCCGCTGGTGGTCGGCTTCGTAAGCCTCCAGGATTTTGTCCAGCCGGTCGGGTGTCCAAGCAGCGCCGTCCGCGTCCAATGGCGAATCGAGATTGGCAATGGCCGTTTCATAATCGGCCATCACCAGTCCGCGCAGAAAAATAAAAATCCGGTTGCGGATCGCGGCGGTGAAATTTTTCACATCGCGCGTGATGTCGGCGGCGGCTTCATCGGCACCGGGCGGACGCACCTCCTTCGTTTCGCCGGGACGATAATTCGGGTCGCGCATTTTCTCCCACTCGTCGAGCAAACTGGAATCCACCTGCCGGATCATCGTGCCGAGATACAGCTCCATTTCACGGACCTGATCATTCTTCGCGGTGTCGGGCACCGTCTGTGCGAGGACTTTGAAAACGCTGTTCAAATGCCGCAACAGCACACCTTCGGCACGCTGCAATTCGTAAAGCTTGATGTAATCCGCGAAGGAACGAAATTCCTCGAACATCTCGCGCACGATGGATTTCAAATGGATGTTTTCCTCGCCCACCCACGGATGCCGCGCGGCAAAATTGTTGAACGTGGAATAAACGAACTCGCGGTTCGGCTTCGGGTGCTCGCATTTTTCAAGCTCCTCCATGCGCTGGTCGTATTCGATGCCTTCGGCCTTCATCTCGGCCATCTTCTGGTCTTTCACCTTGTCGAGCTGTTTGCGCAAGATGATGTCCGGATCTTCCAGAATGGACTCGACAAGCGTGAGCAGCACCAGCGCGTAATCCGGCGACTGCGGATCCATCAACGGAATTGTTTCGAGCAGATACAGTGACAGCACCTGATCCATCGAGAAATCATCCTGCAGCTCGACGTTGACGCGCAGGTAAGCGCCGTCCTCGGTCTTTGGAATAAACTCGACAATTTTTCGCTCCACCAACGAGCGGAATAATTGCCAAGCCCGCTTGCTGTGCGCCTGTTTTTGGCGCGGTGTTTCGTGGCAACCACGGATGAGCTGCCGCATCGCCGCGCAGCCATCGCCGTCGCGGCTCAAAACATTCAGCAGCATCCCGTGCGTGACTTGAAAACGGGAAGTCAGCCGCTCCGGCGGTGCGCTGATCAGGCGGAGAAAAGTATTTTTGTCCCAGTTGACGAAATTTTTTTCCGGCGGCTGGCGCTTCACGGTCTTCTTGCCGTCGCGCGCCGATTTTTCCGCGAGCTTGAGATTTTCTATCACATGTTCCGGCGCCTGCGCGACGACCCAGCCTTGGTCGTCAAAACCTTTGCGCCCGGCGCGGCCGCTGATCTGGTGAAAATCCCGTGCGCTCAAGATGCCAGTCTTCTGTCCGTCGAACTTGCACAACCGCGTGAACAGCACCGTGCGGATCGGCACGTTGATGCCGACGCCGAGCGTGTCCGTGCCACAGATGACCTTGAGCAGACCCTTTTGCGCGAGCTGCTCGATCAGCACGCGATACTTCGGCAGCAAGCCGGCGTGATGCAGCCCGATGCCGTGCCGCAGCCACTTTTTTATTTCCGGACCGTAAGGACTCGTGAATTTGAAATTTTCCAGCGCATTGGCGATGGCCGCTTTCTCGTCGCGCGTGCAAACATTGAGGCTCGTAAAATCCTGCGCGCTCTGCGCCGCTTCGAGCTGCGTGAAATGGACCACGTAAACCGGCGCCTTGCCGTCCGCCGCGAGACTTTCCAGCGTCTTGGCCAAGGGCAGTTCGGAATAGGCAAATTCCAGCGGCACCGGCCGGTCGGTGGAGGTGACGGCCGCGGTCGGGCGACCGGTGAGCCGCGTCAGTTCGTCTTCAAAAAACTTCGTGTCGCCGAGCGTCGCGGACATCAGCAAAAATCTCGCCTGCGGCAACGTGAGCAGCGGCACCTGCCACGCCACGCCGCGCTCGCGGTCGGCATAATAATGAAACTCGTCCATCACCACGTCACGCACATTGGCCGCCGCGCCTTCGCGCAAGGCGATGTTCGCCAGAATTTCCGCCGTGCAGCACAGAATCGGCGCGTCGCGGTTCACCGAAGCGTCGCCGGTGCTCAGGCCGATGTTGTCCGGGCCGAACTCGCGGCAGAGCGCCATGAATTTTTCATTCACCAGCGCCTTGATCGGGCAGGTGTAAATCGAGCGCCGGTCTTTGGCGATGGCTTGAAAGTGCAGCGCGGTGGCGACGAGCGATTTGCCGGAGCCGGTCGGCGTGTTGAGAATGACGTTTTTCTCGTCGAACAATTCCAGGATCGCTGATTCCTGCGCCGGATAAAGCTGCAGCCGGCGGCCGGCGGCGTATTCCAGAAAACGATCGAGCAGCAAATCGTTGCTGACATTTTCGTCGCGCGGAATCAGATCGTAAAGAGTCGCAGCCACAGGCTAAAAACGTTACCAGTCAGCCACGCGACTGAGAAGAAAGATGCACGAAGGATCACCACAACAATCGGCGGGCGGACAGCCGGCGCACGCGCTAAAGTTTTCCCTTGGTGCTTGGCAACTGGCCGGCGATGCGCGGGTCGTGCTGGCGCGCGGCGTCCACGGCGCGCGCGAACGCCTTGAACAGCGCCTCGACGATGTGATGCGGTTCGTCGCCGTAAAGCAGTTCCAAATGCAGATTGCAGCGCGCTTCGTTGGTAAAACCCTGAAAGAATTCGCGCGCGAGCCCGAAACGAAAGGCGCTCGACACGTCCTGATTTTTTTCCGCCGCGGAAATTTTCTTCTGCGAAAATTTGTCCAGCCCGCGCCAGACGAGATGCGGCCGGCCGCTGAAATCCACCACGCAGCGCGCGAGGCATTCGTCCATTGGCACATAGGCTTCGCCGGTGAACGGATTGTGCGGATGAAAGCCGTGGCCGTAGCGGCGGATGCCGCGCTTGTCGCCCAGCGCCAGCGCGAACGCCTGGCCGAGCGCGATGCCGCAATCTTCCACCGTGTGATGCGCGTCCACAGCGAGATCGCCATGGCAGCGCAATTCCAGATCCACCGTCGCGTGCTTGGCGAACAGCGTGAGCATATGGTCGAAAAACGGAATGCCGGTTTTGATGGCAGATTTGCCCTTGCCGTCGAGCTTAAGCCGGATGGAAATCTGGGTTTCCAGCGTGTGGCGTTTGATTTTGGACTGCCGTGGTTTCATCGCGGGAAATTAAACCAGAGCGGCGGTGGAAAGACCAAGCGGAATTGCGTGCTCAATACAGCGGTTTCAGCACCGGGTTCAATTCCTGGCCGAGCTTGAATTTCAGCCGGTTGATCTGGTCCTGGATGAGGGTGGGCGTGAGGGAAACTTTTTGCGCGGCCTGGAACCATTCGATCGCGCGCGGCAAATTGCCCGCGTCTTCTTCCAGCTTGGCGAGGTGCGTGGCGAGCTGTTCCATGATGAGCCGGTTGTCTTTCTGCGCTTCGGGGTCGAGCGTGGGATAAATTTTTTGCCATTTGCGGACGCCGAGTTCCCAGACATTCCGCGCGCGGTCGGTGTCGTGATAGCTTTCGTAATAGAGCCGACCCAGCTCAAATAAAATATCGTAGCTGTCGGGACAGTTCCGCAAGCCTTCGTGCAGGATGGCATCGGCTTCGGCGGTGTTGTTCATCCGCTCGCGCAGCCAGTAGGCGGTGACGGTGTAGGTCTGGACATTGTCGGGATCGAGGTCGGCGGAAAGTTTCAGCCACGGCAAAATTTCGCGGACGTTGTCGCTGCCGCTCAAGTCATCGTCCGGACCGCCGGCGTCCAAATGCGTGTGCCGGTCGGGGAAAAAATGCCGGCCGAAGGCGTCAATCCAGTTGCGCGTCGGGCCGAGAAAACCGTGTTCGTCGCCGTGATTTTTGTCGTTGACCGCGCCGGTGTCCGCCGCCATGTGCGTGGTTTGGAAGGCGGCGTTGTCGTCGAACATCGTGGGGTAATAGCCGCTGTGATAATATTCGTCGGCCTTGACGTAAAACTGGTTGGCAAACATCCGCCGGCTGTCGCCGAGCACGACGTTGAAAATGTCGCCCTTGGCGCGGCTGCCCGGCCAGGCTTGAAACTGCGGTTCCAAATGCGCGGCCAAACCGAAACACGAAACCAGCAGCGCGACAAGCAGCAGCAAAAATGTGCGCGGCGAATGCATCGGTTCAATTCACGGCTTTGCGGCGGAAAACCAAACAAGCCCCGATGAGAAAGACCGCGAGGTAGCCCACTGCATAAAGCAGGGCGAGGGAAAAATAGAGCCACGGAATCAGCGGCCAGTTGTGGATGATGAGGTCGCGCACATCGAACAATTCCAAATGGGGGATCGCAAAATAAATCGAATAAACAATCGTGCGCACCGGCTCGCGCAACGTGAGCGCCACCTGGTCCAAGTGCCGGCCAACGAATAAAATGCCGCCGACCACCACGAAGCAGATGGTGGAATTGGATGAAGGCGCGGCGAACACGAGCGAGCCGAGCAGCGTCATGGCCACGATGATGCCGAGCATGAACCAGTGCAGCGTGGCGGCCTGGAAATAATTCAGCAGCGGCCATTGATGTTCGCGGCTGGCGGAGAGCGCGCCAAAGAAAAGGTAAAAACAGAGCAGCGTCAATCCGCACGCGAGCCAGCATCCGAGGAATTTGCCGATGATGAGTTGCGGCCGGGTCAGCGGCTTGGCCAGCAGCGGCAGCAGCGTGCGGTTCTCGCGTTCCGCCGGGATCTGCCGGGCGGTGGTGGTGATGGCGATGACGAGCGAGGAGAGCCAGACCAGCAGCAGGCAGATTTCCTTGAGGTAGCGGACGATTTTGGCGTCGTTGAAAATATTGACCGAGGCCATGACGAGGCAGATCAAAATGGTGACGATGAACAGGACGTAAAAATCCTTGCGGCGATACAGCTCTTTGATGACGACCCCGGCGACGGCGAAAATATTGTTCATGGCGCGGTGGACGTTTGGAAGCCGATGATTTCGAGAAAGGCTTTTTCGAGGTTGGCGTGTTTGCCGGTGATTGCGCTCACGCGCCCGATCGCCTTGAGTTCGCCCTGATGAATGATGGCCACGCGGTCACAGACGGACTCGACTTCGCCGAGTTCGTGCGACGAGAAAAAAACGGTTTTGCCCTCGTTCTTCAAACGCTGGATGATTTCGCGGACTTTCATGCGGCCCAGCGGATCGAGGCCGCTGGTGGGTTCGTCGAGCACGAGCAGATCGGGATTGTTGATGAGCGCCTGCGCCAGGCCGACGCGCTGCTGCATGCCTTTGGAATAGGATTTGATCGGACGTTTCCGCGCGTGTTCGAGTTCGACCAGTTTCAGCAACTGGTCAATGCGCCGGTCCGTTTCTGCGCGCGGGAGGCCGAAAATTTTCGCGTAAAACCGGAGCAGTTCCTCGGCGGTCAGGAATTTGTAATAGTAGGTCAGCTCCGGCAAATAACCGATGCGCTGGCGGGCGATGGGCTGGCGAACATCAATGCCAAAAAGATACGCCGCGCCGCTCGTGGGCGGGACGAAGCCAAGCAGGACGTTCATCGTGGTGGTCTTGCCGGCGCCGTTCGGGCCGAGGAAGCCGAAGACTTCACCGGCTTCCACTTCGAGGTCCAAGCCGGCGAGCGCGACCTTGGTGGCCTGGCGCATTTCGCGGCTGCGATATTCCACCCGCAATTTTTCAGTTCGCACAATGGCGGTCATGTCCGGCACGAAAATTGATTCATGGCTGCGAATTTCGTAACGGAAATGCACGGGCGAGTCAACCACCGCGTTGCAAAAACAAAGCTGCACAGGGCGGATGCGCCTTGTGCCGTGAACCGGGCCGCGGCCTGAAATGGTTACTGGATGTGTGCCGGGGTAACGGTGGTGGACAGCGAACAGGTGGCGGATGGGTTGCTGCCCACGGTGGGAACGCTGTAAACGCCGCCGGCGGGACAGGGCGGGAGGCTGGAGGCCGAATTCAGCTTGATGTAAGGCGTCAAGTCCGAGGGGAAATTGACGGGGTCGCCGACGTGTTTGTTTTTCTCGAAGGCAAACTGCTGGACCGCCGTGTCCAGTTGCCTCAGGTTGTTGATGCAGGCATTTGCCTGCGTCGTGGCACGGGATTTCACGAAGTTGGGAATCGCAATCGCTGCCAGGAGGCCGATGATGGCCACAACGATCATGATTTCCACCAGCGTGAACCCGTCCACTCCGACTTGTGTCCGGGTGGTTTTCATTTTTTAGGTCACGGCGTGAACCACCAACAGGCGGGTTATTATTTATACAATATAAGGACGATTTTTGTTCACAATTTGCCTGCTGGCACCGCTTGAGAGTAAACCAGCACTTCCGATGCCACTCTCAAAAAAACCAAAGCCGGACGCCGGCACAAAAAAACCACCCCGAAGTTTGCACTTCGGGGTGGCTTGAAGCGAATCAGCTTACGGCAGGACGTGCTGCGGCGTCACCGTGGTGCTCAACGAGCAGGTCGGCGCGGTGCCA
>Ga0302275_10005024_pt1 | contig 12854 bp, 11 predicted proteins | sample III_Bog_N2_2_FD_200229 | JGI IMG/M metagenome (GOLD analysis project Ga0302275, IMG submission 200229) | Peat permafrost microbial communities from Stordalen Mire near Abisko, Sweden - III_Bog_N2_2 | ecosystem: Environmental > Terrestrial > Soil > Wetlands > Peat | place: Sweden: Abisko...
CCGGAACGGACATACGCACAGAGTGGATTATCGCGAGCGCTCTTTGCCAGTTTTGCGCGTGCAGCAGAGGCCTGGGAGCCACGTCGGATTGAAGAGTCCATTGTCCGAGGATGAGAGGCGGGCGGCGGATTTACCTGGAAACTCGCCGAGGACTCTTGAAGTTATGACTGATCCAACCCATTCGATTGCAGAACCGCTGAATGCCCTTTTAGAGCGAGCGGGCATGGATGCGCTCGATTGCGGGACGGCGGAGCGGTTTTCGGTTTATTTCGACCTGCTTGTCCGCTGGAATGAGCGGATGAATCTCACGGCGATCCGAGACCAAGAGGGGATATTGTCGCGACATTTTGTAGAGTCGATAGCATGTGCGCGGGTTTTGCCGGTGGGAGTGAAGACTGCGCTTGATTTTGGGTCGGGCGCTGGGTTTCCGGGGATCCCGATTGCCCTGTGCCGCCCGGAGATCGCGGTGACGCTGGCGGAGTCTCAGGGCAAGAAGGCGGCGTTTTTGCGGGAGGCGGTACGGGTGGTTGGATTTGAGGCGGTGGTGCATGCCGGCCGCGCGGAGGAATTGCCGGCGGCATTCGAATGCGTAGTTTTGCGGGCGGTGGACCGCATGCAGGATGCGGTTCGGGAGGGGCTTAAGCTTGTGTCCCCCGGCGGGTGGATTGTTTTGATGACGAGTGAAGCGGAAATGCAGAAATTGCCTGAGTTTGCGGGGGATAGCGCGTTCCGGATCGAGAAGCAGGCACTTCCGGGGAGTGAGCGCCGTTTGATCGCGAAGATACAGGTTCCTGGTAATTCTGGGTTCGCCGTTGTCGAGGCGTGCGGGGAAGGGGCCGCTGAGACTCGAATTTCTGTTCCACGTGGAACATAGGGCAAGCCGATTTTTGGGATGTTCCACGTGGAACATCCCACTGGTTTTTCGGTTGAAATTGGGCTGGAATTCCCGATCTACGGGGACGGAGACGGTTGGAAGCGAGGGCACTTTTCCACCGGTGGCTGTTTGGACAGTCGTGATTTTTGCCGATTGTTCTTTTCTCCGGAAGTCCTTGGGCCTCAGGGGCTTTCGCCGCTACCCGGTGAATTCTAAAAAAACGGTTTCCACAGGTTTGTCGCGTTCTCCACAATCGGTTCGCTATGCCTTGGCCAGCGGATTCCGGTAGCCTTGTCCCTTATGGGCAAGATACTTGGGGTGGTCAATCAGAAGGGGGGCGTGGGCAAGACAACGACCGCGATCAATCTGGCTGCTTGTCTCGCACTTGAGGGTTTGAAGATTCTTCTTGTTGACTGCGATCCCCAGGCAAATGCATCCTCGGGTCTTGGTTTGCAGCGCGACGACAGCCGCCATTCAATTTATGACGTACTGGTGGGCGATTCTCCCGCGGCGCAAGTGATTTTGCCTACCGAGATTCAACTTCTCAAGATTCTGCCGGGGTCAAAGAATTTGACCGGCGCGAATATCGAACTCGCAACAGCTAAAGATCGGGCACTGCATCTTCGCCAGGCCCTGGCTACGGTACAGAACGATTTTGATCTTGTTGTGCTGGACTGCCCGCCGGCGCTCGATTTGCTGACCCTGAATGTGCTTGGGGCGGCCGACAGCCTGATTGTTCCGATGCAGGCGGAATATTTCGCTCTGGAAGGGATTTCAGAGCTGATTTCGACTTTGGAGCGGGTGCGGGCGAGCGTAAATCCGCATGTGACAATCGAGGGCGTGCTGTTGACGATGTATGACGACCGGACGAACCTTGCCCAGCAGGTGACTGAGACGCTGCGTGAGTATTTCAAGGATCGCCTGTTCAAAACGGTGATTCCGCGCAATGTGCGCCTGGCGGAAGCTCCAAGCCATGGGAAACCGGTAGCGCTGTACGATCCGAAATCGCGTGGTACGGAAGCCTATTTTGAGTTGGCTTTGGAGTTGTTGGCGAGAAACAACATGGAGAGTCCGCGCGGCCTGGAACGCAAAAAGGCTGCGGCGGAAGCTCAAGCAACGGAGACCACGAAGGCGCAGCGCGGGAAGGTCCGCTTCTGGCCTTACTCCTAAGTTGGCGGATCGATGATCCGCAGATGCAGAAGGAACCCTTCCAAAGACAATCGGAACACTCAGCCCTTTCGGCGCAATTTGAGGAAATGAATGATGAGTATTGCCGCACCGGACACCAAACGACGCGCCCTGGGTAAAGGGCTGGACTCGCTGCTTCCACGCGTACAGATACCGACACCGGTCTCCGCTCCTTCGGAAGGAGAGGGAGGCAGGCCGCGCGAAATTGTGCTCGAGCTGATCGACCGCAATCCGTTCCAGACGCGATCGCAGGTGAATGAAGAACAGCTTGGGGAGCTGGCGGCGTCGATTACGGCGAATGGGGTGGTGCAGCCGATTTTGGTTCGTCCGATCGACGGCGGGCGCTTTCAACTGATTGCGGGGGAGCGCCGGTGGAGGGCGTCGAAGCTGGCCGGGAAGGCGACGATTCCGGCGATTCTGCGGCAGGTGTCGGACGAGCAAGCGATGGAGATCACCATCGTCGAAAATTTGCAGCGGGCGGACTTGAACCCGATGGAGCAGGCGCGGGCGTTTGAGCGGCTGAGCCGGGAGTTCCATATGACGCAGGAGGCTATGGCCACGCGCACGGGAAAGGACCGTGCGTCGGTGGCTAACTTCTTGCGATTATTACGGTTGCCTGGTTCTGTGCAGACGCGCGTAGAAGCGGGAGAGTTGAGCTTCGGGCATGCGCGGACGCTCTTGGCGTTTGAGCATGCGGAAGAAATGGAGAAGGCGGCTCAGAGGATCGTGGCGCTTTCGCTCTCTGTTCGCCAGACAGAGACGTATGTGCAAGGGATTTTGCATCCGGAAAAGAAAGAAAAGAAAGAACCTAAGCCGGAGCCTGTAGTTGATCCAAATGTGCGGGAAGTTCAGGAGCGGCTGCAGAGGTCGCTGGGACTGAAGGTCCACATCGAGGATCATAACGGCCGTGGGAAGGTGATTATCGAGTACGCGAAGCTTGAGGATTTCGATACGTTGTTGGAACAGCTGGCGCAGAGTTGAACCACGTTGAGGGCTGTGCTTTCCCATCCATGCGACCGTCGCATGGATAGTGCACCCAGAGTCCCATCGGCTCGCCGGCGTCATGGGATGGGGCGGGTGGAACCGGCGAAGAGGAATTGCCAGGACGTATCGAGGTAGAGCCAGCGCTGGGAGCCGAACCAACTGGTGGGCAGGCTGGGTACGTGAAGCATGGTATGGCCTCCCATGCAGACCATCTCAGTTCCGTTCCAGTCGAGGAAAGTCCACGACGCCTGGCCGACGTGAGCCGGATGGCACACGGTTCGGACGCAGACAGGGCAGCGCTGGCGCTGGTCTTTGAGCACCCAACGCATGCCGAAGAGGCAGAGCGAAAAAGTCGAGATGAGCTGAATATAGATAGCGCCCTCGCGGCCGAGAGAACGATCGCCGTAGGCTAAATCAAACGAAACAAAATAGATGATTGGGAAGAGCAGGCCAATTTTGGTGGAGAAAAAGCTCCAGCGAACGAGCTTGCGCCACCAGGAGGTCTGCTGCGAATCGAGACTTGATTCGCCGAGCGAGACCGTGGTAATTGCTGGGAGGGCGAGCAGGCCGAGGAGGACCGCAAAGAGATAGAGGTTGATCGGCGAGGGGCGCCACTCTTCAATGGCAATGCCGAGCAGATCGTCCTCGGTTCCATCTGGCTGGCTGGCGTTGATAGCTACGCGATTGGCCCACATTTCGGCTTTGCCCTCGTCGGTGAGGTGAGCAACGACATAGCCGAAGGGCGGGTCGAGCTGCCCGGCGCTGGGTGGGAACTCCCACGCGTCGACGCGGCCGGGAAGCGCGAGCGATCCGTCGGGAGCGACGCCGGCAACGCGCGCGCTTCGGTCGACGAAGCGGACGATGGTTCCCGCGATGTGGGGATCGGCGGCAAATTGGGTCTTCCAGGTGCGCTCACTGAGAACAATTTCGGGCATTGCGTCGGGGAGCAGCGGGTTGGTGAGGTGGACCGAGAGGCCGAGAAGTGTGAACAGGTTGGCGCTGGCGCGGGCTACGTTCAACGCGGTGTTGGCTTTGCGATCGAGGCCGGTGGACGGAGATGCCACCTGCTCGGCGGATACAGAGAAAAAGGCAAAGGCATCGAAGTATTTCTGACGCCGGCCTTCCCAGGATCGGAATTGGCGCGGTGTGATGGACGGGGCGGAGAGGCTGTGCGATGTTGCGCGCTCAATGAAGACGAGGTTGGGGCTGACTTTGCGCGGCCAAAGACCGCGCTCGGCCGCGACGCCTGGCAGCCAGAGGGCCAACGCATAAGCGGCGGCCAGCATGGTAAGAAGAGCCAGAAGGCAACGGCCGGGGGTGCCGGACGACTGGGCAAAGAAGGGCTTGTTCTCAAAGTTGGATCGGCGAATGCAGAGTGCGTCTTGAAAAGCGCCGAGACAGAACGCGGCCATGGCGCGTTCGTCCTGCCATCCGCATGCTCCGCCAGGGGCGCAAGATTGCTGTACATGCCAGAGTTCGCCGCGCCATTCGCGGCGCCATTCCGCTCTTTGATTAGCGGGTACCAGCAGGGATGCGCCAAGCAGCAATCCGGAATGGGACAGGCTGCGAAGGTGGGTGATGAGGTTCCGCGGGGAGGGTTTCATACGGTTCGCGCCTCCTCGGAGGGGATCAACCTTTCGAGCAGGGGATAGCGCTTGCGGGAGGATTCGAGCGTGGACTTTCCGGCGGCGGTGAGCTTGTAGTACTTGCGTGGGGGGCGCTGTTCGGCGTCGGCGATGGACTGGCGCTCCCATTGCGAGCGGATCAGGGCATCGCGTTCGAGGCGGCGCATGGCAGGGTAGACGGTGCCGCTGGGCAGGCCGGTCATCTCCATGATGCTGAAGCCGTAGACGAAGCCGGCATCGAGCGCCTGCAGAATCATGGCGGCGGTGTGGGAGAGTTTTTGGTCGGTCGGCTTGGGATCGCGGGCCATGGCGCATTGTAGCTATGTAGCAATCTACTTGACAAGAGGTATATGTCGAGTGCTACATAGGGTATGCAGGTGACCGATGCTCGAACTGCGCGGTGTGTCGAAGAGATTTTCTGGAATTCCAGCGGTGGACGACGTGAGTTTTTGTGCGCGTGCCGGCGAGGTTACGGGCTACCTGGGGCCGAATGGATCAGGGAAATCGACCACGATGAAGATGGTGACGGGGCTGATTGAAGCTTCGGCGGGGCACATCTTTTTTGAAGGGAAGCGGATCCAGGACAATTTGATCGCTTACAAGCGGCGCATGGGCTATGTTCCCGAAGAGCCGTATCTTTATACGCATCTTTCGGCGATTGAATATTTGACGATGGTGGCGCAGTTGCGCGATCTACCGCTGAAACAGGCAGTTGCGCGCATTGAGGCGATGCTGAAGTTGTTCTCGCTGCACGACGATCGGCACGCGTCGATTTCGGGCTATTCGAAAGGCATGCGGCAGAAGGTGCTGATCATCGCGGCCCTGCTGCATAATCCGCAGCTTGTTCTTCTTGACGAGCCATTCTCGGGCCTTGATGTGGGTTCGTCTCTGGTGCTGCGCAGTTTGATTCAGGAGTTGGCCGCGCGCGGGAAGGTGGTGCTGTTCAGCTCGCATGAGCTGGATACGGTGGAGCGAATCTGCTCGCGCGTGGTGATTCTGCATCATGGGAAGTTGGTTGCGGATGACTCGATCGCGCGCCTGCGTTCGCTGATGGAGTTGTCGAGTTTGGAGAAGATTTTTGCGCAGCTTGCGGTTGAGCAGGACACCGACTCGATGGCGCGGCAGATTGCGGACTTGATGTATGGATGACCTCATTCGCAAACTTGTTGAGAGGTTGCCGCTGGATTTCCGTGTTCTGTTTCGGCAGTTCTTTCTGCGCGTGATCGACCTGGAGGCGCTTTCGATTGAGGCAGACGTGGAGCGGTTTCTGGGCCAGTTTGCCGGAGTGTTGATCATGCTGAGCCTAGTGCATTCCGTTGTGACGTATGTAGGTTCAGTGGTTTTCACTGCGCCAGCGGAGCGGCTGGCGTTTTTCTGGCACATGGAGCATTACTTCATTGCAACGATGATGCTGGTGATTGGGCTGTTTACGGTGATCAGCTGGGATGCGGCCTTTCCGGACCGGCGCGATGTGATGGTGCTCTCGCCGTTACCAATTGCTAACCAAACGATTCTATTTGCCAAGATTGCGGCGTCGTTGTGGATCATTGGCATCGCGATCGTCACGCTGAATTGCGCGTCGGGGCTGTTGCTTCCCTTGCTGCTCGATGGGCAAGCTGGGCCGCGCTTTGGGATCCTTCAAGCATTGCCGGCGTGGGGTTTCACGCTGATTGCGGCCAGCGTTTTTCTCTATGGCTCGGTGCTTACGGTGCAGGGACTCATGGCGCTCCTGCTGCCGCGCCGCATCTATTTGCGTCTCTCGGCGGTACTTCAGTTGGCGGCCTTCGGACTGTTTTTGGGAGTCTACTTCGTGCAACCCTCGCTGACTGATCCCATTTCGATCGCCGATCCACGCAACCATTGGATTCTTGCGGCTTCGCCCACGTACTGGTTCTTTGGTCTCTTTAATCAACTGAATGGATCGCTGCCGGCGCAGCTGACTTGGGTTGCGCAGCGCGCGTGGATGGGGCTAGGTATTGCCGTGGTGGGCTCGGCGATGTCGCTGTTGCTTTGCTATGTGCGCACGATGAAGAAGACGGTGGAAGAGCCGGACCTGGTGCCGGGAAGCAGCGGACTGGGTTGGATCCCTTCGTTGGGCAACAGCCTGCAGAATGCCGTTGCGCTGTTCAGTGTGCGCAGCCTGGCACGCAGCCGGCAACATCGTGTGGCCTTCGCATTTTACCTGGCCTTTGTGGTGGGGCTGGCGTTCTCGCTCCTGCGCAGCCAAATGGCAGCGGGCGGCAAGCCGGTTCAAGTGGGAATGGATTTCCTGATCTCAACATTTCTGATGATGTTTTTCATGGTGGCGGGGTTTCGCAGCGTTTTCGCGTTGCCGATTTCGCTGACGGCCAACTGGGTTTTGCGCACGACGCAGCTGAAGCCGACGGAAGACTATGTGGCTGCGACGCGGCGCACGCTGCTTGTTCTGGCCGTGGCTCCGGTGTGGCTTCTTTGTGCAGCGCTCGCTTATCGCATGAGTCCGACATTGCAGGCCTTCGGACATCTGGCGGTGCTTGCGCTGCTTGGATTCGTGCTTGTTGAAGTCAGCCTGATCCATTTCTACAAGGTTCCCTTCACCTGTTCGTATTTGCCGGGGAAGGCAAATTTTCAACTTACTTTCTGGGGCTTCGTCGTGGTTCTGATTTCTGTCGTCGTACCTTGTGCCGAGTTCGAACTGCGCGCGCTTCACGACGCCGATCGATATGGATTTATGCTCTGTTTCCTGGTGGGTGCGGGAGGCGGGCTTTACGCATTCAATCTCCATAGCGCGAAATCGGCGGCGATTCATTTTGAAGAGCTGCCCGATGAAGCGATTACGACTTTGAAGCTGAATGCCTGATTGACGATTGCGATTGTCGATCGATTCAGATGAGCGCCGTCCCTACGGGACTGGGAAGGAAGGGTTGGTTTCGTCGACCCCACGCTGAAGCGCGGGGCTAACAACCGTTGCGTCTACGGCGCGGGCAACAAGAAGCTATCGATTGTCGTGCTACTCGACAGGTTTCTTTGAGGAAGCACTGACGATAACGTTGCCGATTCTGCCGGAGGAGATTACATCGGAGTCGCGAGTATTGCGCAAGATCATTCCAAGGGAGGTCACGACGATGCTCGAAGTGCAGCACTTGTACCGGAGTTACCGCACGATTCCGGCGGTTGAGGATGTGAGCTTTCGCGTGGGCGCGGGCGAGGTGGTTGGGTTTCTGGGGCCAAATGGAGCGGGCAAATCCACGACCGTAAAGATCATCACGGGGATGCTGCGATCGAATGACGGCAAGGTGCTGTTTGAAGGGCAGGATATTGAGAAGGACATGGTGGGGTATCGCGCGCAACTTGGCTATGTGCCGGAAGAGGCGCACCTCTACAGCTATATGTCGGGGCTTGAATATCTTCAACTGGTGGGCAGGCTGCGCGGATTGGGCGAAGCGCTGATTGAGACGAAAGCGACTCGGCTGCTGAAGCTGCTGAACCTGGAGTCGTGGCAGTATTCGCCGATTTCGACGTATTCGAAAGGCATGCGCCAGCGGGTGCTGATTGCTGCGTCGCTGCTACACGATCCCAAGCTGTTGATCTTTGACGAGCCGCTGTCGGGACTCGATGTGGTGTCAGGGCGCTTGTTCAAAGACCTGCTCGAATTGTTGGCGGCGCAGGGGAAGGCGGTGCTTTACATTTCGCACGTGCTTGAAGTGGTGGAGCAGGTTTGCAACCGCGTGATCGTGATTGCGAAAGGCAGGGTTCTGGCCGATGCGCCGCCTGCCGATCTCGCGAGGTTGATGAGCCTTCCGAATCTTGAGAGGGTGTTCGCGCAGCTTGTGGAGCAGCAGGACACGCGCCGCCTCGCGGAACAGATGGTGGAGGTGATGCAAATTGGCCAGGTTTGAGGAATTCCAAAGGCTCTTCATGATGTCGGAGCCCGAAGCGCTTTCGCTGAATGCGCAGGCGGCGCTGGGAGCCGTGCATCAACCGAAGCGTAGCCAGTTTTCGCTGCTGGTCCGGCATTTTCTTGAGCGGTTCTTCAATCATGAGACGGCTTCGGCCGATGGAGATTCCAAAAGCCGATTGATTCTTATCGCGATAGGGACCGGAATTCCGGGCTTCATGGTGGCGCTGTATCTGTTTCCTGTCTACCATCCGTGGAAGGGCTGGCCTAACTCGCATTGGACCGGCGCACCGCCGTCGTATTGGCTGACGGTCAATCATCATTTCTTTTTTGTGCTTTACTCCTTTGTCGCGCTGGGGATTATCACGGTGTTCGAGTGGGATATGTTCTTTCCCGATTTGCTGGATGTGTTTGTATTGACGACCTTGCCCATCAGAGATCGAAGGCTGTTTGCGGCGCGCGTGGCGGCGATCGCGATTTTTCTTGTGGGCTTTTTGTTCGACGCGAACTTTCTGGCGCCGCTGGTGATTCCGGCATCGTGGGAACCGCCGAATGTCGGGCGCTTGCTCAGCGGGCATGTGCTTGCAGTGCTGGGGAGCGGATTGTTTTCCGCAGTGTTCGTTCTGGCGCTGCAGGGCGTGTTGCTCTCGGTTCTCGGCGAGCGATTGTTTCGACGGCTTTCGCTTCTGTTGCAAGGGATGTCGATTTCGATTCTTCTCATGATGCTGTTGCTGTTTCCGGTGCTCTCGGGCGCGGTGCCGGCGCTGGTGCAGTCGGAGAGCGCGGTGGTTCGCTTCTGTCCGCCGTTCTGGTTTCTCGGCATCTACCAGCGGATTCTGGAAGGCGGGGCAGCGCTGCCGATCTACGGAAAGCTGGCAGAGACAGGACTGGCCGCGCTCGCGATCACCTGCGTGGTCGCGATGCTCGCGTATCCGATTGCGTATGTGCGGCGGGTGCGGCAACTTGTTGTCGGGTCTGGCAAACAGGAGAGCAGGAGCTGGGCCGCGCGGCCGGTGGGTGGGATGCTGCATGAGACTTTCATTCAGTTGCCGTTGCAGCGCGCGGTGTTCCACTTCATCAGCCAGACGATTCTGCGCGTGCCGCGGTATCGCATTTACCTGGTGCTCTATGGCGGAGTGGGCTTGTCAGTGGTGGTGGCGAGCGTGCTGCGGCTGACCGTTGAGCCGGGCCACGTGCGGGCTGCGGTTTCAGGGGATGGCATTCTGGCGTCGATTGCCATTGTCGTGTTCTGGACGCTAGCGGGTTTGCGCGTGGCGTTTGTGTCGCCGGGGAATCGGCAGGGGAGCTGGGTGTTTCGCATTGTTCTCGGGCGGCCGCCGGTGCTGGAGACGGCGCTCGAAGAGCTTGAGGCAGCAAAGAAGTGGGCGCTGTTTTGCGCGGGCGTGGTGGTGCTGATCGCGCTGGTGGTTTTTCAACGGCTGGCGCCGCGCGAGCTGCAAAGCTGGACGGCGACCGCGAGCCTGGTGCTGATTGCGGGCGGGCTCTGCGTGCTGCTGACGGATCTCTTCTTTCTGAATGTGAAGACCGTCGCATTTACGGGCGACCCCACACGCGAGCAGCCGAACCTGGCGATGAACCTGCTGCGGTACTTCACGTTTTTTCCCTTGATCGTCTGGATTCCAGTCGCAGCGGAGCCGTGGGTCTCGGCGAACTGGCTACATTTTGTTGCTGGGGTCGCGGCGATCGTGTTTGCGCATTTGGCGCTGCAACGCTGGCATCGGCGCATCATCGCTGAGCATTGCAACATGCCCGGGCTTGAGGACGATGAAGACGACTTCCCGATGAAGTTGGGGCTGCGGTATTGAGCGAACATGCCGAAGCGCACTTCCCCTTCACTTTGCCGTGTTGGCCGCGGGACGCTTGCTATTCAGACAGTCTTGCCTGATCCTCAGCTTCATCTCTTGCGAAATCGGTTGTCTGGGAGCAGGAGTCAACATCGGGTTTGCCGCAGTCGCTACGATCTCAGCATCCATCTCTTCCGGCGTAGAAGGGCCAGGCATGCCAACAAGCTTCATCCGGCGCAGCCATTCGGATCGATAGGCGCGATCCAGAGCGATATCGGCTGGAAGGGGCTCGGTCAGCCCTGATTTCTGAGGACCTAAATAGAGAAAAGCATCAATCTGATCTGCGACCGTCTTAGAAGACCCGAATGCATCGGTGACATTGCAGTCCTGGTCTGTCCAAATCGGCGGTGGAATGAATGAGTCAAGGCCTAACTTGCCTAGTCTGCTGTTCTTTGTCCTTAGGAACGACGGCCAAACCCCGCCCGGAGCGTCCACATCTCCAAGCGGCTCGTCGCCGAGGCCATAGTTAAAGAACTCGCTGATTACGAAGGTCCTGCCGGGGTAGTGGCGCTCATACCTCGTGACGGCATCTCCGTCCCCTGGGCCGCCTCCGTGCAACAAATGAAAGATTCCGAAGAGCATCAGCGCTTTGCGGTGCTTGGAGAGCACCTCATTTTCCATCACCGAAGCGATGCTCCCATCTCGGTCAGAAAACGGTGTGAGGTCTTCGTAGGAGCGAATCCTGCTCCAATCGATAGGTGGATCTGCTGCAACCATTCTCAGGCGGCTTGCGGCAGGAAGGCGCTGATTGAGCGAGCGGACGAGCGGATACAACTGCTCGTAGAAACCAGATGCCCCGCACATTTGCTGGACCGTCGTGTCTCGCCATACATGCTGGACTTCGGTGAACGGAACGTCCTCACCGGCGATGTACCGATCAAGAACTGGCTGGTACCGCACGTTACCGCATTCAACAACTATGTCGTTCACCAATGCCGGAAAGCGTGGATCACGGATAAGGGACAGAATGAAGTCGTCAATATCTTTCTCTCCATGAGCCGCCGGCATCGCTACGACTTCATACGTCTCGAAGGCTTTCAAGATCGCCGGGATCGCAGGTTCAGGGGTCGGGTCTTGAGTGTTGCTTGCAGGATGGTAAGTCGAGACCTGAGCGGCGAACAGCTGAGTCATGAGCCCAATCGATGCAAGTGAAAGGAGGAAAACTCCACAATGCACACCTCTCAGCATGCGAAGAAATACCTTCTGATTCATGATGTCTTCCTCCGTTGGTCGAGCGCGTTGATGCGGGCTTTCAGAATTTCATTTCGACACGCAAGGTTAGCACGAAACCTATGTAGCATTCTACATTATGGTTGGCTAAACTTTTCATATGATCGGGCTGGCCTGGGCCGGGCTCACCGGAAATCTCCCGCTGATTCGCGCTATCGCTGGTCAGGGGGCAGGCTCCTGCGCTCTGAGCTATATCTTCCGAATTAGGCGTTGAGCGCGGATTTCGCCGCGATTGCACCACTCGCAATGGCAGAAGGGCGGCTTTCCTTTCGCTGCGGGATTGTATCGCCAGCCGGTGACACGCGGGGCTGGATAGGTGCGCGTGATCTCTTTCGGATCGATCTTTCTCGGGATGAGGACTTCGAGTCCCATGGGATCGGTATGGGTGAGGACCGTCTGCACTGCTTCGGCGGCGGTCATCTCCAACTTCTCTTCGTTGTAATTTCCCACCAGCACGAAGTCGTCGTCGGGGATTTTGAATTGAACGCAGAGGAAGGAGCGAATGGGACGCCGCCTCAGCTCTCTTGCCCACTGGTGGGTGGACGTGAACTTCGGGAGTACCGGCATTGCGTAGACACCGCGTACCCCCGATCTGCGCTTGATCGATCTGATGCCGTTGCGCAGGATTGCATGCTCGCTTCTTTCGTCGGCGATGTGGATGAACGAAGCCATTGTTAGGCGACTTGCCCGTGGGCCCGAGTTTCCAGGCTACTCTCCGGTATCACTCTTCTCGCGGTTCCGCTTCTTCGAGTTCCTTGCCATACCGAAATGTTCTCGAATTAGAGGAATCATGACGAAACGTGTTGTCGCGACGATGGTGATGATCACGAATAACCCGGAGATTACGGTCATCACGAGTTCGATCCATATCGACATTGTGTTTCATTCTCGCTTAAAAGCAGCTGCAGATGCTTCGCTTCGCTCAGCATGACAACTGGGGAAGAGGGGCTGGCGGCACGGCTGAAGCCGTGCCCTTTCAAAGCGCGAGGCGCGGAATCCACTTGCCGGTCCTCGCGCTGGTTTATCTCGGTTCCGACGGCTGGCTGGGGGTGCCGTCGGCGTTGTAGGCGATTACGCGATATTGCGGGCCGGCTAAGACTGGATGCGGGTCGGGCCAGGGGTCTTGTGAATCCGTGGCGCAGCGATCGCAGATGGTGTTCCATTCCTGCTTACCGGCGTCTTTGCGTTGCACGGAATAGTTGACAGCGCCG
>Ga0302275_10005025_pt1 | contig 12854 bp, 7 predicted proteins | sample III_Bog_N2_2_FD_200229 | JGI IMG/M metagenome (GOLD analysis project Ga0302275, IMG submission 200229) | Peat permafrost microbial communities from Stordalen Mire near Abisko, Sweden - III_Bog_N2_2 | ecosystem: Environmental > Terrestrial > Soil > Wetlands > Peat | place: Sweden: Abisko...
GTGCCCGGCACCAGTTCGGCTCAGGCGAACGCCATACTCGTCAAGGACTTTCACGAGAACATCGAAGGCACCTTCACCGTCGTGGTTCCGTTAACGAAGGCGAGCCAAGGGGTCGCCCTTCGCGGTCTCGAGGGTGATCTCGGTGCCGCCGTCAAGTCGGTGCCGAGCGCGAGTATCACCCAGGAACACGTCGTCGAAGGTGTGCTCTACGCGAACGTCGACACGACCCTCGACCTCGGTCAAGCGGCGAAGCAGACGCCGGTACTCCGCCACGAACTGAGGGTCGAACACGTCACCGGCGCCCTCGTCACCGGCCCGCCCGCATTGCAGAGTGACATCACCCCGATCCTCGCGAGCGACCTGCACCGCGGAGAGATCCTTGCGGTCGTGCTCGCACTCGCCCTGCTCGTGGCGGTCCTCGGTCTCTGCTGGGCCCTCGCGATCCCCTACCTCGTGGCGGGCGCCACGACCGCGGGCACACTCGGGGTGGTCTATCTACTCGCCCACTGGGTCACCATGGTGCTCTACGTACCCAACGTCATCGAACTGATCGGACTCGCGCTCGCGATTGACTATTCGCTGCTCATCGTGCACCGCTTTCGCGCCGAGGTCGCCAAGCCCGGGCCACTCGAAGAGGCGATCCTTCGAACCATGCAAAGCGCCGGGCGCACGATATTCATCTCGGGCTGCGCGGTGGCGATCGGGTTGGCGACGCTCTTCATCGTGCCCGTGCCCTTCGTTCGATCGCTCGGTGCGGCGGGACTCGTGGTGCCGATGTTCTCACTGCTCGCCGCCTTCACGCTGCAACCCGTGTTGCTCTACTACTTCGGTAGGCGCGGGGTCAGTCCCGTAGGGCTGCGCGGAATCATGGCGCGACGCGCGGTCGAGAAGGGCACTTGGGAGCGAATCGGTCGCGGGGTGACCCGACGTCCGCTCCTCGTTCTCGTATCCTCGCTGGTGGTGCTCGCCGGGCTGAGCGCTTCGGTGCTCGGACTCGCGCTGACGCCCGGTTCAGTTACCGCCATCCCCCAGGGCATGCAGTCCGCCCAGGCCCTTGATCTGGTGCGCGCTCACGTGGGTCCGGGCGTCGTCACGCCGATCCAGGTCGTCATCGACACCGGTGTCGATCACGGCGCGAGCATTCCCGCCCAGGTGAAGGCTCGTCTAAAGCTCGCCGAGGCGATCCTGCGCGACTCCGAGGTGTTCGTGGTCGCCATTGGCGACAAGGCGCCCTACGTCGATCCGAGCGGTCGCTACGAGCAGATCTTCGTGGTGGGACGCCACGACTTCGGCGCCGCGGCGACCCAGCAACTCGTCACGCACCTACGCGACGACGTGCTTTCTTCGGTGCGCTTTCCCGCGGGTACCTCGCTCTACCTCGGGGGGGCGCCCGCCCAGGGCGTGGACTTTCTCAACTCGGTCTACGCCACGTTCCCCTGGCTCGTGTTGCTCGCCCTCGCGCTCGCCTGGCTCGTGCTGGCGCGCGCCTTCCGATCAGTCCTGCTGGCGCTGCTCGCGGTGCTACTCGACCTGGTCTCGGTGCTGGGCACCTACCAGGTGAGCCAGATCGAGGGCTGGGTGCCGGTCTTTCTCTTCGCGATGCTCTTCGGGCTCTCGATGGACTACGAGGTCTTCATCGTGAGCCGCGTTCGCGAGGCCCACGCGCTGGGCTCGTCGACCAGGGACGCCATCGTCGAGGGCCTCGCCCAGACCGGAGCCGTCGTCACGAGCGCCGCGTTGATCATGGTGGTCGCGCTCAGTGGACTGGTCTTCGGGCACGTGGCGGGTCTGCAAGAACTCGGCGTGGGACTCAGCTTCGGCGTGCTCTTTGACGCGACGATCGTGCGCGGGCTGGTGTTGCCGAGCGCGATGACCTTGCTCGGTCGCTGGAACTGGTGGCTGCCGCGCCCGGTGGCGGCCCTACTACGCACTACTGCCTCGCCCCTCGAGACTCGAGAGGCGAGGCAGTAGGCACTGCGCAAGAGGTACTACTTGACGATACGAATTGCGAGGTGGATCACCGGCACCTGATAACCGAGGGCGAGACCCGGGTCGTCATGGTTACCCGAGAGCAGAGGCACCATGCCGTAGTAGGTCCCCAGGTTCGGCGAAACCGAGTACAGCAACGGGTAGAGGTCGATGATGTGGATGCCGGGACCGCCAGTAGCGGTCAGGTGCACGGCCATGTAACCGTTGGAGTGGAATCCACACCCGTAGCCAACGTAACTGTTGTCGTAGTCGACGGCCAGCGTGTTATCGAGTTGGGTCCAGCCAACGCCCAGGATACTGACGGTGAACTCCTGACCTTCCTTGAAGGTGTCAGTGCCCGTTCCGACCTGCCCACCGACTTCAGTGGCGAGTGCTACCGAGTCGTCCGCGGTCGCGGTGCCCATCGAGAGGAGCTTGCCCGACTTGTTGTAGAAGGGCATGATGCTCTCCTTCACGTAGAAGGGGGTCTGAACCTCGACGAGACTACCGACACCGGGAACGCGGTTACCGGCGCCGTCAGTTCCCATGGCGCCCTTAACGACCACAATGGCGTGCCAGCCTCCGAGGGTGCCGACACCGGGGTTGTTCGGAATCGTGACGCTCTGGTCCAACGTTCCGTTGGCGCCCACCACTCCGCTGCCGAGCGACGTGTAGGTGTAGCCCCAGCAAGTGCCGGTGCAGTTGACCCGGCTTCCGGTGACCGAGACCAGATCCACTTCAACACTGCCAGTGCTTGAAGCTGGCATACCAGTGACGCTCAGCGTGGTCTTGGTACCCACGGGACCGCTAGTTGGTGAGAGTGTCGCCACAGCGGTACTGGCCGGGTCCAGGGCAGTCGGCTGATCAGCCGCCGTACCCAGTGCCTTGTTGTACATCGTCGTCAACTGAGTGGAACTCACATCAGAAGTGACACTCGTCGGCCACGTGATTGAAGCCTTGGGCACAACATTGCTCGCGGTAACGTCGAAGGCGCGAACCGCACCATTGTCGTCGGTGATGGGCGACTGGATGGGGTTCAAGTACTGGAAGCTGATGGCGTCACCGACCCCGATGAGGTGGGTGCCGACGGGTCCAGCCGCGCGTATAACGACACTTGCGGTGCCGCGAGTCCAGTTACCCATGATCTCACCGGCGTAGTGATTGTCCCAGAGGACCGATCCCCCGCCGCCGTAAGCATTCGCGTCCATGGAGGTGTAGGTGACGGTGATTGGCGTGCCGACTGGCCCCTTAGTAGGTGAGATCGTCACGGTACGCAACTGGTCGAAGGAACCATTGGCGACACCAACGCCCCCGGCGACCGCCCAGATGTCGTGGTTCCCGCCGAAGTCGGTTGGCGCCTTAGTCTGAAAGGTGAAGTTGCCGCTCGCGTCGGTGGTGACCGTCGCCAGATTCACGTACATCGAGTTGCTGTTGTTAAGCAGGGAACTCGCAGATGTTGGGGAGTAGACCGAGCCTAAGTAGTCAACGGTATTGGGCTCGGGGTCCACGCTCCACGTGGCCGTATTGGTGCCCCAGACGAGCTGCAAGACCGTATTGGCGCTTAGCCCCGAGCCGCTCACCGTGAACGGTGTACCAGTGACGCCGGCGTCCGGACTGGTCGTGAGCTTCTGGAAGTTGGTTGTCGCGGTGAACGTCGTAGCGGTAACCCCGCTGAAGGGCAGCGCGGTACTCGGTAGTCCACTTGGTGCAGTTAACACAATCGGGTTGAGTGGCGGAGCCGTGGCCGCGCCACTCGCCGCGGTCAGCAGCGCAATCGGCAGGGCGATCGCTGCTACCAGTTTTACTACGGCAGCACCGCGTAACCCCTTTGGTTGGAACGTCTTCATGTCTTCCTCTCTCGTGCACTCACCGCCCGTTCTTGGGGCTTTAGTGAGTGTCTTTGGACCTTGGTTTCTGCGATGGTGCCACGAGTCCCGAGTGAACTATGAAACTTCACCGTTCACTCGGGACTACTGAGGCAATTCGTACTGCTTACTTCTTGTTGTTGGTTACTACTTCAACGTGACGGGGGCCGCGAGCAATGTCAGCACCGACAAGGTGTGGCTGGGGCTAAAGGTCCCAGTGGCGCCGGGAACTGCCGGCGTGACCACGACTGTCTTCAGGTAGCCAACGTGCTTGACGACGCGCTTGCCGTTGCGTACAACCGTGACCAACTTCGTCTCATGCACCTTCTTGGTCACCGCGGGAACAGCGATTGTGTTCATGGTGATGGTGTAAGGAATGGCACCCGTGGGGCTGTAGTCGCCCGCCGCGGTACCCGTCTGCAGGACGCCGGTCCACATACCAAGACCACCGTGGTTGGCGTAGGCCAGGGGAATTGTTGTCGCGTAGCCGGTGACGGTGAGGGTCGCACTACTGACGTTGGCTGACGTCAAAGCGGCGCCGCCGAGGGAGGCGTCATTCGCAGCAACGCGGAAGACGATTCCATCGCCGACCACAAACTGTGACTGGATCCCGCAGTTATTTGCCGATCCCACCGCGTCCACGATGAACGAGATTGGGCCCGTGGTGTCGCCCTGAATCGGCGGGGCGATGGTCACGTCGTATGGCGCAGCCGTGACGCTGGCGAAGTCCGTCGTGTCAGTTGGTACAAATGAAGCACCAAAGACCACTGGTCCAGCCGCTGTCGCAGACCACGAGCAGGTCGCGATGAAGGGAGTAGCGGTAGAGGTCGCTATCGACGAGCAACCGGTGATGGTAGCTCCGCCCACGCTGAACGTCACCGAACCGGCCACGCTAGTAGTTGCCACTAAGGGCGGTGTCGTCCCGGGGAACTCTCCCGCTGCGCCGCTCAATACAACGGTCGGTGTGGTTTGGGCCGCTGAAGCTGTACCCACCCCGAACGCTACGACGCTGCCCAGGGCCATGGCTCCGGTGACGACGATTGACATAATTCTCTTCATTTCAATTCTCCTCTTGCTTAGATAACGATTACTACTTGGCTTTTACAATTTCTTTGATTGACAAGGTGCCCGTGAGCGTCGCGTTGAACGAATCGCTCTCATTGGATCCGGCCGTGGTTGACTGGATTGAGAAGCTTCCACTGAAACTGAGGGTGCCGGTGGCGCCCTTGAATTTGCCGGTGCCACTCAAGACCTTCGCGACGCCCTTAACGGTGACGGGCGACGGTGCGGCACTGTTGACTGCACACGCCTGGGTCTGGGAGGATGAAACGACTTGCAACTTCAATCCGCTCGCTCCCGCGAGTGCGCCCGCACCCGAGAAGGGATCACACGAGCTCGCCGCCGAGCCTGTTCCGCTGCCGCTCATGGTGTTGGCCCCGTCGGTGCCCGTGCCGTGGCCGGAGACCGATGTCGCCTTGACACCGGTACTGCTCCAGAGCAGGCCAATGGTGCCCGTGTAGCTGCCCTTGAAGGCAACGTGCACAATCTTGGTGGTGTGGCTCGCGAGCGTGGCCTTCGCAACTGGCGCGACGTGCTGTGTGGTTACGGCACCCGACGGCAGGCTCATGCCTAGTGTGGCTAAGAGACCAATGGCGCCGACTGCGAGCAGCGTGCGCCCCGGAGTGGCTACTGAACTTCTTGCGTTCGCACGATTCTCCATAAAAATCCTTCCAAAGTACTGGTTGTCTTAAGGCAATCTTAAGAATTCACAATTCAGGAAGGTCTTAATTAACCGGGGCCATAAGTCACTTCGTCGGAAGCGAAATAGAAAAAGTGACTAGGGCCTTTAGTCCCTACTTCCAAGAAGAGCGTGCGTGAAAACGTGCTTCGATCAATGATCGAAGCTTCCACGAAGAAGGCGAGTGTTCAAGACACCCGCGAGCGCTTTAGCGGAAACTCTCCTGCATGGTCTTAAGCACAGAGGACCCGGGACAGAGTTTCTCGTAGGGCACTTTGTTGAGTCCGTAACGAGGTGTGTTGTTCATTGCGTGCACGTCCAATGCTTGTTCGTCGACGTACAACAAGCCCGTAGCGATCTCACCGCGGCTTCGACGGTCACGGATGTACTCCTCGACCTTCTGACGGTCGTAAGGGTCGTAGCCTTCCGGCACCGAACGGAAGCGCACGACGCTGCCGTCATGCATGGTGATTTCGGTCGCGTCGTTCACATCGATCGAACGGTGGATCTCCTTGCGAATGGGCACGAAGTCGGTCTCGATCTCCTTCACCTCGTGTTCGCGCATAAATCGGTAACTCTTGGTCGAACCCTCGTGGTCGTTGAACGTCACGCACGGCGAAATGACGTCTATGAGCGCGAGGCCGTTGTGCGCCGCGGCTGCCTTCAGGATCGGCACGAGTTGCGCCTTGTCCCCCGAGAAGCTGCGGGCGAGAAACGTTGCACCCATGGAGAGCCCGAGCAGTATCGGGTCGATCGGCGCGATGGCGTTGGGCTCGCCCTTCTTCAAACGTGATCCAATATCCGCCGACGCGGAGAACTGACCCTTGGTGAGTCCGTAGACGCCATTGTTCTCGATGATGTAGATCATGTTCACGTTGCGCCGAATCGCGTGGGCGAGGTGGCCCAGACCGATCGAAAGCGAGTCGCCGTCGCCCGAAATGCCGATGTAGTTGAGCTCGCGATTCGCCGCGTTAGCGCCGGTGGCGATGGTGACCATGCGTCCGTGAGCCGAGTTAAAACCGTGGGCGCCACGAACGAAGTAAGTGGGAGTCTTCGAGGAGCATCCGATACCACTCAGCTTGGCGATGGTGTGCGGGGGCATCGACAACTCCCAGAACATCTGGGTGATCGCCGCGGTGACCGAGTCGTGGCCGCAACCCGCGCACAGCGTCGAGACGGCACCTTCGTAGTCACGGATGGTGAGTCCCAACTCGTTCTTCGGCAACGTGACGAACGGGATAACGGGCTTGGCGATGGACGTCATGACTTCTTCTCCAAGTGCTGTAGAACGCCGTCAACGACTTGGCGCGCGCTTAAGGGGAATCCCCCGTAAGCGAGCACCGGGTGCAACGACTCGATTGGGAATTCAGTTTCAATAGCAATGAGGCTTCGCAACTGCGCGTCGCGATTCTGCTCGACGACAAAGCACGACTCGTGCTCTTCGGCGAAGCGGCGAACTTCGGGTACGAAGGGGAATCCGCGCACGCGCATGTAATCGCTCGTCACGCCGAGTTCGGCGAGTTCGTGGATCGCCTCGCGCACCGCGAGATCACACCCCCCGAGCGTGATGATGCCGACCTCGGCACCCTTGGTGCGCTCGACGATCGGTGCGGGAACGTGCGCAGCCGCTGACGCGTGCTTCATCTTCAAGCGGTCTACGACCTCCTGATATTTGTCAGTGTTCTCGGTGTACCGGCCGAACTTGTCGTGTCCCGAACCGCGAACGAAGTACGCGCCCTTCTCGTCCGAGCCAGGTAGCGTGCGCGGCGTCACGAAGTCGGCGTCTTCATTCGTATAACGAAAGAACTCAGCCATGGTCGCTAGATCAGCGTCGTTAAGCACTCGCCCGCGATCGGGCACGTACGAGTCATCCCACGTGAGCTCGGGCACCACCCAGTCGTTCATGCCGATGTCGAGATCACTCAACATGAACACCGGCGTCTGGAAGCGCTCGGCGATGTCAAAACTCTGTACCGCAAACTCAAAGCACTCACGCGGGTTTGCGGGAAAGAGCAGTATGTGCTTGGTGTCGCCGTGCGAGGCGTAGGCGCACAGCAGGATGTCCGCCTGTTGGGTCCGCGTGGGCATTCCCGTCGAGGGTCCCGTGCGCTGTACGTCAACGATCACTGCGGGGATTTCGGTGTAATACGCAAGACCGAGCAACTCGTTCATTAGCGATATCCCCGGACCCGAGGTCGACGTGAACGAGCGCGCACCGCTCCACGAGGCACCGAGGACCATACCAATGGCCGAGATCTCATCTTCCGCCTGGAGGATCAGGTAGTTGTTCTTATAGGGCAACTCACCGGGCAGAGGATTCTCGACCGGTTCACGACGATACTGCGCACACAGGCGAATGAAGTTGTCCATCACTGCCGTCGCGGGAGTGATTGGGTACCAACCCGCGACCGTCGCACCCGCGTAGAGACAACCGAGCGCGGTCGCGGTGTTACCGTCGATCAGAATCGAGTCCTTCGTCGCGTCCATCGCCTCGACGCGAAACGGAAGCGGACATTCAAAGCTCTCCTTGGCGTAGTTGTAGCCCAGACGAAGTGCGTTCTGGTTTGACTCGCGCAGTAGCTCGTTCTTCGCGAAAGTCTCGGCGAGCAACCCCGATACGACCTCAATGTCGAGACCCACGAGCGCCACGACGACGCCCGCGTAGGCGATGTTCTTCATGAGGATTCGCTCACGAGGTGCGGCGAAGTGCTCAATGCACATCTTGGCGAGCGGGACACCGAGAAAGGTGACGTCATCGCGCACGAGATCGGCGTCGAGCGGCCACGAGGAATCGAACAGCACGTAACCGCCCTCACGCACGTCGTTGATGTCCTGCTCGTAGGTAGCGGAGTTCATGGCGACCATCAGGTCGTAGTCGAGCGCGCGCGCGGTGTAACCGTCTTTATTGACGCGAATCTCGTACCACGTGGGAAGTCCCTGGATGTTCGAAGGAAACAGGTTCTTTCCCGATACTGGTATGCCCATGCGAAAGATCGCTTGCATCAAGAGACTATTGGCGCTGGCAGATCCGGTGCCGTTGACGTTGGCCAACTTGATCGAGAAATCGTTGATTCGTATTTGGGTGTCCTGTGCGGTATCAATCGCCATGGCCTACCTCACTTCACTTTTCACTTGGCTGGTTCGACGTACCGGAATGGTGAGCAGGCCCGAATCGCCCGCGTAGGGCATCCGCAACTCGAACTCCTCCATGTCCCACGCAGACGTGGGACAACGCTCGGCGCAAAGCCCACAGTGCACGCAAACATTCTCATCCTTGACCATTACCCGACCCGTTTGGGGCAGCGCGTCTGAGACGTAAAGCGCCTGTGATTGGTTGACCGAAGGTGCCGTAAGACGATCTCGCAAGTCCGCCTCATCGCCGTTCTCAGTAATAGTGAGGCACTGGACCGGACAGATGTCGATACAGGCGTCGCACTCGATGCACAACGGCGCCTTAAAGGCTGTCTGCACGTCACAGTTGAGACAACGCTGCACTTCTCGAGCGGTCTGTTCAGCGCTGAAGCCGAGCTCCACCTCAAGATTGAGCGAGGCGAAGCGTTCGGTGAGGTCTACGTGGGTCATCTTCTGACGCGTGGACGGGTTGTAGTCGTTGTGATAACTCCACTCGTTCATGCCCATCTTCGTGCTAGTGAGCATCATCGTAAGCGGCGCTCGATCCTTCACGTCGAGCCCCGAACAATGGGCGTGAATGGACTTGGCGGCCTCGTGGCCGTGGGCGACGGCCCAGATGATGTTCTTGGGGCCAAAAGCGGCGTCACCGCCAAAGAAGACACCAGGCAGTGTTGATTCAAAGGTGACCGCATCGACGACGGGCATGTCCCATTCACCGAACTTGAGGCCGAGGTCTCGCTCGATCCAGGGAAAGGCGTTCTCTTGACCAATGGCGAGGATGACGTCATCACAGTGAATCGTTATCGTGTCGAGGACCTTCGATTTGGTCGCCTTCTCGTCCCACTCGAGTACTTCGAACTCCATGCCCACGAGCTTGCCGTCCTCGAGGACGAACCGCTTGGGCGCGTGATTGACAATTATCTCGACGCCCTCTTCTTCGGCGTCCTCCAGCTCCCAGGGCGACGCCTTGAAGAACTCGCGTGGTCGCCGAGCCATCACCTTGATCTCAGTACCGCCGAGGCGACGTGAAGATCGACAGCAGTCCATGGCGGTGTTTCCCACGCCGATGATCAGCACTCGCTTGCCGATCGACTTCACGTGCTCAAAGGCGACAGATTCGAGCCAGTCGATGCCAATGTGGATGTGGGTGTCGCCCACTTCGTCGTGTCGACCGGGCACCTCAAGTCCTTTGCCGCGCGGTGCGCCGACGCCCACGAAGATGGCATCGTAGTTCTCATTCACCAGATCCTTCAAACTGTTGATCGGCGAGTTGTAGCGAATGTCCACGCCCATGTCGAGTATGACCTGCGTCTCTTCGGAGAGCACTTTCTCGGGCAGACGAAATTCAGGGATGTTGGTGCGCATGAGCCCACCGGGTCGGTCGTATTGTTCGAACATCACCACGTCGTAACCGAGTGGCATGAGGTCGTTCGCTACGGTGAGTGACGTCGGGCCCGCCCCGATGCAAGCGACGCGCTTCCCGTTCTTCGTTGACGGGATCTTCGGAAGTCGGTCACTGATGTCGTCCTTCAGGTCGGCCGCGACGCGCTTGAGTCGACAGATGGCGACTGGACTGCCATCGACCCTTCCGCGCCGACACGCCGGCTCACAGGGCCGGTCGCACGTACGTCCGAGAATCCCCGGAAAGACATTGGATTCGCGATTGAGCATGTACGCGTCGTCGAAGCGACCTTGGGCAATAAGGCGGATGTAACCGGGCACGTCGGTGTGCGCGGGACACGCCCACTGGCAGTCCACTACCTTGTGGTAATAATTCGGATCCTGATCGTTCGTTGGTTCCACTGCGCGATCTCCTTCGACCATCGGTGAAACAGGCCGCAAGAAACTGCGCTGTTTACAAGACCTTTGGCCCACTGTACTCCCATATCTTTCGCAAACGCCCCATAGAGCGGGACTAAGGTCATTCGCGCCCGGCGTATTTGCTAATTCGTAAGATCGCGTTCTAACGCCAATTCATCCAAGAGCCCCGTGACCTGGTCGGCGATCTTCGAGGCTGGCGCGAAGGTCGAAAGACGAGCGCCCGCGCGACCGTGCAAGTGAGCGGCGAGCGCCGCCGCTACGAACGGTGGATGCCCACGCGCAATGGTGGCGCCAATCATTCCCGCGAGCACGTCACCGGATCCCGCGGTGGCGAGCGCGGAGGTACCCGAGTGAACGACGCGCACCGACCCACTGGGCTCGGCCACGTAGGTCGTGGGACCCTTGAGCAGGACGACACAGTCAAGGTCGCGACTGAGTTGACGCACCGCACCTATCCGGTTCGAAGGAACCCCGTGACCAGTGAGTCGTTCGTACTCGCCCGCGTGAGGCGTCATGACTCGTGGCATCGATGACGACAATCTGTCCAGTACAGATCGATCGAGCGCGTCCGCGTCAAGGACCACTGGTACTCGCACGTTCTCCAGTCGGTCGGCGAGCCACGCACCCACGTCCCCACCGAGCCCCGGTCCCGCTACTACCGAGCGACTTCGCTGATCGAATTCCGTTCCCGTGACGTGGACAACCTCAGGCGGGAAGGAGTTCGAGGAGACCGCGTCGCCGTGGCTCTGCAGTCTGATCATCGAGGCTCCCGCGGCGAGAGCTCCACGCGCGACTAGCTCGGCGGCGCCCGTCATCAGGGCCGAGCCCGCGAATATCGTCATGGCGTGCTTCCACTTGTGATCGTCCTCGCGCGAAGAGCCGAGCGAGAGCAGGTCGCTGTCTTCGATGATGCCATCTCGAAACTCATCGACCAGATCGATGTCGGCATAACGTAGTTCGCCCACGAAGGCCTGCGCGGGACCAGTCACGTGAGCGGGCTTGCAGGCGCCGATGGCGAGGGTGACGTCGGCCTTGAATGGTGAACCAAAGAGCTCGCCCGTGTCCGCGTTAACACCAGAGGGGACGTCGACCGCGAGAACCAACGTGCCCGGCCCAAGTAGAGGCGCCACGTACGGCCGTGTACAGCCAATGCCAAAGGCGGCGTCGATCACCAGGTCAAATCCGCGCAGCGTCGACGGTTGACTTGCCACCTCGATGACGTCGACGCGTGCACCGCGGTACTTGAGCCACGCCCCCGCCACCCGTCCGTCGGCGCCATTGAGACCTGGTCCCACCAGCACCGCGACACGCGCTCCGTAGCATGAACCAAGTAGCTGTTGCACTTCGAGTGCCACCGCCGTACCAGCGGCTCGCACCAAGGCATCGATGCTTCGATCAACGCACCGCGACTCACAGTCACGCATTTCTCGAACGCTCAGTAACGGAATCACTGAACAACTGTGGCACAGAAAGCCTGAGAACGGCGACCCCGGCACTGAGGGCCAGCGCCCGAACGGGGGAAACTTGGCACTCATGCATTCGGGCACTTCTTTGCCAGGCGTTCTCTCAATGCGGCAACCTGTGCAGCGTTACCTCATCCTCAGGCCGAACTTCTCGTGAGTCGAAGCTGAAGACGGTACGCCAGCGAGGATTACAGTCCCGCTGCCACTTCCTGGGCCCAAGTAAAGGTCATCGCAGGAGCAACACCGGCCGGACGCTCAATGAGGTCCACGTACGATCCCGAACCGTTCACGACCGCGAACCCGACGCCCACTTCACAGTTCGTGCTGGTGAGGCCAACCCCGGGGTTAAAGCCAGGGTCCGAACCCAAGAGTTCGTCACGGTGGGCCCAGCAGCCAGCCGCATTCGCCGTCGTGCAAGCGACGTTCGAAGTTGTCGCCGCGCTGCCACCCCATCCATCGGCGTACATCCACATGTAGTCAGCGGCCAAGACGTTAAATCCCGCAGACCACGCCCCGCCCATGGCCGCGTAGCCACCCGGGTCCGTGCTGTCAGTGAAACCACTCGCCACGCCGGGGTCGGCGTCACCCTGAGCCGCGCGCTGGCTGTCGGCACTGAGCGCCGCGTTGATGCCAAGGTAGGGGGGCAACTGACGGGCTGTGCGCTCGAGGTTGGCAACGACAAACAGCTGCTCTGGTGTGGTGAGTGAGTACCAGTTGCTTGGAAGCACCATCGCTGACAGACCTTCGACAGATCGAGCGTTGTTAATCGCCTCGAGTAGGTAGGTCGTGCACGCCGGCGTGTCGTCGGTCTCTGGGAACGTCAGCTGAGCGGAAACGCAAGGGTTTGCGCAACTCCAGACACCACCA
>Ga0302275_10005026_pt1 | contig 12853 bp, 12 predicted proteins | sample III_Bog_N2_2_FD_200229 | JGI IMG/M metagenome (GOLD analysis project Ga0302275, IMG submission 200229) | Peat permafrost microbial communities from Stordalen Mire near Abisko, Sweden - III_Bog_N2_2 | ecosystem: Environmental > Terrestrial > Soil > Wetlands > Peat | place: Sweden: Abisko...
CTTGCGGCGGCGGGAACAGGGGGTAATCCGGGTACGGATGCTGGTGGCTGCCGATGGAGAGATCCTCTCCATGGAAAGCGATGGCAATGATGCCAGCCCGCTGCTGGTAGCGGCGGCACTCCAGGCAGTGCGGGACGCAGCCCCCTTCCCGCCGCTGCCGCAAGGCCTGCCCGAGACCCGGCTGGAGGTTCCCGTCACCTTTGCCATAAAGAGCTAGGCCCGGGACAGCACGGCCAGAATCTTAGAGGCCTTGATCACCGCCTGGGTGCGGGAATGGACCTTCAGCTTGCGCAAAATGGCCGAGACATGGGCCTTCACCGTGCTCTCGACGGTTCCCAACTCATAGGCGATCAGCTTATTGGATTGCCCAGAGACCAGCAATTGCAGCACCACCCTCTGTTGGTGGGTCAGCTTGGCGATGCCGTCTTCCAAATCTGACGGGCCAGGATCATTGCCGGCCTGAGGCGGCACGAAGACTCCGCCCTCCAGCACGCTGCGCACCGCCGCTACCATGTCCGACTTGCTCAAGGATTTCGGGATATAGCCTGATGCGCCGCAGACCATGGCCTCGCGGATGGTCTCCGCTTCCTCGGAGGCCGAGACCACGACGATGGGAGTCGCAGGGGCGGCATTACGCAGGGTGATCAGCCCCTCGAAGCCGTTCATGTCGGGCATATTCAGATCGAGGAAGATCATCTCCACATCCGCCAGCCGGTCGATGACGTCCTTGGCCTGGCGCAGGTCGGGAACTTCCCTAACCTGATAGCTGCTGGAGATCTCGTCCACCACCCCATGCAGGGCTTCGCGGAACATGGGATGGTCGTCGGCGATCAGGAAGACGGGAGCGGCTAGATCAGACATGGCGTCCTCGCTCGGCTGAAAGAACGAGGGGCGGTCGAAACCGCCCCTGTCCTTGCTTCAAGTAAACCCCAGACGTCAGGAACGCTTGGGCAGTTTGAACACCCACAGGCTGCCGCCCTGGGTCAGATGCTTGATGGTCTTGGCCACCTCGCCGCCCCACAGCGGCACGGCGCCACCCCAACCGGAGAGCACGGCCACATATTGCTCGCCGTCCTGTTCCCAGGTGATCGGGCAACCAACGACGCCGGAACCCGTCTGGAACTTCCACAGTTCCTCGCCGGTCTTGGCGTCGAAGGCCTTCAGGAAGCCCTCGGGCGTGCCGGTGAAGACCAGATTGCCGGCAGTGGCCAGAACGCCGCCCCACAGCGGAGCCTTGTTCTTATATTCCCACACGATCTTGCCGGTGGCCGGGTCCATGGCGCGCAACACGCCGATATGGTCTTCGTACAGCGGCTTGATGGTGAAGGCGGCACCCAGATAGGCGGCACCCTTCTTGTAGGAGATCGGCTCGTTCCAGATATCCATGCCCCATTCGTTGGAAGGCACATAGAACAGACCGGTATCCTGGCTATAGGCCATGGGCATCCAGTTCTTGGCGCCCAGGAAGGCCGGAGCCGAGAACACCGACTTGCCCTTCTCGCCGTCCTTGGCGTCGGCGGGATTGCCGGGGCGATTCTCGTCGACATAGTTCGGACGCTGGGTGTTCAGGTCGAAGCCATTGGCCCAGGTGATCTTCGAGACGAAGGGATAGGCCCCCAGCATCTTACCGTTGGTGCGATCGGCAACGAAGAAATAGCCGTTACGGTCAGCCTTGGCGCCCGCCTTGATGATCTTGCCGTCCTTCTTCAGGTCGAACGAGATGAACTCGTTGACGCCGTCGAAGTCCCAGCCGTCATGGGGCGTGGTCTGCATGTGCCACTTGATCTCGCCGGTGTCGGGATCAAGAGCCAGGGTCGAGGAGGAATAGAGATTATCGCCCGGACGGGTCCAGGAATTCCACGGAGCCGGCTGGCCGGTGCCGTAGAAAATCAGGTTGGTCTCGGGATCATAGGTACCGCCCAGCCAGGGAGCAGCGCCGCCGGTCTTCCACATATCGCCCGGCCAGGTGGCATTGGTCACGCCGGTGATGGTGCTGTCCTTGCCGTTAAGCTGGCCCATATGGCCTTCGACGGTGGGACGCGACCAGATCAGCTCGCCGGTCAGAGCATCGCGGGCCTGGACCTTGCCGACGATGCCGAACTCGCCGCCCGACATGCCGGTGATGACCTTGCCATGAACGATGAGCGGAGCCGCCGAGAAGGAATAGCCGGCGTGGTAGTCCTCGATGGTCTTCTTCCACACGACCTTGCCGGTCTTACGGTCCAGGGCCACCAGCTTGGCGTCCAAGGTGCCGAAATAGATCAGATCGCCATAGACGGCCGCGCCACGGTTGATGACGTCGCAACAGGGCATGATGCCATCGGGCAGCTGGGCGTCATACTGCCACAGCTTCTCGCCAGTGCGGGCGTCCACCGCGAACAGCCGCGAATAGGAGGCCGTGGTATAGATGATGCCGTCAACCACCAGCGGCTGGGCTTCCTGGCCGCGCTGCTTTTCGCCACCGAAAGAGAAGGACCAGATCGGAGTCAGGGTCTGAACGGTCTTGGTGTTGATCTCGTTCAACGAGCTGAAGCGATGGCCCTGCAGATCAAGGCCATAGGTCAGAACGTTGTGGGTATCCTTCGAAGCGTTGAGAATATCCTCGTCGGTGATCGGCGACCCGGCAACATGGGTCTTACCGGCGGGAGCTCCTGCCCCGCTCTGAGAATCATTTGCCGGAGCACAGGCCGACAAAGCCAGTACCAACAGGACAATCGACACCCCAGACAGCTTATTCGCCTTCATGCCTTACCTCCCTTTTATTACGTTCTTCGCGCCTGCAATATAGGCGCCAGAGTGACACCTGATACTTCGACACATATCCTGCATCTAACCTTAGTCATTGGAACGACACCAATTGACAATTAGTACAAGCAGGACCATTAGACTGCGCAGTTACTGTTGTACGAAAGACCTATGCGGCCGGTACGAAAGCCCCCGGAGGGATGTTCCCCGGCAGGACATAGGCGTGGTAAAGGGCATCCAGTTGGGCCCAGAGCACGTCGCATTTGAAGCGCAGGATGTTGATGACCGACTCCTGCTGCTCGCGGGTTTTAGCGTGCTCATGGGCATAGGCCAGGGCCCAGTTGGCGTCGCGCGGGGCCTGATCCAGGCGCTTCTTGAAATAGGCCATGACGTCGTCGCCGATATAATCGTAATTGGCCAACATGCCGGCGATGCGTTCGCGGTGGATGCTGGGAGCGAAGAGCTCGGTCAGGCAGGAGCAGATGGCTTCCAGCTGAGTGCCCTCGGTGACACAGCGGACATAGGCCTCGACGGCAAAGGTGGTGGCCGGAAGGACGCCCTTGCGCGAGATGACATAATCGCGGTCCAGCCCCAGCCCATCGGTCAGAACCAGCCAGCGTTCGATGCCGCCTTTGTCGTCACCGAAGCCGTCGTGATCGAGGATGCGCTGTATCCAGACCCGGCGGATCTCGCGGTCGTGGATGCGGCTCATCAAGGCAGCGTCCTTGCGGGGGATGGCGGCCTGATAGACATAGCGGTTCAGAGCCCAGGCCTGCATCTGCGCCTTGGTGGCATGGCCGCCGTGCAGAAGCTTATGGAAGGGATGCAGATTGTGGTAACGCTCGGCCCCCACCGCCCGCAGGGCGGCTTCAAACTCTTCCGAACTCAAGGGCTTGTCGGTCATAGGACGATCTCCATGGTGTCATAGCCAACTTCCCAACCCGAGGCTTCGACCAGACGGCGTTCCGCCGAATTCCGAAGCAGGACCGGGTTGGTGTTATTGATGTGAACGTAAATACGACGATGGATGCCAAGCCGCCCCAGCGCCGCCAGCGACCCCTCGGTTCCGGTCATGGACATATGACCCATGCGCGACGCCGTCTTGGCGCTGAAGCCAGCGGTGATCATTTCGTCGTCGGTGAAGGTGGTGCCGTCGAACAGCACCAGTTCCGCCCCGCTCAGACGAGCCGCCAATTCCTCGGGCATGGAGGCGCAACCGGGGATGTAGAAGAACGAGGATCCGCTGGCATCATCGGTGATCTTCAGGCCCACCGTATCCTCGGGCACCGAGCCGAAGTCCTTTTCCTCGGGGCGTTCCAGCCACAAGGCCACCTTGCCCGGCACCGAGAAAGCCTCGACGGTCAGGCCCAGGGATTGCCCGTCGCGGTCAAGGAAGGGAAAGGGCGTCTCCAGCGGCATGGCGCGGCGCTCGACCACATTTTTGTCCATAACGTTGAACATGGCGTTGGCCGCCAGCACTCCGATCACCCGCCCAGTGCCATAGATGGCCAGGGGCTGCATCTCGCGCATGGTCAAAAGACCAGCGGTATGATCGACGTCAGCGTTGCAGAGTACGGCTCCGGCGATAGGGCTCGACCGCCCCGGGCCGTTGGGATGCAGGGCCGGGTTCAGCTCAATCTGACGGCGCAGGTCGGGCGAGGCATTGAGCAAGACCCAGCGCTTGCCGTCGGCACTGACCGCCAGGGAACTCTGGGTCAGGTTGGGAGCATTAAGATCGCCATCTCTGGCGCTGCGACAGTTTGGGCAATTGCAGTTCCATTGCGGAAATCCGCCGCCAGCACCTGCGCCCAAAATGATGATCTTCATTCCTCACCCCTTTTTGCTTATTGAGTGGACCCGATGGCCGGCAGGGCCTTTTCCTCGATACGCGGGAACATCTGAGCCACCGAGCGGTGAAACTCCTCGTCGACGATGGCCAGACTGCGGAAACGCTCCGGCACCTTGATGTGAAAGGCCTCGGTCAGGTCGAGCCCGCCGTTCATGGCCTGCTGCAAGGCGTCGTTCAGCCAGCGCAGATAATCGCGGGTTTCCACCACCGCCTCGCCGCCACGGGGCATCGGCCCATGGCCCGGCACCATCTGGCGGTAGGGAATGGCCTCGATCTTAGTCAGAGACTCCTGCCAGCGGGCCACATTGGCGTTGGGCACGGTCAAAGCCCGGCGGAAGAACACCAGATCGCCGACGAACAGAACGCCCGTGGTGGCATCAAAGACCACCAGATCGGAGTCCGTATGGCCCGACAGGAAGTAATAGCGCAGCTCATGTCCGCCGATGGTTTCTTGACTACGGTCCTGAAGCTCGGGCGTCACCACCTCGGTGCCCTGCATGGCATCGCCTACAAGGGTATAAAGATTGGCCGCCAGTTCCTGGCCGTGTTTAGCGATCATCTCGACCGTACCGGGGCCGCTGACCACCCGGGCCCCTGCAAAGGCTTGGCTGCCCAGGAAATGGTCGGGATGGGCGTGGGTGATGATCACCTTGACCACCGGAAGCGGCGTGACGGCTTTAATGGCCCGGCGCATGGCCTCGCCGTACAGCCGCGATGGGCCGCTGTCGATCACCACCACGCCGGTCTTGGTCACGATAAAGCCGGTGTTGGCGATATTGCCGCCGTTGTCGCGGTTGAAGAAATGGGTGTCGCCGATCAGGACATAGGTCCCCGCCGCCACCTGCACAGGATGCAGGTCGTAAACGAAGCCTTCGGCCCGAACTTGCCCCCCAAAGAACAGCAGACAGAGCGACAGCAGCAGAGCCCGCATCATGGCACCTCCGCCGCCAGGGATTGACTGGCGGCAGGAACCGAGGCGCTGCCCCGATTGCCGTCGGTGTCGCTCCACTCCAGGCGATAGCCCTTGCCCGAGCTGCCTTGGGCCGTCAGATCCAGGGTGATCACCGGATTTTCCGCCAGCGGCTCGGCGGGCTGAAGATCGGCCACCAGTTTTCCCTCGGCGGTCTTGACCTGCAGATGATCGATGAAAAAAGCTGGAATGCCGGTTACGAAGCCGGTGTTCATGGGATGAAGCACGCGGATGCGCAGACGGTCACCGCCATCGACCCGACGCCAGGCCTTGGCCTGAATTGCATTCAGATTGGTCTTCCAGCTTTGCGACGACTGGGTTGCCGAAGGGGTGGAGCAGCCGCCGCCGGGAGCATCCACCTTGGCCCCACCCACATGCCAGACCCCATCCGCCGTCAAGGCGGCAGCATGCAGCACCGTGGCCTGATCCACTTTGATGCGCGTGGCCAGACGGGGCAGAGCCGCCGTAGGGTAAAAGCTGTAGGCCCGTGGGGCCGGATTGAGATCGGCCACCAGGATGATCTCCTTGATCTCGCCCAATCCCTGGACCGAGACGGCAACGGGAACCTGCCCGCCGTCTTCGACCTTGCGCGGGGCCTCGACCTTTACATGGTCCAGATCGAAGTGCAGGGGAGCCTTATCGAAGACCGCGTCGCGCACCCCCTCCCAGTTCACCGAGTCAAAAGGATCGGCCTCGGGAGATGACTGGGCGGCTGCCATGACAGGGAGCACGGCAAGACCGCCCAGCAACGCGGCGGAGAGGACTATTTGGGAGAATCCGCCGCGCATTCCGCCTACTCCCGAATGACTGGAACGTAGGTCAGGCCATAACGGGCAAAGAGCTTGGTCATGCTCCCGTCCTTGATCATGGCCTCGACGATCGGCTCGATGCGGTTGGCGAGATCATGGGAATTCACCTTCACCGCCATGCCCAAAGGCCAAGCGTCGCGATGCAGGCCTGGGGTGGGCATATGGTGGAAGCGGTAATCCCCACGCTTCTTGCCCAAGGCTCCTTCGACCTCGGACAGCGGCCCCATGACTCCGGCCACCTCGTGACGACGCATGGCCGCCACGGCCTCGGTCAGGCTGGGGAAATGCACCACGTTCTCGCGCAGAGAGCCGCCATAGGCCGAGACCAGATAGCCATCTGACAAAGTCGCCAATTCCACCCCGACCTTATGATCGGCGAAGGCGGAGATCAGATCATCGCCCGAGGTCTGCTCGGGGTCGGTCACTTCGACCACCTGCTCCTGATAGTAGGGAGCCACCAGCACGGCGTTGTCGTTGCGCTCCCCCAGAGTATGGTCATAGGGAACATGCATCATCAGATCGGCGATTCCGCCGCCCAGATAGTGACCTTTCCAGACGGCGTTGCGCAGATCGTCATCCACCGATTCGCCGGCGGTCAGGACCATGTACTCGACCTTGACCCCAAGCTTCTTGGCGATGGCGGCACCCAGGTCCACGTCCAGTCCCTGCACGGCATCGCCCTTGCCCGAGGAGAAGGGCGGGTAATCGGCATAGACCGCCACCCGCAATGTCCCCGATTCCGTCACCTGATCCAGGGGCCGGGCCGAAGCCGGGGCGACTGTCGCCAACCCCAGCAAGCCCGCCACCAGACAGACGAGAGGCGAAGCGCCTCGCTTACTCGTCCACATGCCGGGATTCGATGTAGGTGCGAATTGCCCACAGAGCTTCCTGGCTCAGGATGCCTTTGAACTTCGGCATATAGACGCGACCATCACGCACAGCACCATTTTCCATGCGGTACTTGAACCATTCATCGCCTTCGGGCCCCACCACCAGCAAGCGCAGGTCAGGCGCGATACCGCCCGACACCGCCTCGATGCCATGGCAGCGGGCGCAGTTCTGGGCAAAGCCGGAAGCGCCGATCTTCGTGGCCAATTCGGTCTTGTCGTTACCACGGAAGGGGCTGCTTTCCAGCCAGGTATCGCCCAGCTTCGGCAATCCTTTGGTATCCACCGGCTGCGGCGTAACGTCGCCATGGGCCCAGGCCGGAGATAGGACCGTCACCATGCCGCCGAACGCGATCAAGGCAGCGGCAAGAAACTTCTTTTGAATCATATCCAAAACCTCTGTCCAGAACATAACTGCGCCAAGACGGAAAGACGAACCACCCCAGCAGCGACTGTTCCAGACCTTAAGTCTCGGCCCGGCGATAAGTTGAGAGCGACTTTAGTACAAGCGCTTGTTCGCAATTGCAGCAAAGTGACTGTTTTAGCGCCTTGTAAAGACATTCGTACTTTGGTCTTAGATACCTTGGACAAATGCCGATGCTATGGTTTTTCCAGCCTTTGAGGATGGAGAAGCGAGTAATGGCAAAATGGCTGGCGGTCCTGGCATGTCTGATTATCGCAGCTGCAGCTCCGGCCAAGGCCGCCGACAGCGTCACCATCGGCCTGATCTCGAAGCCGCCCTTCGCCGATGGCGCTATGGGGGCCCGTCTGGCCATCCTGGACAACAACACCACCGGACGCTTCATTGGCCAAAGCTTCAGCCTGGATGAAACGGCTCTGGACAATGAGGGTGACCCCGCCAAGGCGGCTCAGAACCTGAGCGCCAAGGGGCGCAAGCTGATCGTCTCGCTTCTGCCTGCCGACGATGTGACCAAGGCAGCCGAGGCCGAGGCCGCGGCCCTGTTCCTGAACGCCGCCGCCCCGGACGAGAGCCTGCGCAATGGGGCATGCCGTCCCAACCTGTTGCACCTGATCCCCGACCGCGCCATGCAGGCCGACGCCCTGGCCCAGTATCTGATCAAGAAACGCTGGTCCAACTGGCTGCTGATCACCGGCCCCGACGCCGGCGACACAGCCTTTGCCGATGCCCTTCGCCGCTCGGCCAAACGCTTTGGGGCCCACATCATCGCTACCCGCCCCTGGACTTTCGAGCGCGACAGCAAGCCGGAGACCGAGGTCTCAACCTTCACCCAAGGCGGCGATTACGACGTCGCGGCGGTGGCCGACGAAGCCGGGAACTTTGGCGATCTGCTGTCCTATCGCCTCTGGCTGCCCCGTCCGGTGGTCGGCACCCAAGGGCTGGTGGCCAAGGGCTGGGATGCCTCGGCCGAAGACTGGGGCGCCATCCAATTGCAGAACCGCTTCCGCAAGCTGGCCAACCGCCCCATGACCTCGGTGGATTATGCCGCTTGGCTGGCTGTGCGCGTGGTGGGAGAAGCCGCCCAGCGGGCCAAAAGCACCGACCCCATCGCCATCCGCAAAGCCATCCTGGCCGCCGATTTCTCGGTGGCCGGCTTCAAGGGCCGGCAATTGAGCTTCCGCCCCTGGGATGGACAACTCCGCCAGCCCATGCTGCTGGCCGCCGCCAACGGCCTGATCGCCACCGCCCCGGTGGATGGCTTCATGCATCCCGTCACCGAGATGGACACCCTTGGCACCGACCGCCCCGAAACCAAATGCACAACAGGACCCCGCCCATGACCATGAGAACCACCCTGCTGTCCTTAGGCCTTGCCCTGAGCTTCACCTTGCCAGCGGCGGCGCAGACGGCCTATGTGACCAACGAAAAGGACAACAGCCTGTCGGTCATCGACGTTAAAACCATGCAGGTCACCGACACCATCAAGGTGGGCCGCCAGCCGCGTGGTCTGCTGCTGTCACCGGACAACAGCCGCCTCTATATCTGCGCCTCCAGCGACGACACCATCCAGGTCTATGATCTGGCCCAGCATAAGGTGATCCATAATCTGCCCTCGGGCGAAGACCCAGAAACTTTCGCCCTAACGCCGGACGGCAAGCATTTGTTCGTCTCCAACGAGAACAGCAGCGCCGTCACCGTCATCGATGTGGACAGCCGCAAGGTCGCCGCTCAGTTCGATGTCGGCGTCGAGCCCGAGGGCATGGCCGTCAGCCCCGATGGCAAGATCGCCATCAACACATCGGAAACCACCTCGATGGTCCATTGGATCGATACCGCCACCAACACAGTGGTGGACAATACCCTGGTGGGGCAGCGCCCCCGGGTCGCGGTCTTCAGTCCCGATGGCTCAAGGCTGTGGGTCTCGTCGGAAATCGGCGGCTCGGTCACCGTGCTGGATGTGGCCACCCATCAGGTGATCAAGACCATCACCTTCGCCGTCAAGGGCGTGCCGAAAGACAAGGTCCAGCCGGTGGGCATCCGCCTGACCCACGACGGCAAGCTGGCCTTCGTCGCCTTAGGGCCGGCAAACCATGTGGCCGTGATCGATCCCCAGACCTTCGAAGTCAAAGACTATCTGCTGGTCGGTCAGCGGGTCTGGCAGATGACCTTTACCCCGGACGAGAAACAGCTCTACACCACCAACGGCGTCAGCGGCGACGTTACGGTGATCGATGTGGAGAAGCTGGCCCCCATCAAATCCATCAAGGTCGGTCGCTACCCCTGGGGCGTGGCCATCCGCCCATGACCGATGCCCTGACCATCAGCAAGATCAGCCATGCCTATGGGAAGCGCAAAGCCTTGGAGGATGTTAGTTTTCTCATTCCCCAGGGCCGCTTCACCGCCCTTTTGGGCCCCAATGGCGCCGGAAAATCCACGCTGTTCTCGCTGATCACCCGACTGTTCGATTACCGCGAGGGCAGCATCAGCCTGTTCGGCCAGGATTTGGGGAAATTCCCTGGACAGGCCCTACGGCAATTGGGCGTAGTGTTCCAGCAGCCGACCCTGGATCTGGATCTGACGGTGCAACAGAACCTGCGCTATGCCGCCGATCTACACGGCCTGCCAAGACGCATCGCCGATCCGCGCATCGAACGGGAGTTGGCCCGCATGGAGCTGGCTCCCCGGCGCGGCGACAAGGCCCGTGACCTCAACGGCGGTCATCGACGGCGGGTCGAAATCGCCAGGGCTCTGATCCATGACCCCAAGCTGCTGCTGCTGGACGAGCCGACGGTGGGGCTGGATGTTCCCACCCGCAAAGCCCTGATCTCTCAGATCCACGAGCTTTGTCGTCAGGACGGTCTGGCCGTGCTGTGGGCCACCCATCTGGTGGATGAGATCGACCCCCTCCATGACCGGCTGGTGGTGCTGCACAAGGGCCGCATCTGGGCCGAGGGCGAGGCTGCCGAAATTCTGGCGGCCAATGGCGGCAGTCTGGGCGATATCTTCTCGAAACTGGCCGATGGCGAGGTGGCGGCATGAGCTGGCTGATCTGCCTGAAGGGCATCGTCTGGCGCGAGATGCTGCGCTTCTTCCACCAACGCAGCCGCCTGTTTGGGGCACTGGTGCGGCCATTGATGTGGCTGGTAGTCTTTGCCACCGGCTTTCGTGCTGCCCTGGGCGTGGCCATCGCCCCGCCTTATGATACCTACATCCCCTATGGCATCTATATCCTGCCGGGGTTGGTCGGCATGGTGCAGCTATTCAACGCCATGCAAAGCTCGCTTTCCATGGTCTATGACCGCGAGATGGGCAGCATGCGCGCCCTACTGGTCAGCCCCCTGCCCCGCTGGTATCTGATCACCTGCAAGCTGGTCGCCGGCATTGTCGTCTCGATCCTGCAAAGTTACGCCTTCCTGGCCGTGGCCTGGGCCTTTGACGATGCCGCTCCGCCTCTGGGCTATCTGACGGTCCTGCCCGCCTTGCTGGCCAACGGCATGATGCTGGGGGCGCTGGGACTGCTGCTGTCGTCACTGATCCGCCAGTTGGAAAATTTCGCCGGGGTGATGAACTTCGTGGTCTTTCCGCTGTTCTTCCTCTCCACCGCCCTTTATCCCATCTGGAAGATTCAAGAAGGCAGCGACATCCTGGCCGATGTCTGCCAGCTCAATCCCTTCACCTATGGGGTCGAGCTGATCCGTTTCGCCCTTTACGGACAATTCGACGGCCTGTCGGCCCTGGTGGTGGGGGTAGCCGCTGCGATTTTCCTGGTGGCCGCCGTGGTGGGTTACAGCCCCAGCCGCGGCCTGGCCCGCCTTAAAGCGACCTGAGGCGGCTCAGGCGGTCTTCTAAGGACGGATGATAAGGAGAGGAAATGGGCGGGCCATTGAGACCATCCAGCCGCATCAAGGCCGCCGCCATGGCCTCGGCCCCCACCTGGGCGGCGGCGAAGGCATCGGCTTCGAACTCCCAGCGGTGGCGCAAAGCAGCGGTCAGCGGGCGGCTTGCCTTGACCAGCAACCATGCCGCCAGGGCCAAGCCGGCAACAGGCCAAAGGGTCCAATTCCAAGCCATCAGGCCAAACAGGACCAGCCAGAACAAACCACCTCCCAGCAGCCATTGCTCTTCGTGACGCAAGCGGCAATGACCGGCCTCGTGGGCCAGCACCGCCTCTTGAAGCTCTGCCGTCAGTTCGCGAAGCAGGGTCGGAGACAGCACGATCTGCCGCCGCCAGGGAGGGCCGGAGAAACCGGCATTGGCCTTTCCCTTGGCCTTGACGTCTGAGAGACGCAAGGTCACTCCAGATAGACCGCAACGCTGCAACAGGGCCTGCAGGCCATCGTCTTGCAGGGCTTTCCCCTCAGGCGGCAACCAGTGCCGCCAGCAATCGCCGCCAGCCCACAGCAGAGCCAGCAGCAGCCAATGCCCAGGCATCAGTACAGCAAAGGCCAACAGGCGGAAGATCCAGAAGGCATAAGGCACCAAGCGGGACTCCTGTTCCAACATAGCCCCTGATTGTCGTTGCCTCTGGGGACAAGAACAATGCGCCTTTGGTGCAAAGAAAAGGGACGGCGAACCGTCCCTTATAAGTTTGATGGGTTCGGAAGGAACGGGCCCGCCCCAGGCAAGCGCCCAAGGCAGGCCCACAGGATCAGAACGGAATAACCGTCCTGATATTGAAGAAATCACCGCCCACGTCATTATGGGTCAGTATCTCATGATTGTAGGTGGCGGTCAGGCTGATGCCTTCGAAGGCATAGCCGACGATGGGACCGGCGCTCAAATTCTGCACCATGCTGTTCGCCTGCTTGACGCCGTTCTTCTCGTCTTTTTCCAGCTGGTTCTCGCTGGCGGCGCCCAGGCCGAAGGTCCATTTGCCGATGGTTTTGGTCGCGGTGTAATCCACCGCGATCTCATTGCCAGACTGATAGTGGGTCGAGTCGTCTTTGCCGTTATAGTCGAAATGGACGTCGGCCCCCAGGTTCCAGCCGTCATGCAGCCAGCTCAGGCCCACGGTCGGCTCGACGGTCCAATAACCGTTGCCCGATCCCAGACCGCCATTGCTGGGCGGATGAGCCGGAGACGAGCTGGCGTCATCCAGATAGACCGCCAAACTGGTGGCCAGATGCAAGTCGCTGGGCAGCGTCCATGACAATGCGCCCGGAATCAGCACCG
>Ga0302275_10005027_pt1 | contig 12852 bp, 15 predicted proteins | sample III_Bog_N2_2_FD_200229 | JGI IMG/M metagenome (GOLD analysis project Ga0302275, IMG submission 200229) | Peat permafrost microbial communities from Stordalen Mire near Abisko, Sweden - III_Bog_N2_2 | ecosystem: Environmental > Terrestrial > Soil > Wetlands > Peat | place: Sweden: Abisko...
ACGGCGATGACTGCCCCGGCGAGCGACCGGATTCCGATCTTTTCATTGTCCACTATTCGCGTCATCGGCAGCAACATGATGGGTGTCGTGGCAACGACGGCCATGACAATGCCAGCGGGCGTTTTTTCCAGCGCCCATTGCACGCACGTAACGCCAAGCGTCTGCCCGGCGAGACTGTTGCCAAAAACCCACGGCCAGATGCGAAGCCATTTTTCGCGCGAGACCTGAAAGGTTTTATCCTCGAAAACGCCCCCGTGCACATGGGCGGAACGCGATTTGGCGACGATTAAGATGATCGCGGGAATCAAAATGCCGCCGAGGACGCGCTGGTATCCGGTCGTGCCGGGATCGGGAAATTCGCCAGCATTGTGGGCAACAAAATATGCCTTGCGGCTCAAAACAGCGCCGAGTGCGCTGCAAAATCCGGCAAAGACCGTGAACAAAATCCCGATCCACAACTGGCGGCGCGGAATATTCGCGTGGTCGCCGGGTGCAAGCGCGATGGCGACGCCTGTTAAAATCACTGCGATGCAAATCAATTCCACGCCGGTTAATTTTGTGTCGAGCCACAGCCATTCGATCAAAATGGCGAAGAGGGGAATGAAACACTGTGTGAGAAGTACGGTGCGGCGGCTGCCAAGCCGGGGCAGAGCCTGAAAATAACCGGTATCGCCGAGGCCGATGCCGCAAAATCCGCTGGCGACGAACAATGGAAACGCCGCGCCTACCAGCCCGCCACCGAAAACATTCGCCCACAGAGCGAGGCAAAGTGTCGCCATCGCGATGCGCCAGAAGTTCGCCTCCGCGCCGCCGATTTGCCTGGAGCTGCGGTAGCCGCAGATTGCGGAGATGGCAAACAGCAACGCGGCTAGGAGCGCGGCGGGCATTTACAAATCTTCGTAGAATTCGTCGGCGGCTATCGCGCCACCCTCGCCCTCGGGTGCCACGCCACTTTCCGCGAGGATTTTGGCGATATCCGGTGAGACCCACTGCGCGTGCTTGCCTTTTCTTGGAAGCGGCTTGATGCGGAAACGCCCCTGGGAATCACTTTCGAGAATGCCTCGTTCCTCCATGCGTAATAAAATGGTCTTGGCCCAGTTCGGGTCTTTGTGAAATTTCTGTTTGCCGCCGGCACGGCGTGAAATCTCGGTGGCATTTGTGAAGTCGGCGCCCCAGCCTTTCAAAAACTGGAAAATCTCGCGCTCGTCTGTGTCCATAGCTCAATGCTGGCAGAAGCAAAATACAAGTCGAGGCATTAAAGCTTCGCGGCGATGAATTGTTCCAATTTAACGGCGTCAGCGTTGAACAGACGGATTCCTTCGGCGGTTTTTTCCGTCGCCATCGCATTTTCATTAAACATCCAGCGGAACTTTTTTTCGTCGAGCAGAATTTTTTCAATTTTGCTTTCTCGCGCAATTTCGAGACTCAGCTTGCGCGGAAGCGCCTCGGTATTTTTCTGCAATTCGCCGAGCAGTTGCGGGCTGATGGTCAGCAGATCGCAGCCGGCGAGTTCCTGGATTTCACCGACGTTACGGAAACTAGCACCCATGACCTCGGTCGCGTGGCCGAATTTTTTGTAATAGGAATAAATCTCCTTCACGGAAATCACGCCGGGATCTTCGGCGGGCGCAAAATCCTTTTTCTCCTTGGCCTTGTACCAGTCCATGATGCGGCCGACGAACGGCGAAATCAATTTTACCTTCGCCTCCGCGCACGCGACGGCTTGTGCTAGCGAGAAAAGCAACGTGAGATTGCAGTTGATGCCGTCGCGCTGGAGGATTTCCGCCGCGCGAATGCCTTCCCACGTCGAGGCGATTTTGATGAGCACTCGCTCGCGCCCGATGCCGTGCTTTTGATAAAGCTCGATGAAGTGGCGGCCTTTGGCGACGAGCGCTTCCGTGTCAAAAGACATGTTCGCGTCGGTCTCGGTCGAGACGCGACCGGGAACGATTTTTAAAATTTCGAGTCCGAACAAAATCAGCAAATCATCCATCACACGGGGCAGAAGATCGTTGCCGCTGAATTTTGTTTTGTTGTCCGCAACCGCCTTGTCCACGAGAAATTTGTATTCCGGCATCTGTGCCGCCTTGAAAATCAGCGACGGGTTGGTCGTGGCGTCGCGCGGGGCAAATTGCTTGAGTGTCGCGAAATCGCCGCTGTCGGCGACGACGACGGTGAACTGTTTGAGTTGTTCGAGTTGTGTGCTCATAATTTCCTGTGCATTTAAAATACGCCAGCTTCGCCCGTTGGCAAACTTTTTGACACTGCGCCCGCATTGCTTAAACTGACCGCTCGATTTTCTTATGCCCACACATTATCTAGCCTGTGACCTCGGCGCGGACAGCGGACGCCTCATGCTCGGCACGCTCGACGGCGGAAAAATTGTCCTGGAGGAGCTGCACCGTTTCCCCAACGGCCCGGTGAAGACGAGCGGCGCGCTGCATTGGAACTTTGACGCGTTGCTCAATGAATTAAAGACTGGCCTGAAAAAGGCCGCCGCGCGCCAGTTGCCCATTGCCAGCATCAGCACCGATTCGTGGGGCGTTGACTACGTCCTTTACGACGAGCGCGGCACGGTCATGTCACCAGTGTGGTGCTACCGCGATTCGCGCACGGCGTTCGGCGTGGAAAATGCCAAGTCGAGGACGGACTGGCCGACGATTTACGCCGAGACGGGCATCCAGTTCATGGCGCTCAACACGATTTACCAGCTCGCCGCCGAGCCGCCCGAACGGCTGGCGCGCGTAAAGCAACTTCTGCTCATCGGCGACGCGTTCAATTATTTCTGCTCCGGCGTCGCGCGGAACGAAGTTTCCCTCGCCAGCACCACGCAGCTTTACAATCCAAAAACGCGGACATGGTCGAAAAAGCTCCTCGACGCGCTCAAGCTGCGCGAAGACATGTTCGCGCCGATTTGCGCCAGCGGCACAAAACTCGGCCCGTTGAAAAAAAATCTCGCGACCGAAGTTGGGCTACCGCAAATCGAAGTCATCGCCAGTTGCTCGCACGACACCGGCGCAGCGGTCGCGGCGGTTCCGGCGAGCGGCGAGAACTGGGCTTACTTGAGTTCCGGCACCTGGTCGCTCATGGGCGTTGAATGGCCGCAGCCCATCATCACCGACCAGGGCCGCGCGCTCGGCTTTACGAACGAGATTGGCTTTGGCAATTCCGTGCGTCTGCTGAAAAACATCGTCGGCCTTTGGATCGTCCAGGAATGCCGCCGCCAATGGACGAAGGAAGGAAAGAAATACGATTTCGCCGCGCTCGAACAGCTCGCCGCCGCCGCACCGCCGTTCGTATCCCTCATCAACGCCGACGACCCGCGCTTTTTGAGCCCCGACAACATGCCGAAAAAAATCGCCGAGTTCTGCCAGGAAACCGGCCAGCCCGTGCCCGCCAATCATGCCGCGTATATGCGCTGCATATACGAGAGCCTCGCACTGTTTTACCGCGTCGTGCTGCGCCGCATCGAGCGGCTCACCGGCAAAAAGATTGGGCAGCTCCACATCGTTGGCGGCGGCAGCAAGGACGCAACGCTCAACCAGTTCGCCGCCAATGCGCTGAAAATTCCCGTCATCGCCGGCCCGACCGAATGCACCGCTACCGGCAACATGCTCGTGCAGGCCATCGCGCTCGGCCACATCCCGTCGCACGCCGCCGCGCGTGAAATCGTCCGCAATTCATTTGAAATGAAAACCTTCACGCCGCAGGATTCCGCGCAATGGGACGCCGCCGCCGCGCGCTTTGAAAAATTGTTGAGCTGAAATCCACTGGATTTGCGCCTGATTTGTGTGAAACTAAACGTCCGATGAAGCCGATAATCAAACTCTTGCTCGAAGGCGGCAGCCTGAACACCGCGCAGATGGCGCAGGTGCTTAATTTGCCCGAGGCCGAAGTCACCCGCCAGCTCGACGCCCTCAAAAAGGACGGCGTGCTGCTCGGCTTCCGCCCGGTGCTGAACCTCGCCGACGAGGATTCCGGCGTCGTGCGCGCCGTCATCGAGGTGCGCATCACGCCGGAGCGCGGCGGCGGCTTCAACCGCCTGGCCGAGCGCATCAGCAAGTTCGACGAGGTGGAATCCTGCTACCTCATGTCCGGCGGCTACGACCTGCTGGTGTTCGTCAACGGCGCGAGCCTGCAAAAGGTCGCGGCGTTCGTCTCGGAAAAACTCTCCACTATCGAGGGCGTGCTTTCCACGGCCACGCATTTCATGCTGCGCTCCTACAAGGAACACGGCTTCCTGCTCGGCGGCAAAGTCGAGGAAACGGAACGGCTCAAGGTCGCGCCGTAAAACATTTTGGAACGGCCAATTTGCGTAATTCGTCTTGAGAAGTGGGGTGGGAAAGGCGAAATTAACGTCAGTGGAAGCTATGGCAAACAAACTTACAGAGCTTGAGTTTTCGCTCAATGATGTTATCGGCGGGCAACCGTTGACGCCGGATAATGTGGATTTGCCCACGTTGCGCGGTTTTCTTGAAGAGGTCGAAACTCTGATCAAAGGCGACGTGCCGGGAGCGAGCCTTGCAGATTCGCGTGTTCAAATTAAAAAAGGCTCGGTCAAAATTGTCGCACTGGTAGCTCACTTGCTGGCCAGCGATGCTCGGGCGGATTTGGCAAAGTTGGATAAAACGGGTGACTTGGATGCAATTCAACCAAGTCGTGCAAAAATTATTGAGCGGTGGCAATCGCGCGTGCGCCGCACTCCCAGCCGAACCTATTCGATTCCGAGCGCTGCGAACCGTCATGAAATTCGCATTTCAAATACAAGTCAGTTTCAACACGCCGGAGAAAATTCATGGGTGAGCGTCGAGAAGCATTTGACCGGAAAAGTAATTGACCTCGGCGGCAAATCGCCAAATGTGCATCTCATCTTGACGGACACTGGCGAAACCGTGTGCGTGGATGCGACGGAACAACAACTTGCGGCTGAAAAAGAAAATCATGCCTACAAAAATGTCACTCTGCGAGTGCAGGGTGAACAGCATTTGCGAACAAAAGAGCTGCGCAATCTCCGGCTGATTCAATTCTCGCCACAAACCACGGAAGTTGATGAGCAGTCATTGGCTTCTCTCTGGCAAAAAGGCCGTGAAGCTTGGAAGGAAGTTAAATCTGCGGCGGGCTGGGTGGAATCATTGAGGGGAAACACATAGGCCATGATTCAGGTTTCACTCGACACCAGTTTTTTGATTTCGTTTGCTGACCCCAGCCGTCCGCATCACGCCATTGCTGTGGATTATTTTCGCCATTGTCTTGCTCAGCGGATTCCCATGTGGATTTCCGTAGTCGCTGCGGGAGAATTTGAAGTCAAACAGCCCGTCAATGATTTGCCTCTCCAGAATTTTCGCATTCAGCCATACAATTTGCCTCACGCCATTCGGGCGGCGGCATTGTTTCGTTCGTTGCGCGCTGAAAGCTCGCATTCTTCTGTGGATGATACTCGCCGAATTATCATCAATGATTTGAAAATCATTACACAAGCGGAAGAGGAAACAATTTCAGTCATTTTGACTGAAGACGCCAACACTCTGTCGAAAATTGTCGCGCGCCTCCGGCAAGCCAACGCGGCTTCCGTCCATGTTCTCTTGTTGAAAGACGGATTTACACCGGGAAAATTGGAGAATCCAGATCAGGGCGAACTTACATTGCCGCCTCCGGCAACATGAGACGTTTTAACGTGGATTTGCAGGGGTTTTCTGCGACACTTTTCAATTCAATGAATTTGCTTTTTCCATATCTGCGTCCGTCTGCGAAATCTGAGGGCAACTTTTTTTGATTCATGGACCAGTCACGTTTCATCGCCAAGCACGTCGTCAACCTGCCCAAGTCGGGCATCCGCGACTTTTTTGACATCGTCGCCAAGATGAAGGACGCCATCTCGCTCGGCGTCGGTGAACCGGATTTCGACACGCCATGGCACATCCGGGAGGCCGGCATCTACGCGCTCGAAAAGGGCAAGACGCATTACACGTCCAACCTCGGCCTCATCGAACTGCGCCGCGCCATCAACAAATACGTCGAGCAGAATTTCAACGTCAGCTACGCGCCGGAGAACGAAGTCATCATCACCGTCGGCGTCAGCGAGGGGCTGGATCTGGCCTGCCGCGCGCTCATCAATCCCGGCGACAAGGTGATGTATCACCAGCCATGCTACGTCAGCTATTCGCCGAGCATCACGCTCGCGCACGGCATCCCCGTGCCCGTGCCGACATTCGCGAAAGACGGTTTCGCGCTCACCGTGGACGCGCTCCGCGCCGCGTGGCAGCCGGGCTGCAAAATTTTGATGCTCAACCTGCCGTGCAATCCCACCGGCGGCACGTGCGACCGCACACAGATCGAAGCCATCGCCAAGTTCGCGGTGGAAAAAGATCTCATCGTGTTGAGCGACGAAATTTATTCCGAACTGACGTTCGATGGCGTTCACACCAGCATCGCGAGCCTGCCCGGCATGAAGGAGCGCACGATTTTCCTGCACGGATTTTCCAAGGCGTTTTCCATGACCGGCTGGCGGATCGGCTATGCCTGCGGCCCGGCGACGCTCATTGAGGCGATGATGAAGGTGCATCAATACTCCATGCTCTGCGCGTCCATCATCGCGCAGGAAGCCGCCATCGAGGCGCTCGTGCGCGGCGAGGACGCGATGAAAAAGATGCGCGACCAGTATCATCGCCGCCGCGATTTCATCGTGCGCCGGTTCAATGAAATCGGTTTGAAATGCCACCTGCCGCGCGGCTCGTTCTACGCGTTCCCGGACATCAGCAAGACGGGTTTGCCGGAAAAGGAATTTGCCATCGGCTTGTTGCAGGCGGAAAAAGTCGCCATCGTTCCCGGTTCGGCCTTCGGTGAAAACGGCAAAGGCTTTTGCCGCGCGTGTTTTGCCACCAGCTACGAACAACTCATCGAGGCGAGCAACCGCATCGAGCGGCATGTGCAAACACTCGCGAAGAAGCAGTGATTTTTCGTCTGCACACGGGCGCCAGATTCGAATAATTCGCCTTTCGGGAATCATCTTCAAGCGTGAGGTTATAATGTGACTTGCTTGAATTAGTGGAAATAATCAGTTTTTATTACCGCGATTTTGACGAATCACGACACGCGAACGCCAAAATCCTGAACGCCTTCCCCGTTTTATTGCAGGAAATCGTCGAAATATGACAAGAATTTGTAAAACTGCTGCCAGCTCACGCCGCTCTCTTGCAAGCCTGGGTCGAATTCCTGCACGAAATCACCATTTTCCTGCTGTCATTTGCCGTGATCCTGCACGGTTCCGATTAAAGTATGGAAATAATAATTGATTATTTCCACAATTATGCTAAATTCGATTCAGTTTTTCAACAAATCCAACAGTTTTCCCATGAAAACCTTCAAACTCGGCTTCGGCAACCGCACGGTCCTCGAACAAATCTCCATTTGCCGGCGCGTGGCCGATGGCATCGCCAAGCTGCCCGCCGAACAGCGCGCCACCTTCGCAGACCGGCCGGTTGCCGACAGTGTGGCCAAGGCGACCGAGGCGCATGCTGCGGTGGAGGAGTTGAAGGCATCGTTGAAGGCGGCGTTGCGGGTGCGCGATGCCAAGGTGCGCGTGATGCGCCAGCACACCACCGGCGCCGCTTCGGGCATCTCCGCCCTGACCGGCGGCAACGTGGCGGCGATGCTCGGGGCGGGACTGGGCGTGGCGAAGGAGAAACACCCGGTAGGCAAACCGGATGCGCCGGGAAACTTGCGCGTGGCGGCCACGGACTTTGAAGGCCGGGTGCGCTTGCGCTGGAAACGTCCCGTGCGCCGTTGCGCCTTCCTCATCGAGATGACCACCGATCCGGCGGCGGCGACGGGCTGGCAGCAGGTGGCCATCAGCGGCAACCGTCAGTCCTGCGAAGTGACCGGACTGGAGAGCGGGGTGAAGTGCTGGTTCCGCGTGGCCGCCACCAACGCGCACGGCCAGGGCCCGTGGAGTCAGGTGGTCAATGTGCGGGTGAAGTGAGAAAATTCAATAGCTAAACCGCTTCAGGAAGATTTTCGCTGAACTGCAATTTCATCCATCCAAGCATGACAAGATTTCGGATTGCGCTGGCCAAAGCTTGTTGCTTTTCATCTGTCCGCCAGGTTTTTTTCCATTCAAGGATGTAGTCGTATAACTGTCGCTCAGCGACTTCATGATGAGGATGATCTTTTTTTAGCTGGCGGCTGGCAAACAAGACTGTGAAAACTTCCTCAGCTTGATCCGTGTTTTTGATTCGGCTGAAGAGGTCAACAGTCTTGGAAATCCTCCGCGCATGTTGTTTTAATACATCCGCGTATTTTGAGCGTTCCCCCTCGTAACCAGGGCTGACTCGCAACGCAATCATGCGCCCCATGGGTTTTTCTTGAACCCAATTTCGATTGGCAAATTCGTGCAAAGCCAAATTGACTTCATCGGCAAACGGGCCGTAACTGCCTTTGCCAAACTCAAAACCTGTATGCACGCCCATTTCGGTGACGACATAACAGATTTTCTGGAAAATGGTCCGACCAACAGGATTGGCGTATGGTTGCTTTTCCAACTCCCGCAGAACTTCCATCAACACCACCCATTCGGGATTCATTTTTTCGTGCTTGCGCCCTCTGTCACTCAATTCCATTTGCGATGGACCGCCAAGAAAATCTTCCGCCAACTGGCTTTTCGGTGTTCCATAAGGAGCATAAACCTCGATTTCGATGTTCAAATGCCGCAGCTTTCCATATATCAACGGGCCGACCTCTTCCCAATTCAGCCCGCCATTTCCGCAGCCCAATGGCGGAAAGGCGACACTTTTTACACCCCATTCAGCACAGTGCCTCACGAAGTAATCCAGTCCACGTTCAATGTCTGAAAGTCGCGATGGCGAACGCCAATGATCCTTGGTTGGAAAATTGACAATGAGAACACCGGAACGATCCCGGTAAAGATACGGCTCGCCCAAACGCACTTGTTTTCTAGCGCAACGTTCCGCGTAATCTCCAAACATGACAGGGTAGCGCTTCTTGAATTCCTGGGCCACGCCCTTGCCCATGATGCCGATGCAGTTGACAGTGTTCACCCGTGTCTGGGCCTGGCTTGCGAAAAGGTCGCCGATGAGTGCTTTGAACATGGCAAAATTAAATTAGCAGAAAAACATCTCCGAATCAATGGTCACAGGCAAATCAAAGCCTAGCGACTTCAACTTCAAACTTGTTGCTTCATCCACCACATATGCACCGGCCAAATACTTTGGTTCAACACAATGGGGAACGAGAACTTCAGCACACTTTTTAGATTTATGGACGAGCTTGGCATATGGGTCATTGGCGTGTTGGTGATTCCAATCCAATGCGTAAATCGCATCGAAATCCAAGAGCGACCACTGCGAGGGATGGAGAAAACGGACGTAGTCGCTGGAAGCATTGCGGTCTGCAAACACCACGCCCGCAAGGTTGCGCACTTCAATCATGACTCGTAACACACATAGGTTTCGAGCTTCTCCTTTTCGTTTATAGAGCATTGGGTTTCGGGCGTGAAAATAGAGGTTCGCATACTGATGTAACTTGAAGCCGCCAGGCACATGCTTCGGGTCTCGCAAATCTTGAATTTCCTGCATCGCGACTGACCCATGCCGAAGCTTTGAAGCCTGTTCATGCGATAGAATTCCCAGCTTCAAAACTGATGGGATATTTTCCAACAGCATGATGCACTGAAATTCTGTGACTCGTGGATTCATTGCGCTTTCATGATGTGATAAAGCCTCAACATCTTAAACCGGTTGCTCCTTTCCTTGAAATTAAAATCGAATAAACATAGTTTTCCGACTACGACGTTGCAAAATCCACGTTCGGCACGTCGCGCACCGACGGCGGCACGCTGAAGAAATCGCCCTCGGATTTGAAGCCGAACATGTTCGCCACAAGGTTGCTCGGAAAGGTTTCGCACTTGTTGCGGTAGTCGCGCACGTTGCCGTTGTAAAACCGGCGCGCGGCCTGGATGCGGTCCTCGGTGTTGACCAGCTCCTTTTGCAGCGAGAGAAAATTCTGGTCGGCCTTGAGCTGCGGATAATTTTCCACGACGACGAGCATTTGTTTCAGCGCACCGACGAGTTCAGTTTCATCACGCGACTGGTCGGCCACCGGGCCGTTGTTGGCGGCGCACTGGTTGCGAAGCTGCGTGACGCGCTCCAGCACCTCGCGTTCGTGCGTGGCGTAGCCTTTGACCACGGCGACGAGATTGGGGATGAGGTCGTAGCGGCGTTTCAATTCCGTGTCCACGTTGCTCCACGATTCGCGGATGTAATTGCGCAGCCCGATGAGCGCGTTGTATTGCACCAGCAGGTAAATGACCGGCAACCCGACGATTACGAATATGGCAATGAGGACGGCGATCATGTATTTGTGAAAAGATATTCCGGCAAACGCGAGCGGATTTCAACCAGCCTTTGCAGGTTGGACTCGATTTGTCCGACGGGCAATTGCGGCTCGAAGGTCAGCAGGATCACCGGGCCCTGGAATTCGACCTGCAAGTTGCGGTTCGCAAGCAGGTATTCAATCATCTGCGGGTTGCAAACGTCGTAGGCGAATTTCTTGTCCCCGGAACGCACACAATAAGTTCTCGAGAATTCCGCAGATTCGAATTTGATCTCATCGCCGACGCCGAATGCCGTCATCAATTCGCGCAGCAAAACTTTCGGACCGATGGTTACCTGCGGAAAAACCTCTTTGACGACGAGCATGAGCAGGGTGCAATAATGTTCCTGCCGGCTTTTGCCGGAGCCGGTCTGGTAGTGATAGTCGAAAACGAACAACGACTGTTCGTGATACGTGCCGCGCAGAATATTGAACGCATACCGGTCCTGGCCGCGACTGAGCCAGTCCAAAAATCCCCAGCCCATGGAAAAACCCTCGTCGCGGTTCGGGTTGAAACCATCAAACTTCAAGCGCGCGGCCAGGCTCCGCAAATCAAACACCCGCTGTTGCTTGACGCGTGACTGTCTGAAGTTGTCAAAAACCATGCCCCCTGCAATCACAACCATGATCAAAATTGTGAAGACGGTTGGCCAGACACCTTGTGATGCCGCGATCATGTGTTTTGCGTGAACAGGTATTCCGGCAGGCGCGAGCGGATCTCAATCAGCCGTTGCAGGTTGATCTCAAATTGTTCGACGGCCAGACGAGCGCCTGTCACGAGCGCGATGACCTCGTTTTCGATTTCGATGCTCAAGTCGCGGTTGGCGAGGAGGTATTCCATCATCTTTACGTTGCAGACATCGTAGGCGAATTTCTTGTCCGGCGAGCGCACCAGAAAGGTCTTGGAAAACTCGGCGGACTCGAACTTGATGTCCTGATAGCCGAACACCTCGGCGACTTTCGTGAAAAAGTTTTCGCGCCGGATGGTCAGGTCGGGGAAACTCACGGGCAGCGTGAGGATGAAAAATGAAAACCAGTGGTGCTCGGTATGCCGCCCATTTTTGTCGTAGTAATAGGTTTGAAAGTGATAATCGAACGCGAGCACTTCATATTGCTGATAAGTTCCTGAAAGAACATTTGTGGCGTAGCGGTTGTCGCCCTGGTCGAGCTGTTTCAAAAAACCAAAACGACCGGGAATCCCGAAATCCTGTCCCTCGTCGAAATTCAAATTCAACCGCTGCGCCAGTTCAACAAGCCCCTCGCGCCGTTTGCGCGCTTGAATCTGGCTGTAAATAAATCCGACGATGGCAACGACAATTGCCGCCACAAACACGAAGGGCATCAGGTTCTGCACGCGATTTGTTCTAAACTAAACCCTCGTTTCAGGCCATTATAATTTTTATCGTTGTTTCCAAGTTCGTTTTTCCTTTTCCCTTTTTCGATTTGCCTTCACTTTGACGGCGTGAAGCTGTCCGCCGCAGAAATCCGCCGTGCCGTGCAACTCGCCCTCGCCGAAGACATCGGCAGCGGCGATGCGACGACGCTGGCGACCGTTCCGGCAAATGCGAAGGCCAAAGCCGTTCTGCGCGCGCGTGAACTGCTCGTCGTGGCGGGAATTGAATTTGCGGAAAGCGCCTTCAAGCAGCTCTCGCCAAAAATCAAAACTGAAAAAAAGTTTTCCGATGGCATGCAAGCGAACGCCGGCGACACGCTCCTGACAATTTCCGGCCCGGCGCGCGCGATTTTGACCGCCGAGCGCGTCGCGCTGAATTTTGTCCAGCGGCTTTCAGGCGTGGCGACGTTGACTTCGCAATTCGTTGCGGCGATCAAAGGAACCCGCGCGCAAATTCTCGACACGCGCAAGACCACGCCCGGCTGGCGGCGGTTTGAGAAATACGCCGTCGCCTGTGGTGGCGGATGCAATCATCGCATCGGGCTGTTCGACATGGTTTTGATCAAGGACAATCATCTGGCCGCGCTGCGTAATGAAAAGCCGAACGCCATTGCCGCAGCCGTCGCGCGCGCGCGGGAAAAGTTTCCAAAGCTGAAGATCGAGGTTGAAGCGGACACGTTGGAACAAGTCGAACAAGCCGTGAACGCCTGCGCCGATTTCATTTTGCTCGACAACATGGATTTGAAACAACTGCGGATGGCCGTAAAAATTGTCCGCGGCCGGGTGAAAACAGAAGCCAGCGGCGGCATAAATTTGGAAACCGTCCGCGCGATTGCCGGGACGGGCGTGGATTTCATTTCCGTCGGCGCGCTCACTCATTCCGCCCGGGCGGTGGATGTTGGATTGGATTTTGAAAACTAAACCACGAATAAACACCAATGAAGATGAATGATTTTACTGTGACGCTCTTGATTGGTTTTAATTCGTGTCCATTCGTGGTTAAAAACTCATGACCACCGACGCCAAAATTCTTTCCGCGTTGCGGGCCAAGTCCGACGGGGTGTCCGGCGCTC
>Ga0302275_10005034_pt1 | contig 12841 bp, 9 predicted proteins | sample III_Bog_N2_2_FD_200229 | JGI IMG/M metagenome (GOLD analysis project Ga0302275, IMG submission 200229) | Peat permafrost microbial communities from Stordalen Mire near Abisko, Sweden - III_Bog_N2_2 | ecosystem: Environmental > Terrestrial > Soil > Wetlands > Peat | place: Sweden: Abisko...
GTTCCTTCGCGGAGTCGGGTATCAGCACTCCGTTTGCATCGAGGCCTTTGTACGCATTCACGTTTGGCACGAACGGTTTCACCACCAGGCTCTTGCCGTTCGTCCGGTCCAGCAGGAAATAATAGCCGTTGCGATTGGCCTGCGCCAACAGCTTGCGCGGTTTCCCGTCGATAACTCCATCCACCATCACCGGAACTTCGGTGGCATCCCAGTCATGCGTGTCGTGCGGAGAGAACTGGTAATACCAGGCCAGCTTCCCGGTATCCGGATTCAGCGCCACCACGGAACTCGTGTAGAGGTTTGAGCCTTCGCGGCTGCGACCGTTGTAAGTGGGTGTGGCCTGGCCGGTCGTGATAAACATCAGATTGAGTTCGGGATCGTAAGTGGGCGGCTGCCAGATTCCGCCCGAGCCTTTTTCCGCGGCCTCCGCATTAGGCCATGTGCGAATCGCGGGATCGTCTGGGCCCGGCGTGGTGCTCCACTTCCACTGCAGGTCGCCGGTTTCGGGATCGAGCGATTCCACCCAGCCACGCCCCGTGCCGCTATCGCCCGCCACTCCCACGATGACGCGATTGTGGATGATCACCGGCGCCGTGGTGGAGAAATCGCCCGCGCCGTTCGCCACCAGATCCTTGTGCCAGCGCTCATGGCCATCGGCGGCGTTGAGCGAAACGATGCGATTGTCGCCCGTCTCCATGAACAGCCATCCGCCGTACATTCCCATGCCGCGGTTGCCGATTGCGCCGCGTCCGCGCCAGTAGTAATGCCAGATCGATTGGCCGGTGCGGGCATCCACCGCGTAGGCATGTCCCGGTGTTGAGACATAGATTACGCCGTTGACCATCAGCGGAATCGCCTTGATGGTTGCGCCGCGCGCGGCATTCGCGGCGGCTCCTCCGCGCCCCGGCGCAGCGACAGCAGCGGCATCGCCCCCGAGAATCGCGCCATCGGTCGAGTTCGTGGTGTGAAAAATCCAGGCCAGCGATAACGAGTGCGCGTTTTCCGTGGTGATCTGTTGCAACGTGCTGTAGTGCCGGCCCGAATAGTCGCCATGATAGGTGGGCCATGCATCCACGGTTGGCTTCATGAGCAATGCGGAATCGAGCGGCCCCTGCGCGTGAAGCGTTGCGATCAGCCCCGTCACAAAGAGGATCGAAATCGGAAGTGTCTTCATTTCAGTGTCACCAGGTAGGCCGTGAGATTGTGCATATCGCGGTCGGTTAGTTTCGGAACCAGGTCGATGTGACCCTGGAGAGGGTCGGTGACCACCACTTCGGGCACGTCGCAGTCACGCGCGAAAGTGTGCCGCACTCCGGCAGCGTCTCGCAGAGTCACGTAGAAATCGGAGATCGAAAGAAGAGTGCCGGAAACCGCCGATCCGGATACCGGAGTCACTGTGACAGTCTTCGGCACATCCGGTTTTGCGCCCGGCAGAGGAATCATCGGGGAACTCGGATAGCCGCCATTGCCGCGCGGCATTACCAGACGCCCCTGCAATGTCGAGGCGCTCATCCGCGATCCGGCGCCTTTGAGATCGCTGTTCACCGAGTGGCACGTGTTGCACTTGCCGGCGCCGTTGAAGTAATCCTCACCTGCCTTGGGATCACCGGTAACCTCGGCCACGATACCGCCGCGTCCGCCGCCGGCAGGAGGCGCGGCTGCCACCACGCCACGCAGGAATGCCGTAATGTCGGCCAGTTGAGCTTCGGGCAGATCGAAGGCGGGCATTTTTTGTTCAGGCCTTCCGGTCTTGAGGAAGGCCCTCAACCGCGCGCCCGTCGGGTCGCCCGAAACAATAGGGGAGACTCGCAGATCCGAACCGCCTTCGGCGCCGCCCCGGGCGTCGGAACCGTGACAGAAACCGCAGTTCTGCACGAAAGTTTGTGCGGGCGCGACGACCGGAGTCTGCGCGTGCACAGTCAGACTAAAAGCTGTGAGTACAGCGAAGCACAACGCCGTGGACTGTTTTTCCATAGAGGTACCGCGCATCGCCCCAGCACGTTTTGGCCCCCGGTCTTCGAACTCGATTTGGCCCCCGAAATGCCAATAAAAAGCTTCAACAACAAGTGGGATGGGGTTTTTGGGCGGGCCGGGGAAGAGTTTTCGGGGTCGTAGGCCGGTGCCTGCGTTACTTCACGCGGCGAACCCGCGCGGCTTGGCGCATCTGGCGCAAAGGGGAGATCAATCGCAATGAAGAAATCGTCAGCCACGCTGCTGGCAGGATTCTGCACAGCGTTCGTGGCAATCGGAATCGTCGGCGTCGTATCCGCCCAGCAACCGGCTCCCGGCGGGGCTTCCGGGCCGGCAGTCAACATGGGCGGCGCGCAGAATGGGCGTCCGCAGAACCAGGTTGCCAAGCCGGAAGACGTCGCCGCTATGATGGCTGCGCTACCGGATAAAGCGCCCGCGAGACCGGCGGAGCCTCGCAAAGTGCTGGTGCTCTGCAAGGCGAATGGCTACGTGCATTCGTCGATCCCGCTCGCCGCGAGAACCGTGGAAGAACTCGGGAAGAAGACGGGCGCGTGGAGCACCACGATCACGTACGACCCGGCCTCGATTACCGCCGACAATCTCAAGCAGTACGATCTGCTGTTCCTCGACAGCACCACCGGCGCGTTTCTCGACGATCCAAACGATCCGGCGGTCACCGCGGCGCGCAAGCAGGCGCTGCTCGACTTCGTGCGTGGAGGCAAAGGACTCGCGGGCATCCATGCGGCTACCGATTCTTATCACGGCGGCGGACGTGGACGCGGTCCCGCCGGAGCTTCCGGCACGATGGCCGCAGCTATGCCGCCTGCGCCAACGGTAGCCGGAGCCACAGCCGCGGGAGCCACAGCTACCCCTCGGCCCGCCTCTCAGAATCTGGGCACATGGCCGGAATTCAACGAGATGATCGGAGGCTTCTTTAAGTTCCACTGGCTCGACCCGCAACTCATCACCGTAAAGATCGATGATCCCAGGAGCCCCCTCACTGCCATGTTCCACGGCCAGGAGTTTGAGATTCACGACGAAACCTACACCTTTGCGCAGGATTCCTTCTCGCGTGAACGCGTGCACGTGCTGACCAGCATCGATTACGACAAGATGAACGATGCGGACAAGGCGAAGGAAACGAACAAGCGGACCGACGGCGACTACGCCCTCAGCTACATCCAGCGCGTGGGCAAAGGCCGCGTGTTTTATGAGGCTCACGGCCACAATGAAAGGATCTACGCGATGAAGCCGATGCTGGAGCACCTGCTCGCGGGAATCCAGTATGCGATCGGCGACCTGAAGGCCGACGACAGCCCGAGCGTTAAGCCCGCGAAAAAGTAGCGGCGAGCGCATCGTGAATGCTTCTCGCCGTGCGCGGCTCAGCGTGGCGCAAATGCTAAACTGGTGTTTTCGGCGGCGTAGCTCAGCCGGTTAGAGCGACGGTCTCATAATCCGTAGGTCCGCAGTTCGAGTCTGCGCGCCGCCACCAGTCTTACCCCCGCATTGTCATTCAGGCTTCGGCAGCGCTACGATCCCGGACGTATATCCCACGCCGCATCGGACGTGGGCGAAGCGCGGAAAGCCGGCATGCCTGATAAGCGCGCAGTCCGCTCGTGCAATCGGATGATCGAGATGAGGACCGTGCCTGCGGAGTACACTGCTGCCTCCGGTTCCATCGCTCGTCGCTCGATTCATGGGCGGAGGGACACGACGGACCAACAATCCGATCCCCTCTGCAACCACGTCTTACCACCGTTACAGGATCCAGTGTCTCTCGACGGGAGCCTAAAACACCGGGTCCGACATGATCGCAAATCCTTCCGAAAACCCGCTGTTCTGCGTTCGCAAACGCAGTTCATGCGGTCCCGCAGCCAGTCCCTTCATCCGCGCCTTCACCTGCCACAAACCTGGCGCAGGCCTCTCAACCGAAAGCAACGGCCACGGCGCGTCATCCACAGTCAACTGCACTTTCGATAAATCCAGCGTGTCGTCCGAATGCGTGAACCTGCATTCGAGCGATTCATTCCGGTAGCCATGAAACGTCACGCTGCGATCCATTGTGTTGACCACGCTCGTGAACTTCGGCGCGGGCGAATCCTCTCCGCGGGCCACAAAGGCTGTTTCACCGCTGCGCCGGTCCACGCCCTCCGCCAGCATGCGGATTCGAACCGTCTCGCTGAAGCCGCCGGTCTTCGTCCCCACACGAACCTCATGACTGCCCGGCGAAGTTCCGGGCGGCACCTTCACATTCACCTGCCAGTGGCCGGCTTCGTGCTTAACCAGGAAAATCGGCGGAATCCCGTATTCGTCGATCTCCACCAGTACGTCGTCCTTTGTCAGCGAATCGTCGCAGAAAAACGCCAGGCACATGTACTCGTCTTTGCGCGGCTGAAACACGATATCGCCATGACGATTATTCACCGCCGAACACAGAAACGGCGCCGATCCGTTTCGTTCCGCACTTATTGGCGCCCAGCGCCGCCAGGCCACCAGTCCGCCGCGTCGGGTATCGGTGTAGAGGAACTCGGCGCGAGGAAAGCCCGCCGCCCTCGTCATCGCGAGCAGGCATTGCGTGGTGGGTCCGCACCAGTTGTCGATCTGACCACCCAGTTCGTCGGTTTCGTAAAACTCCATATAGCAGCGAGCCGGGTCCGGCGCATCGTCGATCACGTATGACTCGATGAACGCTTCACCCCGCGTCACGGAACAAACGTGTTCCAGACCCAGCAGCGGATGCCGCAAGTGATAGAACACGCCGAAGAACAACACGTAGTCGAACAGTCCGAACCGCTCCGGAGTCAGTTCCTCAATATCGATCACGGCGTACTCGATCTTCGATTCGCGCAGTCGCTTCACCGCGACCAGTTCCTCATACTCAACGCAGTCGATCGCAACCACGTCGGCGCCGCGCCGTTCGCACTCGAAACTGTTCCAGCCCGATGCCGCGCCGATATCCAGAACCCGCTTGCCGCGCAGATCTTCGGGCAGTGGATAACGATCCAGCCGCGTCTTCATCAGCGGCACGGAGATCAGCCCTGGGATGATGGTGCCATCGTTCAGTTCCAGGCTGTGATACGGAACATTGCGCGCGAAGGCTTCCGTCTGAAGCCGGATCAGTCTCTGAAATTCGGGATTACGCGCAGCGGATTCGACAGGCATATCGATGAGTGCTCACTTGCAGGTATTGTCCACTACAGTGTCTCTTCCCAGGTCCACACCGCGCTTGCCGGCCACGCACCGCGAACCAGAACCCAGTCCTTCGACTACGTTCCCGCGGATGACATTATCGCGCGTCACCGCTGGTCGACCGCCGTCGTCGCTCAGATAAATGCCGCTGCGAAGCGCATCGGGCTGGTCGGGCAGGGCAGCGCATTTCGCGGGCGTCGGCTGCGTTCCGCAGCGCGCCAGATCTACATCTACGAAGCGGTTGCCCTCGATCCGGTGATGATCGCCGATCAGAAACACTCCGCCATAAGCGAATCCCCGCAGCGTGTTGCCGGTGACCACGACGTTCGTTGAAGTCATTCCGGCATCGTGATTGCCGAACAAAATGCCGAAGTGCAAACCGATCCACTTCGCCGCCGCCACCGGATCGTTGATGCAGGAGTTGCCTGTGACTTCGCCATCGTGAAAGCCATCGAGGTCGATACACTGTCCGGCCACATCGCGGAATTCGTTGTTGGCATAAACGGTGTGATCCACATTGCCCGCGGTATCGATCGCCACGGGTGTTCCGTAGCCGGGGAAGTCGACATAGTCGACTGGAAACCCGATCTGCGATCCGCTGTTGCGCTCGACTCTCACCCGGGTTGCATGGCCGATCTGAATGGCATCGCGCCCAACTCTGTCGATCGCGTTGCCGCTGATGACTCCGTCCGATTGCCGGGGCGAACGTGCGTAGGAGTGTGTCCAGATCGCATTGCCTGTGACTCGGCTGATCTTCGACCCGCGCACTTCGAATCCCGTCGAACCTTCTTCGATCAAAATGCCGCCGGTGGTGTTGTTGTGACCTTCGCGATTCAACGTGCCGGAGTCTTCAATCGTGACCGAATCGATCAGCGACTTCGCCGTGGCACTGACAATGATCGGAAAAGCGCGAATGCGCGAAAAGCTTACCTCGCGAATCGTGACATTCGAACTGCCGCGAATTACGATTCCATTGGCCGCATAGTAATCGGCGAACGCTGCTTCCTGGAGTGGGAGATACCAGTCGGATTCCAGCATAACCCGGTCGCCAACGAGGGAAAAGCCGGACAGCGTTACGTTCGACACGCCTGTCGCCTCAACGGCTGCCGTGCCTTTGAAACCAGTATCGAGCACCAGTGTGCTGCCGGCCGGGTTACCCCGAAGTTCGATGTCCTTCGCTCCCACAGGAATCACGATGGGGCGGTCGAGATGAATCTGTCCGGCCGGCAGTTGCACTACATGCGAACCGCGCTGCAGTTGAGCCCGCACATCATCTGCACTGCGAACCTGTCCGCAGGCAAACGCGCTCAGGGCAACGAATATCAGGGTCCCGAATGCGGACCTCGCCATGCTTACGCCTGGGGCGGAGCCGCCGGAGCGGTTTCGGGAGCGGACTGGGGGGACGGCGGTTTCGTTGACGGCGCCTTTTCTTTCGGCGTCGCAGCCTTGACCACGACCTTCACCGGGCTCAGCAGAATGTGCGCGTTGCGGCCTTCCATGCGAGGCGAACCATCCACAACTCCGAATGCCGTAAGGTCTTCGGCGAAGCGGAGCAGCAACTTGCGTCCCAGATCGGTGTGGGCGATTTCGCGTCCGCGGAACTGCACTACGGCTTTCACGCGATTGCCTTCCTGGAGGAACCGGATGGCGTGATTCTTCTTGAAGTCGTAATCGTGATCGTCCGTGTTCGGACGGAACTTCAGTTCCTTCACCTGCACGACGTGCTGCTTCTTCTTGGCGTCGTGCTGCTTCTTCTTCATCTCATACTGATATTGGCCGTAGTCGATCGCCTTGGCCACGGGAGGCACGGCGGTCGGTGACACCAGTACGAGATCGAGACCCAGTTCCTGCGCCTTGCGGACGGCAGCCTGTGTCGGCATGATTTCCGATGTGCCATCGGGGAAGACGGCGCGCACTTCGCGTGCACGAATCGTCTCATTCACGTTTTCTCTGCGGCTGGGTTTGCGGGGTGGGAAATTGCGGCCTGGAATCATGCGTTAAGTTGGCTAGATCCCAACATAGCACTATTATGGGTGGCATTTGCAATCGGAATCTTCTTCTATAGGTGGAAGGCGCGGAATTTGGCTGGACCAAGGGGCCTTATCGAGGCTCCGTAAACGACTGTAAGCATTGCATTAAGCACAAACGTTGCGGGTATATACTCGCTGGTGAAGGATTCCCTATTTAACGATATGCAAAATATCTCCCGTCCCCTGGCCCTCGTCGCCGGATGCGTTTTGTTCGCCAGTTTATCGATGGCCCAGTTCGGCCGCGGTGGCGGCACCTGGAACACGGCAGGCGCCGACGCGCAGCGCGATTCGTGGGCGCGCACCGATAACAGAATTTCAGCTGCGAGCATGCCTGGCTTCTCATTTCTCTGGAAGGTTAAGGCCAGCAACAATGCCGTCCAGTCCTGGTCGTTGACTTCGGCCGTCATGGTCGATAGCTACATCGGTTACCGCGGCTTCCGCTCTTACGCCTTCCTGGGTGGTGCGTCTAACAATGCGGTGGCCCTCGATACCGATCTCGGAAGGGTGGAATGGACGCAGAACTTGGGCGCGGTTACGCCGGGCACGGCGGCGTGCCCCGGCGGGTCGCTGGCGGGAGTAACGCGCGCGACTCCGCTGGCTCCGGCAGCGGCTCCCGCGGGCGGTGGACGCGGCGGCGCAGCCGCCGGTCGTGGCGGTGCGGCGAGTGGCGTGAGTGAACCGGGCGCCGGTGCGATTACGATCGGCCAGGGCCGTGGCGGCGGTGGTGGTGGCGGCGGCCGTGGCGCTTCCGGCGGTGGTGGCGGCGGAGGCCGTGGCGCTTCCGGTGGCGGACGTGGTGGCGGTGGTGGTGGTGGAGCATTTGGTGGCTCCGGCGGTCGTGGCCCCGCTGCTCCGGGCGGCGGTCGTGCCCCCGAAGCCGTGTATACCGTTTCGGCCGACGGCCTGTTGCACACTCTCTATATCTCGAACGGCCAGGATGCGAAGCCACCGGTCCGATTCCTTCCCGCGGGTGCGAACGCCAGCGGCGTGCTGCTGGTGGATGGTGTGATCTACGCGTCGACAAGTGGAAACTGCGGCGGCGCGCCGAACGGCGTGTGGGCCATCGACACGAACGCAGCCACGCCGGCGGCCATTCACTGGGCGTCGAACGGCGGCGGTATTGCCGGAACTTACGGTATCGCCCTCGGCAGCGATGGCACTGTCTACGCGGCGACTTCCGATGGCGATTACTCGCCCACGGCATTCTCAGATTCGTTGGTCTCGCTCGATGCGAAGATTCTCAAGTTGAAGGACTGGTTCACACCCGGCAAGTCCGACTTCACCTCTTCGCCGGTTGTCTTCCAGTACAAGGAAAAGGATCTGATTGCGGTCGCGAACAAGGATGGCAACCTCTATCTTCTGGACGGCGCCGCAATCGGCGGAGCCGATCACAAGACGCCCCTTGCTTCGGCGAAGATTGGTTTCGGAGCGGACGCCGGTGCGCTGGCCAGCTGGCAGGATGCGGCGGGTACGCGTTGGGTCCTGGCAGGTTCGGGCTCGGCGATCGTTGCGCTCAAGGTTGTCGATCAGAATGGCAAGCCCTCGCTGCAGCAAGGCTGGACGTCGGGCAACATCGCATCGCCGCTGCCTCCCATCGTGATCAACGGTATCGTGATGACTGCCGCCAGTGGCGCTGGTTCCAAACCTGCCGTGTTCTACGCTCTCGATGGCGCCACGGGCAAGGAACTGTTCAACAGCGGATCCACCATCACGGCGCCCACAGGACGCGGCAGCGCGCTGGCGGGAAGCGCCGGTCAGGTGTATCTCTCGACCAACGACAGCACGATTTATGCGTTTGGCATCCCGCTGGTTCCGCCGGATCTCGCCAAAAAAGTGCAATAGATAAAGACCAGAATACTTAAGGCTCAGACCATGAAAACGATTTCGCGATTTGCGGCAATGACCGCGGTGATAACGGTGGCGGGCGCGCTTGCCTGGAGCGCCGACTGGCTGGCGGGCGGCAGCGATTTTGAACGCACCCACTGGCAGAAAGACGAAAAAATTCTCAGCCCGACAACGGCGAAGGATATAAAGCTGTTGTGGAAACGGCAGCTTGATACCAAGCCGCGCGTCATGAGTACCCTGTTCATGACGCTGGTTGCGGGTAAGGTAAATACCAAGACCGGTCCGAAAGAGATCGCCATTGAATCCGGCGTCTCGGACGACCTGTTTGCTCTCGATGCAAAAACTGGCGAGATCATCTGGAGCAAGCACTATACCACCGACTACGTCGGTCCCGCTCCGAGCCAGGATCCGCTTTGCCCGGGCGGCCAAACCGCCATCCCGGCGATCGGTAACGACGCCCCGGGCAAGTACACAATCTACTCCGTGTCCTGGGATGGCAATCTTCATCAGATCAACGTGGCCAATGGCGAAGATGTTGCGCCGCCGGCAAAGTTCGTTCCCGCCAACGGCAAAACCTGGGCGCTGAATCTCTATAAGGGCGTCATTTACACGCACACTTCGCAGGGCTGCGGCGGTAATCCGAACCACGCTTACGCTTATGACCTGGCGACGAAGAAAGTCGGCAACTGGGGCCCGGCGGGCGGCGGCATGTGGGGCCGCACCGGTCCGGCAATCAGTTCGAAGACGGGCGCGATGTACACGGGCACCGGCGACGGCCAGTGGAATCCTGCACAGGGCGTTTACGGCAACGGCATCATTGGCCTGAAGCAGGATGCGACCACCAAGGAACTCAAACTGTATGACACGTTCGGACCGCCCAACGCGGCCTGGCTGGTGAAGCGCGATCTGGATGCGCAGGTGACGCCGGTCATCTTCCAGTACAAGGGCAAAGAGATCATGGTCAGCGGCAGCAAGGAATGCCGGCTGTGGGTGATGGACACCGCGTCCATCGGTGGCGACGATCATCGGACCGATCTCTACACGACTCCGATGTTCTGCAACGAGGACGTGAATTTCGCCTCGGCCGGAATCTGGGGATCGCTCGCAACGTGGCTCGATTCCAAGGGCAACCGCTGGGTGCTGAGCCCGTTCTGGGGACCGGCGCATTCGCAGTTCAAGTTCCCGATCACGAACGGCGTCACGAAGAAAGGCGGCGTGGCCGCGTTTAAAGTCGTGGACAACAACGGCAAGATCGAACTCGCTCCGGCCTGGGTTTCCCGCGATATGGACCAGGGCGAGCCGCCCATCATTGCGAACGGCGTTGTCTATGCATTCGGCAGCGGCGAGAACACGGACCAGGCTTACTACGACGTCGGCTTGGCCGATGTGGCATCGCGCCGCATCCCGAATTCCACGCACGCGGTGCTGTATGCGCTGGACGCGCAGACCGGCAAGGAACTGTGGAACAGCGGCACGGAAATCAAGTCCTGGGTTCACAATGGCGAAATTTCGATTGCCAACGGCAAGGTGTACATCGGAACCTTCGACGGCATGCTGTACTGCTACGGCATCGCGAAGTAGGGACGTCCAAATCACGGTGAACAAGGGCAGGCGAGATCGCCTGCCTTTTTTCGTTCCTGCGGATGGCGGTGTGCGTTACACTCAGACGCGCACTTTCGGTCTGGTCCCGAGCCGAAATCTATTGGAGTGCCGCGATTCGTCGCCAGCGGAATAGTACCCTTGACGCCGGACATTTCTGGCCTGTTCGGTGTGGGGATGGGAGGCCGAGTATGCTACGCTGCCAAAGTGGATGGTTCCACGACTCCAGTCTCAATGAAGCCACGTGTCAGCGTCATCATTCCGTGCTATAACACCGCCGAATTCGTGGCAGAAACGCTGGATTCCGTGCTGGCTCAGACGTACCGGGATTTCGAGGTGGTCGTGGTGAACGACGGGTCGCCCGACACTCCGGAGCTGGAGCGGGTGCTGGAGCCTTACCGCGACCGGATCGTTTATATTGTCAAGGAAAATGGCGGGGTTGCTTCGGCGCGAAATCGGGGGATCGCTTCGGCGCAGGGGGAATTGATCGCCTTGATCGATCCCGACGATATCTGGATGCCGAACTACCTGGAAGACCAGGTGGCCCGACTCGATGCCGATCCGGGACTTGACATCGTTTTCCCCAACATGGTTTTTTTCGGCCCGAAAGAAAGCGGAAAGAGACTCGCCCTGGATCCCTCGGTGCCGGTGCCGGAGGCCACCTTTCTTTCGTTGGTGACTGAGCAATGCGTGGTGGTGGTCTCGGTTCTGGCGCGGCGGACTGCTTTCGAGCGGGCGGGGCTGTTCGACGAACGGCTCAGACGATGCGAGGATTTCGATCTTTGGCTGCGGTGCCTCAAGACGGGCAGCCGGATCTCCGGTCACCACACTGTTCTACTGCGCTATCGACGGCGCGCCGGCAGCCTTACGGCGAACGAGGCTCCCATGCTGTTCTCGGCCGCCGGCGTTCTTCGCAAGATGAGGGAAACCGTCGAATTGACGGATGTCGAACGGCGCGCCATTGATGCCAAGGTCCTCGAATTGAATGGTAACGCGCTGTTCTTCGAGGGAAAGCGGGCTTTTCTTCAGGGAGACTACCGCACCGCGAAGCAAAAAATGAGGGAGTCGAACGCGTTGCTGAAACAGCCGCGGATTACCGGTATTCAAATGCTGCTTGCGCTGGCGCCGGAGTTGGGGCGCAAGGCCTACGCCTGGAGGTATCGCAACTCATGATGGTCCCGGGCTGGACGAAAACAGGACGCGATGAAGTGTTCCGGGGGCAAGCGCTTCGCCGTCATGGTTTTCGACGATCCCGGCTCGCATGTGCCGGGAAGCGGCAGGGAAACGCATGCCTTCCTGCGCGAACCCTCAGACTGCGGCGCGGGCCGAACAAGACGATCGAGCGTCGGCGCGGCAACTGCTGCGTAAGACTCTTGAACCGGCCTGCACAACTCCACGCCGCGCACTTCCACCTCCATCGCGGTTTCTAGATGCCCGGTTTTTTCAGCGTTCTCGGGATGGCGATGGGCTCGGCGTGGGTTTCGGGCATCAACCTCTATGCTGCCGTGGTCACGCTTGGGTTGTTGCAGCATTTCGGGCTGGCGCATTTGGCTGGCGACCTGAGCGTTCTCGGCAAATGGTGGCTCATCGGTCTGTCTGGTGTTCTGTTTGCGGTTAACTTTGTCGCCGATAAAATTCCCGTTGTCGATTCGGCGTGGGACGCGGTGCATACCTTCATCCGAGTGCCCGCGGGCGCGGTCATGGCGGCTGCGGCATTCGCGCATTTCGACCCGTCAGTCCGGCTGGCGGCGTTTTTGATCGGGGGCGGCATCGCGCTCGGCTCCCACGGAACGAAGACGGCGACGCGGTTGGGTGCCAACCTTTCTCCGGAGCCGTTTTCAAATGTCGCGCTGAGCCTGGCGGGTGATGCAGCTGCGGTGGGGTCGTCGGCGCTGATGGCTTTTCATCCGGCCGTGCTGATCGCGGTCGTTATCCTTTTCTTTTGCTTTTTTGGCTGGCTTGCGCCACGAATCTTTGGTATATTCCGTAGAGCGCTGAAAGGAGCGTAACGGATGTTTCACATACTTGGACAGGCGATATTCGGCCTCATCGTAGGCTTGGTGGCGCGATTCCTGCTGCCGGGCAGGGATCCGGCGGGAATCGTGGTGACAGCGCTTCTGGGTATGGCCGGCGGTTGGTTGGGCGGTCGGATCGGCAAGTGGCTCGGTTGGTATGAAGACGGGAGCGCTGCCGGGTTTGGCATGTCG
>Ga0302275_10005037_pt1 | contig 12838 bp, 10 predicted proteins | sample III_Bog_N2_2_FD_200229 | JGI IMG/M metagenome (GOLD analysis project Ga0302275, IMG submission 200229) | Peat permafrost microbial communities from Stordalen Mire near Abisko, Sweden - III_Bog_N2_2 | ecosystem: Environmental > Terrestrial > Soil > Wetlands > Peat | place: Sweden: Abisko...
CCGCGACAACCCGGCGGCAAATCCTGTATCGTTGCCCTGTAATCGCGCTGCTCGTTTATGCTACTTTCTTTCCCAACCCTGGCTGAACCCGAGCACTTCTCCCTCATCGAGAAGCTGCTAATCGCCACCCTGATCATCGCCTCCGCCTACCTCTTCTGGCGTCGTTTCGGCGTTGTCCTGCACAAAATCCTGCAATCGAAGAAAGACCCCGCCTTCCATCTCTTCCCCATCGGCAAGCGCGTCTGGGATTTCTTCTGGGAAGTCCTCTGCCAGGCCAAAGTGGTCCGCGAGTGCCCGCTTCCCGGCCTGGCCCACGCCTTCGTCTTCTGGGGATTCTGCGCCTTCGCCCTCGTTACCCTGAACCACTTCGCCGTCGGACTCGGCATCGGCTTTCTCTCGCCCACCGGCATCTTCGGCCGCTTCTACTTCTACTTCGCAGCGGCATTCGCATTCACCTGCGCTGTCGGCATTCTCGGCCTTTTAATCCGCCGATTTCTCGTCCGTCCCAAGTGGCTCGGCGACAAGCTCTCCTGGGAATCAGGCTTCATCGCCCTGCTGATCTTCGTCCTGATGGCCACCTACCTGGCCGCCTTCTTCGTTGCCGACACTGACTCCGCCGCCCGCGTCCTCTGGTGGACCCATTCGCTGTCCATCCTCATCTTTCTGCCGCTCATTCCGCACACCAAGCACCTGCACCTGATCCTCAGCCCCGCCACCATCTTTCTTTCCCGCGGCGGCTTCAGCCAGATCCCTCCGCTCGCCGGCGATGAAGACTTCGGCCTGGTCGCCGGAGCCGACCTCACGCAACTGGTCAGCCTTCAGGCCTACTCCTGCGTTGAATGCGGCCGTTGCACCGAGCACTGCCCCGCCGCCAACACCGGCAAGCTACTCAACCCCAAGGAAATCATCCTCGGCGTCCGCGCCTATCTCAACGATCTCGGCCCCGCCTCCGACCAGCCGCTCCTCGGCAAATACAATTCCCAGGAAGCCGTCTTCCAGTGCACCACCTGCGGCGCATGCGAGTTCCAATGCCCCGTCGGCATCGAGCACGTCCCCATCATCGTTGGCCTCCGCCGCGGCGCAGTCAACACCGGCGAGTGGGAAGACAGCCAAGGCAGCAAGCTCTTCCTCGCCCTTGAACGCGGCAGCAACGCGCTGGGCCTCAGCCCCGCCGAACGCGACAAGTTCATCGCCAAGCAGGAACTGCCCATCTTCGACGGCACGCAGGAATATTGCCTATGGCTAGGCTGCATGGGCGGATACGACCCCAAGGGCCGCGAGATCGTGGCCGACTTCGCCCGCGTGATGAATTACCTCGGCACCAGCTACGGCGTCCTGCGCAAGGAAAAGTGCACCGGCGACCCCGTCCGCCGCCTTGGCAACGACCTGGTCTTTCAGCAACTCGCCGAAGCCAACCTCGAAGCCCTCACCCAAAACAAGGTCAAGAAGATCGTCTCCATCTGCCCGCACTGCGTCCGCACCATCCAGGAAGACTGGAAGGAGTACGGCACGCCCCCTGAAATCGAGCACCACAGCGAATTCCTCGCCCGCTTCGCCCACAAGCTGCCCAAGCCCGATTCAACCGGTCCAGCCTCAGTTCCAGAGAAGATCGTCTTCCACGACCCCTGCTATCTCGGCCGCTATCGCAATGTCTACGACCAACCCCGCGCCGTCGCAGCCCTGGCCGGCAATCTCGTCGAAGCCCCGCGCAATCGCGAGCGCAGCTTTTGCTGCGGCGCAGGCGGCGGCCTGGCCTTCCTCGGCGAAGAAACCGGCGAGCGCGTCAGCCACAATCGCGCCGCCGAACTGGTAGCCACCGGAGCCACGACAGTCGCCGGCGCCTGCCCCTTCTGCAACACCATGTTCCGCGATGCCCTGGCAGCCACCGGCGAAGGCGCGCCGCAACTGTTGGACATTGCTCAGATAGCCGCCCGCACTTTGCCCCTTAGCAACCCAAATCAGCCCGCGCAACCCGCGGCGGAGTTGACCGTGCCTGCCAACGGCCCCAAACTCACCCGGCCGCAGGGGGCGCATTGCTCCTATAGCGGCGCCATCTCCACGCCCGCCCTCTCACCAGGCGCGGTCGAAACCATCCAGAAAGCTGCCGACGCGTCCGGCCTCTCGATTGAGATCGGGAACAACTACATTGAATTCGAATTCGAAGGCCGAGACTCCAACCAATTCGTAGTCGATTTCCTCAGAACTCTGGCTCAAGCCGTCGGAACAGCCTCCGGCGAATTCCGCTGCGAGGTCAAAGTCGACAAGGAAGATCCGCTCTACGAGTTCTTCAGTATCCGCGACTCCAGGCTCATCCGCCAGCGCGGCCTCATCGTCCGCGAACCCGAAGAAGACATCACCGCAGGAGAACCCTCCTCGTAGCCAGTGGCTGACACAAACCAAGCTTTCACAGGACCCACAACGCAACCAAACGGAGCAGTGCGCAAGTGCAATACGAAGAAGTTCATCCACAATCACAAGCCGACCTTGTCGAAGCGCTTGGTAGTAAAGACTCCGAGCAAATAAGGTCCGCCCTTTACAGCGCCGCATGGTATGAAGAAGACTGGCGATGGGCACAGGAGAATTGCCTCGTCTTCTTGCGGCATGAAGACCCTCTCGTTCGCTGGGCGGCAGCACTTTCCCTTGGCTACATCGCTGTGTTTCAAAAGCACCTTGACTTGGACCGTGTATTGCCGGCCCTGCATGAAGCCCATGCTGACCCTGCAATACAATCCACCGTCGGCGACAGTCTCGAAATGATTAAGCAGCACATCAAGACACAATGATGTGCCCGAAATAATCATCTTCAACAAAACCCCTGATCGAGGTTGTGATTCGCCAAAAGCGACGAAAAGAACTCGCTCAATCATTTCCCAAGAATAGCCGGAACGTATCTTCGCTGGTTGGTCGCTTGACCTAACCCCAACAGCTTAAGATGAACGAAGGTTTTTACTATGAAGATCATCGTAGCCATCAAACAAGTTCCAGATCGCGATGCACAGGTTCGCATCGACGCTCACGCCAAGTGGATTGAAGAATCCGACCTCCAATACGCCCTCAATGAGTCCGACGCCTATGCCCTTGAAGAGGCCCTCCAGCTCAAGGAAAAGCACGGCGGCGAAGTGGTTGTTGTCAGTGCCGGCCCCGAACGAGTCGGCCAGACCATCCGCGAAGCCCTCGCCAAGGGCGCAGACCGCGCCATCCACATCGACTGCGACGACCTCGGTTCCCGCGACGCTCTTGGTGTTGCCCGCCTCCTGGCCGCCGCCGTCGAACCCGAAAGCCCCGACCTGCTCCTCACCGGCCTGCAGTCTGAAGACCTCGGCCTCGGCCAAACCGGCGTCATCGTCGCCGAACTCCTCAACCTGCCCCACGCGACGCTGATCCTGCACGTCGAAAAAACCGACTCCGGCCTCACAGTAAAGCGAGAACTAGAAGAAGGCTGGTTTCAGACCATCGAACTGCCCACCCCCGCCGTCCTAACCATCCAGTCCGGCGGCAACAAGCTCCGCTACGCCACGCTGATGGGCATCAAGCGCGCCAAGACCAAGGAAGTCCGCCGCGTAACGGCTGCCGAACTCGGCGTCGAAGCCGCGCCAGTTGTCCTGCTCGATCGCGTTGCGCTGCCGCAAAAACAAAAATCAACCCAGATCCTGCCCGGCACACCGAAAGAAGCCGCGGCAGCCCTGGTTGAAAAGCTGAAATTCGAGGTGCGCGTCCTATGAGCGGCGTCCTGGTCATCTTTGAAGATCGTGCCGGCAAAATCAGCCGCATCAGTTGGGAAGCCGTCGCCGCCGGCCATAAGCTCGCCGCTTCGCTGGGCCTCCCAGTCACCGCGGCCGTCATCGGCGCGGCCACAGAATCCCTCGCCGCCGAAACCGCCTCCAAAATCACCGGCAAGGTCATCCGTGTCGAGCATCCGCTCCTCGGCCAGTATACGGCAGACGGATTCACCATCGCTCTGCACCAACTCATCCAAAGCGAGAGTCCAGCGTACGTAGTCTTTCCCCACACCTACCAGGTCCGCGACTACGCCCCCGCCCTCGCCGCACGCCTCAACGAAGTCCTCATCAGCGACGTCATTTCTATAGCGGACGGCCCCGTCTTCACCCGTCAACTCCTCCAGGGCCGCCTCAGCGGCAACTACCGGCACACCGGCAGCGGTCCCTGCCTCGTCTCCGTCCAGGCCGGAGCCTTCCGCGCTGACGCCGCAGCCACCGGCTCCGCCGAAATCAGCGTCTTCACGCCCACCATCGAGCCAGCCCAAATCCGCACCAAGCCCGGCGAACCCTTCCGCGGCAGCTCGCAGACAATCGACCTCGGCTCCGCCCAACTCATCGTCAGCGTCGGCCGCGGCATCAAGGAAGCCGAAAACATCCCCCTCGTGCAGGCCCTCGCCACGGCCCTCGGCGCGGAACTTGCCGCCTCGCGCCCCATCTGCGACAACGGATGGCTGCCCATGGAGCGCCAGGTCGGCAGCTCCGGCCAATCCGTCGCGCCCAAGCTCTATCTCGCCGTCGGCATCTCCGGCGCCATCCAGCACCTGGTCGGCATGAAAGCCTCGCAGTGCGTCGTCGCCATCAACAAAGACCCCGACGCCCCCATCTTCGAAATCGCCGACTACGGCATCGTCGGCGACCTGTTCGAAGTAGTCCCCGCGCTAACGGAGGCAATCAAAGCAGCGAAGCAGTAGACAGCTCTCCATGCGTCCCTCCCGGCCCGCCGACGGGGACCGCGGAACTGTGCAATCATCGAGTCCGAGGCGCTGCCTTCGATGACCAACCCCGTAACCGGCCTTTGGATCCGATTGCCCCTCGTGCTTCGCGCCGTCGTCTCCGGCATTCTTATCGCTCTTGTTGCCGCGAATGTGTGGCCGCTCCTGCTGCGGCATCTTGGAGTGCCGCTGGCTGCGATTTCCGAGGCTGCGTTTCTCACCCTTTACGTATGGTGGGCCGCTGGAGGAGGTTCCCCGCGCTCCACGCAAACCGCGCGCGCCTTATCGTTCCGCAGCGGCCCGCTGTCGAGTCGGCAATGGTTTTGGGGCCTGGTTGCCGCCATTTTCTTCGCGGTCACTGTTCATGTTTCCATGGTCGTCTTGTTCCGTCTGGTGCCTTTCCCGGCAGCAGATTTCCGGCTCGGATATGATTTCTCCTTTATTCCCACGCTTCCTCTCCGATGGCTGGCGGCCGTGATTTCCGCAATTTCGGCGGGAGTCTGCGAGGAAACCGGCTTTCGCGGGTATATGCAGCGCCCCCTCGAAACGCGCTATGGCGCGACGCCGGCCATTCTGATTTCTTCGTTTTTCTTTATGTCTGTGCATTTAACCAAAGGATGGTCCACGGCCGGAATGGTACCGATCGTGTTCGGCGCAGGTGTACTGCTTGGAATGCTGGCCCGATCTTCGCAATCGCTGATTCCTTGCATCCTGGGCCATACCATGATGGACATCGGCCTGTTCGCCTACTGGTGGACAGGCATCGCCGGAACCTTTACCGCGCTGCCGATTGGCCAGACTGGACTCGACCGGGCCTTCTTCCTCGCATGCGTCGCGCTGGCTGGCTCCCTCGCGCTCGTGTTCCTCTCCATATCCCGGCTACGCGCCATCGCAAAGCAACCCATCGTCCAAGCCATCTAGCCGGCATCTGGAAATGTCTTCGCCCACGCGAGCGCGGCATTTGCGCCCCTACACCCCCACGCGCTATCGTTCGTTGTTCCCCGCACCCGAGCAATCGACCGAGGCCAACCGCCCATGCTTCTTCCGGAAACCTACGAATTCGCACTCTTCCTGATGATCCTCACCATGTTCTGTTGGGGATCATGGGCCAACACCCTCAAGCTCTGCCCCGGCTACCGCTTCCAGCTTTTCTACTGGGACTACGCCATCGGCCTGCTGCTAGCAACCGTCGTCTGGGGATTCACCGCCGGCAGCCTCGGCCATGCAGGCCCGCCTTTCCTTGATGCAGTGGCCCACACGTCGTCCCACGCCATCCTGTTTGCCCTGGCCGGAGGCGTGGTCTTCAACGTAGCCAACCTGCTGCTGGTCGCCGCCATCGACGTCGCCGGCCTCGCCGTCGCCTTCCCTGTCGGCATCGGCCTGGCGCTGGTCATCGGCGCAGTCGCCAGCTATCTCCTCAACCCCGCAGCCAATCCCCTGCTGCTCTTTGGCGGAGTCGCCCTGGTCACCGTCGCCATCGTGCTCGACGCCGCCGCCTACCGCAAGCGCGAATCTACTGCAAAAGCCACCACCACCCGCGGCATTGTCCTCTCGCTGATAGCCGGCGTGCTCATGGGCGGCTGGTACCCCATCGCAACGCGCGATCTAGCCAGCAATGCCGCCCCCGGGCCCTATGCCATTGCGTTCTTCTTCGGCATCGGCGTTCTCCTCTCCACCATTCCCGCCAACCTGCTGTTGATGGCCAAGCCGCTCGATGGCAAACCCCCTGTCGACGGCTCGGGCTACTGGCGAGCTCCATTCGGCTGGCACCTGGCCGGCCTTTTTGGCGGCGCAGTCTGGTGCGTCGGCGCGGTCGCCAATTTTGTGGCCTCGGTCGCGCACCTGGCCAAACCCATCGGCCCGGCCGTCTCCTACTCCATCGGCCAGGGAGCCACCATGATCTCCGCTTGCTGGGGCATTTTCGTCTGGCGTGAATTTGCCGGCGCACCACGAGCGGCCAGGGTTCTGCTCCTCTTCATGTTCATCTTCTTTCTGGCCGGACTCAGCGCCGTCGCGCTGGCTCCGCTCTACTAACTTCGAGGCCTTTTCATGAGCACTTCCCAAAAGCCCATCGTCGTCGTCGGCAGTGTCACCATGGACATGGTGACCCGCACCCCGCAGATTCCCCGCATCGGCCAGACTGTGATCGGCACCGGCTTTGAAACCACCCCCGGCGGCAAGGGCGCCAACCAGGCCGTTGCCGCAGCGCGCCTCGGCTATCCCGTCCACATGGTCGGCAAAGTGGGTGACGACGCATACGGCCCGGCCTTGCTCAAAAACCTGGCCGCCGCGGGCGTCAACACCTCCGCAATGGAGACCACCGCCGGCCCCTCCGGCCTTGCCCCCATCTTTCTCTCCGAAGCCGGCGAGAACAGCATTGTCGTCGTCCCCGGCGCCAACGGCCATGTTGACGGTGCCGACGTCGATCGCCACGCAGTTCTGATTCGCTCCGCGGGCATGGTTCTCTGCCAGCTCGAAATCCCCATGGCAACCATCAGCCACACCTTCGCCCTCTGCGCCGAAGCCGGCGTTCCCGTCATGCTTGATCCCGCGCCCGCCGCGCCGCTGCCCGACGAAATCTGGAGCCGGGTAGCCTGGTTCACTCCCAACGAAACCGAAGCCGCCTTTTATCTGAACGGCGATTCGAAGCCCGAAGATGCCGCGCAGCACCTGCTTGCCAAAGGTCTCCGGGGCGTAGTCCTCAAGCGCGGCGCTGAGGGAGCCTACGTTGCCGTCGCCGGCGGAAAAGCAGCGTGGGTCAAGCCCTTCAAAGTCGAAGCCGTCAATACCGTAGGCGCGGGTGACTGCTTCAACGGAGCTTTTGCCGTCGCGCTTCTTGAAAACAAAGACCCATGGGAGGCCGCGCGCTTTGCCAGCGCCGCCGCAGCAATCTCCGTCACTCGCACCGGTGCCCAGGAATCCATGCCCACCCGAGCCCAGGTGGATGCCTTCCTCATCCAACATTCGTAAAACTCTTCTCGACAAAAGAGACACTGAATCGACGAACAGGGAGAATCGGGCACCATGCTCCACAAACTTTGCCTTGGAATTCTAGTGGGAGCAATCTCCCTCGCCGCTGCGGCGCAAGACACTCAATACCCAGCACGCGGCCAGCAGATTCCGCCGCCGGATTGCCTCAACCTCCACTACGCCTGGGAAGGCATTCTGCAAGCCGGCTGTGCTCCCTTCACCCACGAGCGCTGGCTCCACGACATCCAGCATTGGCGCTCTGAACGCCACATCCGCACCGGCTACGATTCCTCCCGCTACCAGCTGCCTGCCCTCCAATGGACCCAGTCCAGCTTTATCCAGCCTCAAATGATGGTTCAGGATCGATACTTTTACGATCCCGTCGCCGGCCGCTACACCGTCGACCGTTACATCGACGACCTCGACAAACGCTATGGCGGCATCGATGCCGTGCTGGCCTGGGCAACCTATCCCAACTTGGGGATAGACGACCGCAACCAGCTTGAAATGGTCGAGTCCATGCCCGGCGGCGTCGAGGGCGTCCGCCAGATGGTCGCCGACTTCCATCGCCGCGGCGTCCGCGTTCTCTTTCCCATGATGATGTGGGATGAAGGCACGCACCCGTCCTCATCCCCACCCTCCTCTGAGCCCGGTGACGACCTTTGGCCCGACGCCATCGCCAATCTGATGAAGGAGATCGACGCCGACGGCATCAACGGCGACACGCAGCAGGGTGTCCCGTTGGAATTCTCCCTGGCGTCTGAAAAGATCGGACACCCTCTGGCATTCGAGCCCGAAGACAGCCCAAGCGACGAAGCCCTCGCCTGGAATGTGATGACCTGGGGCCAGTACAGCTTTCCCTTCATCCCCATGGTCGACCGCTTCAAGTGGCTTGAAACCCGCCACATGGTCAACATAAGCGACCGCTGGAACCCGGACAAGACCAACGACCTCCAATTCGCCTTCTTCAACGGAGTGGGCTGGGAGAGTTGGGAAAACGTGTGGGGCATCTGGGTCGGCATCGCCCCGCGCGACGCCGAAGCCACCCGCCGCGTTGCGAACCTCTCACGCGCCATTGCGCCGTTCCTCGTCAGCCCCGACTGGGAGCCCCTCTATCCCATGCACAGCTACGGCGTATACGCCAGTCGCTGGCCGCTCGGGCAGGAAACGGTCTGGACGATCGTCAACCGCAATGCCTACGAGATCAACGGACGCCAGATGGATGTACCGCTCAAGCCAGGCATGCGCTACTTCGACCTCTATCATGGCGTCGAGTTGAAGCCCGATACCACCGGCCCCGTCGCCATGCTTAGCTTCCCCATCGAGGCCAATGGCTACGGCGCAATTCTGGCCACGCCCGGCGAGCCCAGCGATGCAATCAAGGCCTTAATCAGCCGCATGTCCACAATGACCAAAGAACCGCTCGCGGAGTTCTCGCATCAGTCGGGAATCCTGCCGCAAACCATCGTCGACATCCCACCCACAGCGCCCGCGGCGGAAGCACCAGCCGGAATGGTCAAAATCCCCGGAGGAACCTTCGATTTCAGAGTCAGCGGCACAGAAATAGAGGGCGGCGGAAACGTTGGCGTCGACGTTCAGTACCCATGGGAAGATTCCCCGCGCCGCTTCCACGAACACACGATGGAGATCAAGACCTTCTTCATCGACAAATTTCCGGTCACCAACGCGCAGTTCAAGCAGTTCCTCGATGCCGCGCACTACGCGCCCCGCGACGCAATCAACTTTTTGCGCGACTGGAAAAATGGCGGCTTTCCCCAAGGCTGGGATAATCGCCCCGTCACATGGGTCTCTCTTGAGGATGCTCGCGCCTATGCACATTGGGCCGACAAGCGCCTGCCCCATGAGTGGGAGTGGCAAATTGCCGCGCAGGGCACGGATAGCCGCGCATTTCCCTGGGGCAACTACTGGCAGCCCGAAAACGTCCCCACCCCCGCCACGGGCCGCGCCATGCCCGGCCCCGATCCAGTCGACGCCCATTCCGCCGGCGCTAGCCCCTACGGTGTCATGGACCTCGTCGGCAACGTCTGGCAGTGGACCGACGAATTCGACGACGAACACACCCGCGCCGCCATTCTTCGCGGCGGGGAGTATTACCAGCCGCAAGGCTCCATCTGGTACTTCCCCCAGGCCTGGCGCAACGACGAGCACAGCAAGCTTCTGTTGATGGCGCCCGGCTACGACCGCTCCGGCGGCATCGGATTCCGCTGCGTCAAAGACGCAGAATAAAGGCGTCTAAAGTTGGGCGGAACAGGCGCCAGCCGATCACCGTTGGCCCTGTTCCCTAATCCCTATTCCCTGTTCTCTGTTTTTCTACCACCACTCCATCAAACGGCCCGATCCGACCTTCACGCTGCTTGCGGGCTTCGCCGTGCGAATCAGCAGCAGCGGAATCTGCACCAGTTTCACTAGCTTCTCCGCAATCGACCCGAAAACCAGCGGATGCCATCCCGTCGTGCCGTGCGTTGACACTACGATCAGATCGATGTGCTCGCGCTCAATCACATCCAGGATGCTGCCCGCGATGTCGTTATCGACCTCAACACTCGATTTCGCCTTGATCCCTTTGACCCCGAGACCGGCTACGGATACTTGAAAGTCCGCCTCCGCCTGCTTCTTCGCTTCCTCTACGTTTCCAATCTCAGGCACAACATGCACAAGGTAGATCTCGGCATGAAAGTGCTGGGCAAGCACTGTCGCATGCTCAAGCGCTTCGTGAGACGACGAACTGAAGTCGATCGGCAAAAGAATTTTGGCGGGAATTGTACTGAATGAGAATACTTCCGGCATTACACTCTCCTCGCCGCAACCCACACGGGCGCGGCCGTTTATTTTCCGCTGATAATCATAACAAGACGGCACTTAGCCCAACCGGTGACAGTCAGCACACGTATTCAAGCCGTTCAGACACCAGCGTTCAAGGCGCGGAGGGGCTGCGATCTCCTGCCATTGCCGCGGACTCACGCCTGATGAGCCCAACAGGGACCGGACGAAATGCGCCCGGCGCAACGATACCGCGATCCAGCCCCGAAGTCGAACGGATCATCGAACCATTCATTCTCACGGTTTCCATTCCAACGCTGGCTTTCCCCCGCCACAGAGGGTTTGCTCGCGCACGCGCCCTGAACATCAGAACAGGCGCAAGGCGCAGCCCGGCAGACAGCGGCTGAGTTGGCTTAAGGTGTCTCATTGAGAGAAACAGAGCTTTGGCCGTCGACGCCATCACGCACAGGTCGCGCCACCCATTTGCGTTTTGAATATAGGCCTCGGAAATGCGCAGCTTATCCGGCGTCACCACCCTCTTGAAATAGCGAAAAGCCTCAGGAACCAGTGCCAGCATCTCCGCCTCCCGGCAATACTTTACCGTTGCCGGGTCCGTCAGGCCAGGACGCACTTTTAGTAAGGTCGCATAGGCCCAATTGAACTCAAACGCCAGCTCCGGCACAACCGGACGCGGACCAACCAGGCTCATCTCCCCGCGCAGCACATTCCACAACTGCGGCAGCTCATCGAGCTTGAACCAGCGCAGCCAGCGCCCCACGCGCGTTATGCGCGGATCGGCTCCCAGCGTGTAGGCCGGGCCATCGCCCCCCTCCCTCATGGTTCGAAGCTTAAAAAGCTGAAATCGCTTGAAATTCCTGCCCATACGCTCCTGACAAAACAGGATCGATCCTTTGGAATCCAATTTAATGAGCAGTGCGGCAACTGCCAGAGCCGGCAGCGCACACATCAGCACCAATCCTGCGAGTGCAATATCCAGACTGCGTTTGAGCACGAGCCCCCCAAGGCAAAAGGACTTGCGCGTTCCGAACCGAAACCGGAATCGGAAACGCTTCGGGGAAACGTGCTCGGCGGTTTCGTGCGTTACACGGAGAATCTAATTGAGGGCTTTCCACAGCCCAGGATCATCCGCTTCCACTCTCCACCTTCGCCGCGTCCCCTCATGACAACGCAGTTGGATCGCCGATTTGACCGGCAGCCCGTTAGAGAAAGTTGAACTTCAGTACCATCAGGAAACGCCATTCATCAGGGACCGTCTGTGCGTGCAATCACAATCGAGCACAATTCCGGATTTCCTGACGCGGCGATCCCATAACGGGAATCAACTTACGTCGCCGCTGCCATCCCCGCCGACACCTGCGCGCGGTTCCAGCGCTCGCCTCCTACTCCATTGACACCCAAGATAATGGCGGGCCTCCATCCATTCCGCAGCCTTATCGCGGAATGGGTGGGAACCAATTAGACCCGTGCGAGCGAATAGCGAGCGTCAGCCGCACCGCAGGTGGTGGAATGGGTGGGAAGCGACAAAGCCAGCGCGAGCGTCCCGCAAGCGTCTGTCGCACCGCAGGTGGTTACCCTACCAGTGCAAATTCCCTGATCGTCTCGCTGCGCACGGTAAGCCTTTCCACAAGCTCGGTCCGCACCTCGTACCCGCGCCCCGGAGTCGTCGGAATCATGATCTCGCCCGTCGGCAACACGGTGATTTCCGGCTCCACAATATCCTCGCGCCAATACCGCGCCGACGCCGATACATCTCCCGGCAGCGTAAAGTTCTCCAGCGTCGACAGCGCAATGTTGTGCGACCGCCCAATCCCCGACTCCAGCATCCCGCCGCACCACACCGGAATCCCCCGTTCGTGCGCCGCGTTATGCACCGCAATCGCCTCGGAGAACCCGCCCACGCGTCCCAGCTTGATGTTGATAATCTTGCAGCTCTCCATCTCGATAGCCGCCAGCGCGTCGCGCCGGTTGCGAATCGATTCATCCAGGCAAATCGGCGTGTCCAGACGCTTCTGCAGCATCGAGTGATAATAAAAATCGTCGTGCCACAGCGGCTGTTCGATCATCAGCAGATCGAAGGCGTCAAACGTCACCAGGTGATCCGCATCCTTGAGCTTGTACGCCGAATTGGCGTCGCAGCTCAGCGTAATCCCCGGCCAGCGGTTTCGCACCTTCTCGAAGACCTCGACGTCCCAGCCCGGCTTGCATTTCAGCTTGATGCGCTGGTAGCCGGCAGCCAGCTCCTTCTCGATGTTCGCCAGCAACTCCGGAATCGTCGCTTGAATCCCCAGCGACACGCCGCACGGAATGATTTCGCGCACCCCACCCAGCAACCGCGAAAGCGAAATGCCTTCGCGC
>Ga0302275_10005040_pt1 | contig 12834 bp, 12 predicted proteins | sample III_Bog_N2_2_FD_200229 | JGI IMG/M metagenome (GOLD analysis project Ga0302275, IMG submission 200229) | Peat permafrost microbial communities from Stordalen Mire near Abisko, Sweden - III_Bog_N2_2 | ecosystem: Environmental > Terrestrial > Soil > Wetlands > Peat | place: Sweden: Abisko...
GCAACTTCTTGAAGATCGTCCGAAGCCTCAGCCGGAAGTTGGGATGGGATTCGGGTCGACCAGATGGTGTCGATAATCTGCCCACGCGGGTCGCGCTTCGGGTCTGATTGGACGGTGACGAGCTTCATGGAATCGGGTGGAACTTCAAGTCCGGTCTCTTCTTTGAGTTCACGCGCGGCGCATTGTTCAAGTGATTCCGCGCCAGGGTCGAGGAATCCTCCGACGAGGCCCCAAGCATTCGCGAAGGCCTTCGACGTCTTTCCTCTCTGACCAAGGAGAACGAAAACGATGCCGTTCTTGACACAGAAGGGGATTACTGAACTTGTGATGCCGTCGATGGTCTTATAGGGCATGAAAGGCTCCCGTGATTGGCCTGGCAGTCTGTGCGAGCCACTCGATGAGAGCGTCAGGAGTGGCTTCGCCGATGTCGGTCATCGTGTGTCGCCGCGGATAGAGAGGAGCAGCCCTCATGGATTTGTGAACTGCTTTCACACGGCCGAGAGTTCGCCGACCCAATATCCTTCGCGATTGTAGTGCCCATACAAGCCTGTTTCGTAATCCCGCGTGAGCAAAGACTCGTCGGTGTATTCCGGTGCGGACTTGATGGTCTCGCGAGTCAGTTCGATCGCAACTTCCCTGGCGTCCCAACTCACGCTCTCGATCCACTTTGGTGAAATGAGAACTTTTTTCCCAGGCCACCAGTTCTTTGTCGCCACAACAAGGTAGCGAATCGCCCAGGTCTCATCATCGATGATGAAGTCATCAACATGGCCAATCTCGCCGTCAAGCGCGACGAAATGGTAGCCCGTTACCTCATGGGTGCTCCGAAGATGTCGGTCCCATCCCATCGTTTCCGAAGCAGGCCGGTTCCGTCTGGTGCGATCCAGCTCGAGATGTGCATAGCTTCCCCACATGTATGGCCCGCCCCAATAGTTCGGAAGGTCATAGTATCCGTTGTAGGTGGTCTCATATTGACTGGAAACCGGCTTGTCCGTGTCAATGGAGGGACTCTCTTCGATCTGCTTCTTCGTCAATCGAACGGACACCTGCTCTTCGACATCGTTGAGGCCGCTCAGAGAGTAGGGCGAGATCAAGACCTTCTTGCCGCTAAGCCAACCCTCTGAGTTTGCGACGAGGTATCGAATTGCCCAATACCGGTCGTCGAACAAGAACTCGCTGGCAGACCCTATGTCTCCGTCGAGACTCTTGAGTGAGTAACCCTTCAGTTCCTTTGCCTTGATTAGCATCACATCTCCTTTGTATGTACTCATTCGTTTTGTTGTTATCTGCAGCCTGCACAAACCGCGCTGCGGATGAGCAGGTTCCACAGAATTACTTTGGAGCCCATTGCAGTCGCAACTGAGTCCAGCCGCTTCCTAAACGAGTACAGCCTGGCCATAAACCGCATAATGGCTTTGTTCCGTGCCGGCAATGATGTCCTTGGCCTTCTCTACCTCTTCAGGTGTTCCGTGGACGACAAGCACGTACTTGTAGGTCTTCAGGGCGACATCGTACTTCAATACGCTGTCCTTGGGGATGCCGAGACTAATCAGGCCTGCACCAATTGCGCTTGCGCCCCCAACGACAACTGCGCCTTCGAGGCCGGCAACAATCCAGGCTACGATTGGACCAGCGGCGAGAATCGGTCCGAGTCCCGGTATGAAAAACAGACCCGATCCGAACAGCAAGCCCCAGAAGCCGCCCCAGAACGCTCCGACTTCGCCCCAATGCATCATACGATCGCCGGAAGTGTAATAGCCTACGACGTGTTCCTCCGTGTGCGTATCTCGCCCTACAATCGACAGGCTCTTCATATCGACGCCGGCCTCCTGGAGTTCCTTGACTGCATGCTCGGCTTGCTCGTGAGTTTCATAGATTGCCGCTACAGAGTTTTTCGAGCTCATTTCGATCTCCTTTTCCATGGTTGACTTGACTTAAGATTTGACGGTTGCTCCCGAGGCGCAAAACCGGCCACAAGAATCCTTCTTGGGAAGCCAGCGGAAGTCTTATAGCGGCCGGGATCACAATCCTCCGCCTGGCTGAGAATCACTCGCCAGTAAGTGTTTCAATATTGGAGGCCGTGGTGCTGAGCAATTGCGTACACAGAGCAGAGCCCGGTCCCAGCTCGTACTCAGGCGGCCTTGAGCACTTGGCTCTTGGACGCGATGCAATCCAGCAAATCCTTCCAGGACTTGGCGAACGAAGTGACCCCTTCTTCGAGGAGTTGGGCCGCCACGGCGTCTGTGTCAATACCGGCCTTGGCGAATTCTGCCAATTTCTCGCCTGGGATTGAAGGTAAAGCTTCGCCGAATTCTTCATGGGCTGCGAGGGCCTTCAGCGTGGCTTCGGGCATCGTGTTGATGGTGGAGGGCAAGGCAAGGGCCTCGACGTACAAGATGTCGGACGCATTGGGATCCTTGGTCCCTGTGCTGGCCCAGAGAAGACGTTGCGACCGAGCTCCTTCATTCAAGATTCGCTGGCACCGCGGGGAATCAAGTAGGTTGCGGTACCTCACATAGGCATCTCTGGCGATGGCGATCCCAAGTTGGTTGCGCAGGGCCTCCGGTGCCCTATCCGCAACAGCGACGTCCCAGCGACTGACGAACAGCGATGCCACGGAGGCGACATCGGGATTTAACCCGGCGGAGATGCGCCGTTCGATGCCGCGCATGTATGCCTCGGCAGCCGCGACATATTGCTCCCCAGAGAAAAGCAGGGTTACGTTGACAGGCACGCCCGCAAAGATTGCTTCTTCAATCGCTGGGAGGCCCTCGCTGGTTCCAGGGATCTTGATGAAGAGATTGGGCCGTCCCGCGCGGGAGTGAAGAGCCTTGGCCGCGGCCAGAGTGGCCGCCGTATCGCGGGCCAGCAGTGGCGAGACTTCCAAAGATACCCAGCCGTCCACACCATCTGTTCGATCGTGAATCCGGAGGAAGAGATCTGCGGCCTGCTGCAAGTCCTCGATTGCCATTTCAAAGAAGACAGTTTCGCCCGATTTGCCCTCTTTCATTCCCTGGCTGATGGCGTCGTCATAGTCGTGACTGTTCTTGATGGCGTGATCGAAGATCGTCGGATTCGAAGTAAGACCCGAGATCGACAGCTCATGAATGTAGCGTTCAAGTGTGCCGCTGGCCAGCAGACCGCGGGTGATGTTATCGAGCCATAGGCTCTGGCCGATTTCGTGCAGTTTCTGCGTGGTTACATTCATTTCATTCCTCTTCCAACAATTCTCATGACAAGGCTATTTGCGTCCTTCGGAACTCAAATGGCGGCGACGATCCAGGCATGCGCCTGCGCAGCCTCCGAAGGCGGAAACAACTTCACTGGGCAGGGAATGAGAAAGCTGAATATCCCCATCATTTTTACGATCCAGTCCACGTCAGTGACCACCGCGACGCGCTCCCATCGCGTGGGGTGTTCAACACCGATCTTGAAGTCTTCCCAAATAGCACCTGGATCGTAGCCGGTGAAATTCGCCGAGGTCTTATATAAGAGTCGGATCTTGTCGTGCCGCTTGAGCGCTTTGAGGATTGCAGGAACCAGAATCCCGTCGTAATCCTCTTTTGTGACCCGTCCCTCGCAGGAAAGCGCTATAACATTGTCGGGAAAGTTCTTCAGAATCTCGATCATGGTATGTCCTCCATAACGCTTAGTAAGTACCAATTCCCGGCCAATACCGAACACAACTGACTCTCGCCTTCGCGGCCCGGGGAAGCTCGATCCCCGCACACCGCAGCAGCCGTCCGCTCCTCATTCGCACCAGGATGCGGCCAGCTCAATGAATGCATTCAAAACGCAACCGCATGCATTTCCAGCGCTTTCACTTTGTCGACTCTGCGTCGGTGGCGCTCCGCGCCGCTGAAGCGAGCTTTCAGAAACGTCTCGATCAGTTCCCACGCGAGCGCGGACCCGATCACCTTTCCACCCAGAGAAAAGACATTCATGTCGTCGTCTTCAACTCCCTGATGGGCGGAGAATATGTCGTGAATAAGTCCGGCTCGTACACCGGCAACCTTATTGGCGCAGATGGATGCGCCCACTCCACTGCCGCAGAGTGCTACTCCGCGATCCACCTTGCCAGCGGCCACGGCGTTGGCCAGAGGGATCACGTAATCGGGGTAATCGTCTCCGGGACTCAGTTGATGAGCGCCGAAGTCTTCGACCTCGTGGCCCGCGCCTCGCAGCAACTCAGCGATTTGCTCTTTCAGAACGAACCCTCCATGGTCCGACGCAATTCCTACGCGCATGGCGCTTTCTCCTTGAGCCGGTCGAGCACATGATGAGCCTGCTTGCAAACGTTCGCCAAGAGTGTCGCAGAAGATGACATGAGGTGCTCTTTGCCTTTGACTGTTGAAGTGGGACACAATTCCGCACGAAAAAACGAAATCCGTGCGTGCAAACGGGCTTAACGTCTAGACTTTAAGCGCTTTCCCATGGCATCCTGGATGCTGGCACTGGCAGGTCAGTTCGGGAGCCTTCTTCTTATCGGCACAGGCTTCGCTGCAGTATTTCTTCTCCTTCGGTACCACACAGTTGCAAGCCGGATGTTCGCATTTGTTCGTCGTTGTCATGAATACTCCTTCTACTTGAACATGCCTTCGCTCCTCTGAAGGCTCTGTTGAGCGGAGAATATGCACTCCGCTCTGGGGCGCTCCTGCGCCCTCAGATACATGCAGCATTCCACGTGCGGGCGAGTCTATCTGTTCCCTTTTGGCCATCGTCCGGGGATGCCCATTAGTCGAATTGAAGATTCTGCCCTGCTCCCGTCGTGTTGCGCATCAGAACATGATTGGCTTTCTTATGCCCAGCATTGCAGTCGTATAGGTTTTGTTTGCGAATGGCTGGATCCAAGCGAGTTGCATTCACCTTACACAGCCTTTCTCAAAGCAGCGGTAGCGTCTGATCAGAGCGTTGGTCGAGCTATCGTGCGCGAGTTTCGGCTCCGTTTCGCACTCGAGTTCAGGGATGATTCGCTGGGCAAGAACCTTTCCCAGTTCGACTCCCCACTGGTCGAAGGAGTCGATCTGCCAGATAGCGCCCTGCGTAAAGACGCTGTGCTCGTAAAGGGCGACGAGTTTCCCCAGCGCCGCCGGATTCAACCGCTCCAAGACGATCATGTTCGACGGCCGATTGCCGTCGAAGGTGCGATGAGGCGCGAGCCACGGTGGTGTGCCGTCCGCCTCGACTTCCTGCGTGGTCTTGCCGAAAGCCAATGCCTCAGCCTGCGCGAAGACGTTTGCCAGAAGAATGTCGTGATGCCGGCCGATCGGGTTCAGCGGCTTACCGAATGCAATGAAGTCGCAGGGGATGAGCCGGGTCCCCTGGTGGATCAGTTGATAAAAGGAGTGTTGGCCGTTAGTGCCTGGCTCTCCCCAATAGATCGGCCCGGTCTGATATTCGACTCCCTTCCCATCCAGGGTTACATGCTTACCATTGCTCTCCATCGTGAGCTGCTGCAGATAGGCCGGGAAACGCTTCAGATACTGCTCATAGGGAAGAACTGCGACGCTCTGCGCGCCAAGAAAGTTGTTGTTGTAGATTGCCAGGAGACCCAGGAGAACGGGAAGATTGCGCTCAAACGGAGCGGTGCGAAAATGAATGTCCATCTCATGGAAGCCATTAAGCAGGTGACGGAAATTGTCCGGGCCAATTGCTATCATGGTTGAGAGCCCGATCGCCGAGTCCATCGAATAGCGTCCGCCCACCCAATCCCAAAAAACGAACATGTTGGCCGTGTCGATACCGAACTTTTCGACCTCTTCGGCATTGGTCGAAACGGCAACGAAATGCCTGGCGATGGCGGCACTATGTTTCAACGTTTCCAAGGCCCACACGCGCGCCGAGTGTGCGTTGGTCATTGTCTCCAGGGTCGTAAAGGTCTTGGAAGAGATAATGAACAGCGTCTCTTCTGCGTCGAGATCGCGTGTTGCCTCGGCAAAGTCGGTACCATCAACATTGGAAACGAACCGGAAATTCAGATCGCGCTGGGAATAATGGCGCAGGGCTTCGTACGCCATGACAGGCCCCAGATCGGACCCGCCAATGCCGATGTTGATGACATTGCGGATCGGCTTGCCGGTATATCCTTTCCACTCTCCACTTCGCACGCTGTCGGAGAAGACGGCCATCTTGTCCAGGACGGCATGCACCAATGGGACAACGTCCACTCCTTCGGCGAAGATCTCCTCCCCTTTAGGAGCGCGCAATGCCACATGCAGAACCGCTCGCTTCTCGGTGACGTTGATCTTTTCTCCTCGGAACATGGCGTCGATTCGCGAACGCAAGCCTGACTCCCCGGCAAGTTGCAACAAGAGTTGAATCGTCTGGTCTGTAATGCGATTCTTCGAGTAATCGAAGTAGATGCCGGCAGCCTCGACGGTCAGGCGTTCCCCTCGTTTAGGATCCTGAGCGAAAAGATCTCTAAGAAGGAGGGTGCGGTTCGTCGCGGCATGTGCCTCAAGGGCTTTCCATGCCGCGCTTTCAATGAGCGATTTCGTAACTTCTGTCATCTTCAATCCACCTTTCGATCCATCATTAACCTGACTGCCCACCGTCGCATCCCACATCTGTTTTGGCCTGATTGGCAGATAAGACGCTATCGCACAAACTCACCAAGATGCGGATAATGGGGAGCCGAATTCATCGTCAGCATCGGGCTCGGAACGTTGACGTCGTTGTTGAAGATCCAGGGCGCGTGCGAAATCGGCATTTCATCAGCACATTTGCCCATCTGCCCTTTATTGCTCATGCATCTTGCGCGCCTGCGCCGAGGCGCTCTTTAGTTGCTGACCGGAGGGCGAACGACAGCCACGGAGCATCCTGCGCGACGGACGACCGATTCCGCCACGCTGCCCAGTAAGAAGTCGCGGATGCTTCTTTGGCCGTGCGACCTTGCATCGCCAGTATTGGACAGCGCATTTCATGAATGCAGGTCACAATTGCTCACGAGAGAGGCCGCAATTCCGGTGCCGGGGTTCACCATCCCGGCCTGAGAAAGCATCAGGTGCAGTGGACTGGAACTGTGCAAGAGAGCACATTCTTTGTTCTCCCTGAAGAGAACAATGGTCATTTGGCCGCGACAATGATCCGGCGAGGATACCGTCATGTCTGAACGTCACATTTTGAAATCCATCCCGACAAAGATCCTGTTGCCTATCGACTTCAGCCCATCGTCACAAGTGGCTTTAGAGACAGCGGCCGACCTCGCTTTACACTTCCATGCCGAGCTCTTCCTCCTCAATGTCCTTCCGTTCTTCTCAACCTTCACGTCGGAATATGCCGTTCCCCAGGTGCAGTTTCAACAGCAGGAGAAGACGCGTGCTGAGAAGCATCTGGCGAAGGCACGACAAGTTCTCACGGCCAGAGGAGTAAAGGCAGGCTCCAGTGTGGAACTTGCGAATGACGTAGTGGGGTGCATCATGGAGGCGGTTGAGCGCGAACATATCGACATGGTCGTGATCTCCACGCACGGCATCTCCGGCTGGCATCCACTGGTCTTCGGGTCGATTGCCGAAAAGGTCGTGAAGCTCGTGGAGTGTCCCCTCCTGCTTCTTCACTCGGCCAAGCCGGAAACCGGCGTGAAGACGCCTTCAGACCGCTCAATGGAATGGTGGTAGCCAAGGCAGCGGTTTAGGCCCCAATCATGAGTGCATCGGCCGGTGCCTCCGCGATTCCCCAGGGCAGAGCCCAGCAGGCGAACCTCATCGTGCTAAGTGCTCATGGCGCATCCCACTTTGCCCCCATCACCCGCACGGGTAGCGTTCGCATTGCCCGGTGATCGCAACGTCGCCCGTTGTGCTGGCCAAGCGGGGTCAGAGAGGATTAGGCCCGTCCTTCCGAAGTCAACTACATGGACGCCGTGTTTTAGAAACCTGAATGTCAAGCGCCCCCCTGGCGCAGCCGGCACAATCCCCCAGGTGCATGGCCGTTGGGCCGTTCTTGAGCGATATTGCACAGCGTCCGAATCCGCGAAAGTTAATACTTTTGCAAGCGCCAGTCCGGGATGCCTTGACGACATGCTGCGTGTAATGCGCCCACTTTTTGGAAATTCAATTGCCTCCAATGAGCCTTCATCTTCAAAGCCTGTTCAACGATCTTCCAAGCCTTCCCGGGACCGGCACCCGGTGGAGGGAGCAAAAACAGGAGAACAACCATCGTGACAACGAATCCAGATAAGCCCGAGTCGAAGCCTGAATCGAAGCCGACGCCCAATGCAGATAAGCAGGGGGCGAAGTCTGACTCCAAGCCATCTCCGAAGGATGACAAGAATGCCCTGAAGTCGCTTCCCATGCCTGAGCTGATGAAGAAGCTCGGCGCATCGGCTGACGGACTCACGCAGGCCGAGGCTACAAAGCGCCAGGCGCAGTATGGGCCGAACCAGATCGAGGAAAAGAAGACCAACGAATACCTGAAGTTCCTCTCCTACTTCTGGGGTCCGATTCCGTGGATGATTGAAGGCGCCGTGATCCTTTCCGGCGTTGTCCGTCACTGGCTCGACTTCTTCGTGATTCTTGCGTTGCTTTTGTCCAACGCCCTGGTTGGATTTTGGGAAGAGCATCAGGCGGGGAATGCCATTGCCGCCCTCAAGGCCCGTTTAGCGATCAAGGCCAAGGTCAAGCGAGATGGCAAGTGGGAGAATCCCAAGGCGAGTGATCTGGTGCCTGGCGATGTCGTTCGTCTCAGGCTGGGCGACATCGTTCCCGCAGATGCGCGGTTGCTGGATGGCGATCCGATCCAGGTGGATCAGTCGGCATTGACCGGAGAGTCGCTGCCAGTCACTGCCAAGCCAGGTGGGGCAGTGTACTCCGGCTCCATCATCCGCCAGGGTGAGATCGACGCCATCGTCTATGCCACCGGTACGAACACCTACTTTGGCAAGACGGCGCAAATGGTGCAGTCCGCACACACGGTCAGTCATTTCCAGAAGGCAGTGATGAAGATCGGTGACTACCTGATCATCCTGGCAGTAGCGCTGGTTGCGTTGATTCTTGCCTTCGCCCTCTTCCGAGGCGACAAAGTCCTCACCACGCTGGAATTCTGCCTTGTGCTTCTGGTAGCGGCGATCCCAGTCGCCATGCCAACTGTCCTGTCGGTAACCATGGCCGTGGGCGCACGGCTACTGGCAAAGAAGGAAGCGATTGTAACGCGCTTGTCGGCGATTGAGGAACTTGCTGGGGTAGACGTGCTTTGCTCGGACAAAACCGGCACACTCACGCAAAACAAACTGACACTGGGCGATCCGTTCACGGTGGGCGGTATTGCTCCCGACAAGGTGATTCTCTGGGCGGCGCTTGCCTCCCGTGCAGAAGACAAGGACACCATCGACCTTGCCGTCATCGGAGGCGTGAAGGACGACAAGGAACTGAAGAGCTGCCAGGTGCTTCACTTCATGCCCTTCGATCCGGTCCACAAGCGCACGGAAGCCACCGTAAAGGGAGCGGATGGGAGGCAGTTCTTTGTGGCCAAAGGCGCCCCCCAGGTAATTCTCAAGATGGCGATCAACGCCGGCGAAGTCAAGGATGCCGTGGAGAAAACCATCCTTGACTTTGCGGGACGCGGCTACCGTTCCCTGGGCGTTGCCAGGGCCGATGAGCAAGGCAAGTGGAAGTTTGTCGGCATGTTGCCGCTGTTCGATCCGCCGCGCGAGCAGGCCAAAGCAACCATCGCAAGCGCCGTCCAGATGGGCGTGAAGATCAAGATGGTTACGGGCGATCAAATTGCCATCGCACGAGAAACCTCGAAACAATTGGGATTGGGCACGAACATCTTGGACGCCAGCGCACTGGGCGACCTCAAGAAGGATGCGACCCCGGAGCAAGCCAAGGCCATTGAAGGCGCGGATGGCTTTGCGCAGGTCTTCCCCGAACACAAGTTTCACATCATTGACGTGTTGCAGCGGTGCGGCCATATCGTCGGCATGACCGGCGACGGAGTCAATGATGCGCCGGCACTGAAGAAGGCCGACTGCGGCATCGCTGTGTCCGGCGCGACCGATGCAGCCCGAGCGGCAGCGTCCATCGTGCTCCTTGCGTCTGGCCTCTCGGTGATCATCGACGCGATCAAGGAGAGCCGGCGCATCTTCCAGCGGATGAACAGTTATGCCATGTACCGCATCGCGGAGACGCTGCGGGTGCTGTTCTTCATGACTCTGGCAATCCTCGTGTTCAACTTCTATCCAGTCACCGCGGTGATGATCGTCATGATCGCGTTACTCAACGACGGGGCCATACTGTCGATCGCGTATGACAACGTTCACTACAGGAATAAGCCCGAAGCATGGAACATGCGGCTGGTGCTTAGCATCTCCACAGTGCTCGGCGTCATTGGCGTTGTGGCTGCGTTCGGCCTCTTCTATCTTGCTGAGCGCGTCTTTCACCTTGACCGCTTGCACGCCCAAACACTGATGTACCTGAAGCTTTCCGTGGCCGGGCATCTGACCATCTTCCTCACGCGTACCCGCGGTCCATTCTGGTCCATTCGTCCCGCGAAGACTCTCTGGATAGCGGTGCTTGGCACGCAGACCATTGCAACGTTGATCGCGGTATACGGGCTCTTCATGGCGCCGCTGGGTTGGAAGTGGGCAGGGTTTGTTTGGGCCTATGCAATCGCATGGGCACTGATCAACGATCGCATCAAGCTGCTCGCTTATAAGATTTTTGATCCCGTCAAGGCTGCGCCAAAGCCCGATACCAAGGGAGAGCCGAAGCCCAAAACGAAAACTGACGAGCCGAAGCCGGAAGCCAAAGCAGATGAGCCAAAGCCCAAAATCAAAACTGACGAGCCCAAGCCGGAAGCCAAGGCTGACGCCCCTAAGCCCGACGCCAAAGCTGACCAGCCGAAGCCCGAAGCCAAGGCACCGTCCGATTTGACGCCACAGATCGCTGCGCGGGCCTACGAACTTTACGGGGAGCGAGCCGGCAACGACGGCACAGCGGTTCAGGACTGGAGGAAGGCAGAGCAGGAGATTCGGAATGATGAAGCCAAGGTCGAGCCCAAGCCCGAAGCCAAAGCTGAGCAGCCGAAGCCTGATACCAAGGCTGACGCGCCTGCGCCCGAAGCCAAGGCTGATAAGCAGAAACCCGAAACCAAAGACAAGACTCAGCCTGATGCGACGCCACAGCTCGTCAAGCGGGTCCATGAACTCTACGAGCAGCTTGGGCGCGAGGACGTTCAAACCGTCCAAAACTTTGAGAAAGCAGAACAAGAGCTTAAGAACAATGAAACCAAAAAATAGGCAGACGGGAACAACGAGGCAGCCATGACCGATAACTCGAACATAACAATCAGCTCAAAGGATTTCTGCGTGCCGCCAGGCAAAAAGGTCAACCTCAGCAAGCGGCCAACGATTGTCGAGCCCTTCACAAAGTCGAAGAAGGAGTATGAGCAACTGCTGCAGCAACACATGGAGAAGCTGGCCTCGTTGCAGCACCTTCACTACGCATCACACAAGTATGCGCTGCTGCTCATCTTCCAGGGCATGGACGGCGCCGGCAAGGACGGCGCCATCCGGCATGTGATGTCTGGGGTCAATCCGGAAGGCTGCGAGGTTTTCAGTTTCAAGCAGCCCAGTGCAGAAGAGCTCGATCACGATTTCCTCTGGCGCACGACGTGCCGTCTGCCCGAACGCGGCCGCATCGGCATCTTCAACCGTTCCTATTACGAGGAAGTGTTGGTTGTTCGAGTGCACCCGGAGATTCTCCGCAGCCAGGGACTTCCCGAGGAGCTCCGCGACGAGAAGGACATTTGGGAGCATCGCTATGAATCCATCGCGGACCTGGAGAAGCACCTTCATCGTAACGGCACTCAAATCGTCAAGATCTTCCTGCACCTGTCGTACGAGGAGCAGCGGAAGCGATTTCTAGCGCGCATCGATGAACCAGACAAGAACTGGAAGTTCAGCACCCCTGACATTCACGAGCGGAAATACTGGAAACACTACATGAAGGCATACGAGGATTGCATTCATGCGACAAGCTCGCATCATGCGCCGTGGTACGTCGTTCCCGCCGACGATAAGGAGAACGCGCGGCTCATCGTCTCCCAGATCGTTCTGGAAGCGCTGGGAGGGCTCAAGATGGCCTATCCCAGGAGCACCGCAAAGCGCCGCATCGAGTTGCAAACGATCAAGAAGCTCTTGAAGAAATAACGTCAGAACCCATCGCATGCAGGCTCGAGAAAACCGAAACCTCAAAGTCCCCACCGTGCAGTTTCCAGTTGCGAAGAAATGGAAAGGGACAGTTAATATGGCCACCAAGGAACCCCCATCAGAGTTGAGAAGGATGACACGCCTCAACCCTTCAGCAAGAACTTCGATCAGTTTTGCAATTCATCCGGCTTCGTCTTCGATGTGAGTCTGTCGACCGCGGTTGCGGCCGGCGCAAAAACGAAGAATGAGTCCCAAAGCCCAAGGGACCGCTCTCGCCTGAGATGCTCGACAAGATGAATCACTACTGGCGGGCGGCAAGCCGCTGCGGGCCACACGTGCCAAACTCGATGCACGAAGGCGGCAAGTTCGGCTAACTGCCTCCGCTTCTTGGGCTCTGGCATATAGGAGGAGATGGTGATGACCAATCTCGGAATCATGGAACGGGCACGGAAACTCCTGAATGGAGCGGGTCAACGTGCCTCGAGGCAGGAGGTAAAGAACAGGCTAGCCGCAGGAGCATCGAACGCGAAGCGCAGTAATGACACCGCGCAATCTATTCCTGTACCAATCTGGATGGAGACTGAGGCTCGAGTTACAGAGTGCCATCATGAGCTTGTCAGAAGCAGCGCGTTGACCCTGCGAATCACAAATGACCCCAACAAACTGATTGTTTCCTTCACCTACTACGC
>Ga0302275_10005057_pt1 | contig 12797 bp, 9 predicted proteins | sample III_Bog_N2_2_FD_200229 | JGI IMG/M metagenome (GOLD analysis project Ga0302275, IMG submission 200229) | Peat permafrost microbial communities from Stordalen Mire near Abisko, Sweden - III_Bog_N2_2 | ecosystem: Environmental > Terrestrial > Soil > Wetlands > Peat | place: Sweden: Abisko...
GCCGCCGCCCGTTTTTGCAACCTGGGCGCCGGTGGGCAATGGAATGGAAACACCGATTTTGTTGTTGATGTTTAAGAAATTTGCAGCGGTTGTGTCCAGAAGGGTGCTGGGAACGCAATAGCCGGCGGTAGCAGCGGATATGACATGGCAACCGGGGCCGAGGTTTGTTCCATTCACCGGTATCTTTGTCGTTTTTGCAGTGCCGGGCATGTAGATAGGGCTGGAAAGCGCGGCTGCCCCCCCCGGCATATCCGCGGTAAAATCGCCCAAGCGCTCGCCAGCCGTGGGCACCACACCGCCCGTAACGTTGCCTGCTTGCACCTGGCGCAGACCGCCATAGCTGAAGAAGAAGAAGGCCTTGTCGTGCTTGATGGGGCCGCCGATGGTTCCGCCATACTGGTTGCGGTGGTAGGGGCTCTTTTCCAGCGCCCCGGTAAAGGGGTTCTTGGAGGGGATCCAACTAAAGGCGTTGAAATCGGTGTTACGGTTGAACTCGAACACTCCGCCATGGAACTTGTTGGTTCCCGACTTGGTGATCACCGTGACCACGGCGCCGGAGAATTCGCCGTATTGCGCCGCGAATGCGCTGGTCTCGACGCGGAACTCTTCGATTGCGTCGGGGTTGGGCGCCGGGTTGCCGTAGTTACGCATACCGGTGATGTTGTTGCCGCCATCCAGGTAAAACGCAACGGTTCCGTTGCCGGAGTCGAGCCCGCCGTTCACCTGGACATCCTCCGACGCCAGTCCAACGGTCATGGTGGGGGCGCCGCTGGGGTTCCCGGTGGGGCTGTTGTTATTGGCCATCACGCCCGGCGTGAGCGAGAGCTCGGAGTAGACATTGCGATTGACCAGCGGCAGGCCGATGATCTCGTCCGGCTCAATGGTCCGGCCCAATACCGCGTCGCTCGTGTTGACCTGCGGGGGAGCCTCGGTGACCGTGACGGTCTGCGTCTGCGCGCCGATGGTGAGTTTGATTTCAACCGTCAGCGTCTGGTCCACGTCGAGGGCGAGATTCTCCTGCACGAAGCGTTCAAAGGTGGGAGCCGTCGCCTCGACGATGTACTTGCCCACGGGAAGGTAGTCGATGCGGTACTCCCCATAGCCGTTTGCCGACGCAGAGCGCGAGAATCCGGTATCCACGTTGGTCGCCTTCACAATGGATGTGTTTATCACCGCGCCCTGTTGATCCTTCACGGTACCAACAATGGATCCGGTAGTTTGCTGCGCCCCAGCGGGCAACAATGCCAGCCCAAGCAGCAGTGCGATACCTGCCAAATGAAGCGACAGTTTCGGTCTTTGACTCGCAATTGCCATAATCGACTGCCTCCGAAAAATTGAGTTCATGTGTTGCTCCTTTATTCCTTCTTGATCCGCATTCATCTGAAGATCGGTTCTCTCGCTCCTCCCACGTCTGGATCGCCGGCGCCAATCGACAACATTGGCCGGAGATTCTGACGCCGTGAGGAATTGAGTCAGATTCACGGGTGCAACAATAGCCATGAGCCTTGTTCGCTGTCTTGTGATTTCGAAGTGAAATCTGTGTGAGCGAAACTGTGAACAGAGCTACCGGCTCGCGCGGAATTGGGAAAAGGAGTAGTAAAACGATTCGGGAGACGCGCCTGTCCGCCGCGTTAACGTTGTTAATGATTCGCGTTAAGCATATGTAGGGAAAGAATTAAGGCCTGTGAATGAGGGGAGCTCCGGGATCCTGGGAGTGTCAGCGCTGAGACGTTCGTGTAAAATCACCTCGAAACAGACGCGGAGTCGCCTGATCCATGGCACCTGACCTCAACGCCAGTGAGCGAGAGCATCAAGAATTCGATTGGTTAATGAATTCCGGAGTGCTGGGCCGCTCTCACAACCTCGCCCAGGTGCTTAAGTTCATCTGTGAGAAGCATTTCGAGGGTCAGGCCAGCCAGATCACCGAGCACTCGCTCGCCGTTGAAGCACTCGGACGCAGAGACGATTTCAATCCCCAGGTCGACACAATCGTCCGAGTAACCGCCCATCAATTGCGAAAACGCCTGCAGGAAATCTACGCGGGCCCCGGCGCCTCACGCTCCGTACAAGTTCATATTCCACCTGGGCAGTATGCCCCCTCCTTCGTCCACAAAGAAGAAAAGATTGCCATAGTGCCCTCCTCCGGCGCTGGAGACACAATCCAGGGTTCTTCATCCGCTGAGGACACCGCTGTTAAGCCGGGCGCCGGGCGCCGGAAGTGGCTGATACCGGTGTTTGGGCTGGCGTTCTTTGTCCTCGTCGGAGGAGTTCTGTTTGAGGGGATGCATACGAGAGTGCATTCGACCTTAGGCGGAACTCCAAACCTGAAGACAAGCCGTGTGCCGATGGGACACCCCGTACGCGTCTTATTGGGTAAGGGCCGCGAGACCTACATCGATCGCGCCGGAAATACCTGGACGTCAGGAAACTACTGCACCGGCGGCGACAGCCTTTCCGAACCAAGCCAGAGGATTGCGGGCACCGAAGACCCGGCCATTTTTCTTGGCGGGCTTCGCGGCCACGCTCATTGCGTCTTTCCCGTGGATCCTGGAATCTATGAAGTGCATCTGCTTTTTGCGGAGGTTTCCGACCTGCCCGAGGCCAAAAACCGGTCTGTGTTTTCTGTGAATGGGGGCGACAACATCTCCCTGGATGTTGTGGACGATGCTGGTGGCGATTACATCGCCGATACCAAGGTCCTGCGCGGAGTTCGCCCCGAAAACGATGGCGCCATTCACATCGACTTCGTCAGCGAAATTTCCGCGATGAAAGCTGTGGAGATCCTTCCCGCTCCTTCCGAGGCGTTGTTGCCCATCAGAATTGTTGCTGGACCGAAGCTCTACAAGGATCCTGCGGGGAATGTCTGGCTCCCCGACCGTTACGTTGTCGGTGGCCGCCCCGGACAACCCGCAAAAGAGGCTAAAGGCGAACAGACAGGTCTGTACAGTTCCCATCGAGTTGGGAACTTCAGGTATATCTTTCCGGTTGTTCCTCTCGAAAAGTACCGTGTAAGGCTATATTTCCAGGAACCATGGTTTGGCAAAGAGAACGTCGGCATTGGAGGACCTGGTAGCCGGGTCTTCGACGTTTGGTGCAACGGCGTTGCTCTACTCAAGAACTTCGACATCTTCAACGAAGCCGGCTCAAGCCCCGTCGTGAAGACATTTGACAATGTTCAGGCGACTGCCCTGGGGAAGATAGAACTCAATTTCTCGCCCGTCATCAACTATCCACTCATTAATGCCATTGAAGTTCTACCCGAGCCCAGCAAGTAAGCAAAGTTGCGCGGGTCTCCAGACCCGCTGTACCGCGGACGTCCACCATCGCCAGCATTTTCGAAGGAGCCTGGCCCGCTCGTCCCGAAGGGACCGGATGAAAACAGCCACAGGTGGAACCCGTGCAACCCGGCCCCCACCGACACCGCCGCCCTGGAGGGACCGCATGATTCGGGCCCCAAAATAATCCGCGGACAATTTGCCGATAATTTCCACCTTTTGGCGCACAATCAATTCATAGGGATCTTCACAACTCGGCGGCGCCTGGAAAATGACCCTAACCCCTTTGTTGTCTCATATCTGCAAAGAACTCCATTGAAATCATCGGCTTACAGTTAGGCCCATGCCCTATCCCGTTGAAAAATAAGGCACTTCGTTGCAGAGACGGGGGGGCAGGGGGGAGTATCACAATGGTTAACCTATGCCGTCCCATCGTGCCCGGCGGACTCCACTGCCAGTCGCCCGCCATGCGCGGCAGCTCCTTCTGCTGCTTCCACGCCCGCCCGCGGATGGGCGCCCCAGGGTCCGGATTCTCGGACCTGGGATGAAGGATGCTCGCTTGACGAAAGGCCGGTGGTAGCATGTCCTCAACCGGAGACCTTGAAATGGACTACGACCGGAACAAAGTGGACGAAATGGTGCTGGCACTGCTGTGGCTGACGCCTGCGGGCGATGGCCGCGCCTGGAAAGGTCACGACTGGGACGCCATGGATCGGTTGCACGCCAAGGGGTATATCTCCGATCCGAAGAGCAACGCCAAGTCTGTCGTGCTGACCGAAGAGGGCGAGCGCCTGTCACGTGAATTGTTCGAACGCCACTTCGCACGGAAAAAGTAAGTCCTCGCGCCGAACGCGAGCCCAAGCGGCTGCGCAAAAATCTCAGCTAGCCATCGCATGCTCCGCCGCATGCACCTCTTTAGCCCTATCCAGCGCCGACTGAATATTGGGCATAATATTCTCGCGCCCCACAGTATCCAGAAACCGCGTCCCGCGCAACAGCTTGGACGGCTGCTCCATCGCGCCGCACAGCAGCAGCGTCCGGCCCGAGGTGCGCAGCCGCCTTGCAAACGTCTCAATCGCGTGAATCCCCGTAGCGTCGATCGCCGTCATGTTCCGCAGCCGCAGAATCACAACCGGCTCAAACGCCTCGATGTTCACCGTAGCCTCAACCAGCTTCTCCGTAGTCCCGAACAGAAACGGCCCATGAATCCGCAGCAGTGAAACATACTGCGGCACAATCCGCCCTTGCAGCACGTGCGGCGCACCGTCGCGAATGTACTCGTCTGTCACCGGCGAAACTGTCGTCGTGTCCGCGACCCGGCGAATGTAAAGCAGCGCCGCCAGGGAAATTCCAACCCCTACCGCAACCGTCAGGTCGGCAAACACCGTGAGCCCAAACGTCACCAGCCAGACCGAGATCGCCGTCAGATCCAGTTCCAGAATCCCGCCGATCTCCTGCCACTCGCCCATGTTGTAGGCAACAACAAACAACACCGCCGCCAGCGTGCACAGCGGAATGTAACTCGCCAGCGGCGCCGCCACCAGCAGAATGAGCAGCAACGTAACCGATGCCACCATGCCCGCCACCGGCGACCGTGCGCCCGCGCGAATATTCGTTGCCGTCCGGGCTATCGCCCCCGTCGCCGGAATCCCGCCAAACAGCGGCGAAACAATGTTCGCGATCCCCTGCGCCGCCAGTTCCACATTCGAGTTGTGGCGGTCGCCCGTCATCCCATCCGCCACAACCGCCGACAGCATGCTCTCCAGCGCCGCCAGCAGGGCCACCGTAAATGCCGAAGGAATCAGCGGCAAAATGTGCTCAGAGTGAAAAGCCGGAAATGCAAACGGCGGAAAGCCGCTCGGAATCCCGCCAAACTTGCTCCCAATTGTCTCCACCGGCAGATGGAACGCCACGCTCACCCCGGTACACACCAGCAGCGCCACAATCGACGCCGGAACCCGCTTCGTCACCCGAGGCAGAATCAGCAGGATCGCCAGCGTCCCCACCCCCAGCCCCAACGCCGCCAGGTTCAAGCTCGCCGCGTGGGCCGCCAGCAGCTTCATCCGGGGCAAAAACTCGCTCGGCACAGCGCCCGTACGCAATCCGAAAAAGTCCTTGATCTGCGTGGAGGCAATCAGGATGGCAATGCCGTTGGTAAACCCGATTACCACCATCCGTGGAATGAAGCGCACCGCCGCGCCCAGCCCGGTCAGGCCCATCCCCAGCAGCACGATCCCCGCCATCAGCGTAACCATGGCCAGTCCGCTCATCCCGAACCGCGCCACGATTCCCGCCACGATCACCACGAACGCCCCGGTTGGCCCACCAATCTGGGTGCGCGAACCGCCCAGCGCGGAGATCAGGAACCCCGCCACAACTGCTGTATAAAGACCGGCCTGCGGCGTCACTCCAGATGCGATGCCGAATGCCATTGCCAGCGGCAGGGCGACCAGGCCCACCGTAAGCCCGGCCAGGACATCGTGCAAAAACATCTGCGAGTTGTACGCCCTGAAAGCCAGAATGGATTTGGGGAGATTCGGATTGCTGATCGACATGATGGTTCCTTCTATCGTACGCGTTCCAGCCGATCCACCCAGTGAGCCAGCTCACTCAAAACGGGTAGCCCAGAGCCTTCACCCCAATCAGCGCCGCACGTCCGCGCGGGTAATAATTCTCATGCCGGCCCTCGAACACATATCCCCATTTTCGATAGAGCCTGATCGCGCCGGCGTTCTCTTCATCCACATGCAGCCAGATGCGCGCAGCCCCCGCCGCTCGCGCCGACTCCTCGCTGCGCGCGAGCAACTCGGCGCCCACTCCCCGCCCGCGTGTCTCCGGCATCACCTCAATGGTCATCAGATACGCAATGAATTCGCTTTTCTCCCGCCCCCACTGCACAATTGCGAACCCCTCCATCCGCCCATCTTCTTCCACAATCCACGTAGCCGCGTCGGAATCGTTCACGAGTTGGCGCATATACCCGCGCGCAAAGCGAAACGGCGGCTGAAAACACGCCTCCTCAACCGCATAAAGCCGCGCAAAGTCCTCCGGGATGTAAAGCCGGTAAACCACAGCCCAAATGTAGAACATCACGACGAACCTATGCGAAAGGGCACGATTTCAGTCGTGCCGAAACCGCCGAGATTTGACCCGGGCTTCAGCCCCCGCGGTTTGCCTAATGCTCCAATCCCCAAAGCAAAACGCCATCCCCGCGATGAGGATGGCGTTTCACAGACTCCGGAGTCGCGCGTGTTCTAGACCTTCGCTTCCAAATCCGCAATCACGTCGAAGAACCGCTGATCCAGCCGCCGGTTCTGCGCAATCGCTTCCTTGATGGTGATATCGGTAATGTCTGTACCATGCAGCACGGCAATCCGGCCCCACTTCTTCTCGTGCACCATGTCGATCGCATGCAGCCCATACCGCTGCCCCAACACGCGGTCAAACGCCGTAGGAACGCCGCCGCGCTGAGTGTGTCCGAGGTTCACTGATCGCGTTTCAAAGCCGGTCTTCTTCTCGATCAGTTCGGCCAGCGCCTCCGCAATTCCCGACAGCCGCGCGTGACCAAATGAATCCACCTGCGCCGACCCCATCACCTGCCCAACCTCGGGCAAATGACAGCCCTCGGCCACCACCACCACGCCGTAGTGCTTGCCGTGATCGTAGTTGTACTTCAGCAGCGCGCACACATGGTCAATGTCGATCTCTTTTTCCGGAACCAGAATCACATGCGCTCCGCCTGCCACTCCGGATGCATATGCAATCCAGCCCGCATCGCGGCCCATCACTTCCACCACCACCACGCGATTGTGCGAATCCGCTGTCGTATGAATGCGATCGATCGCCTCGGTTGCAATCATCACTGCCGTGTCGTAGCCAAATGTCTGGTCCGTCCCGCTGATGTCGTTGTCGATGGTCTTCGGAACGCCAACGCTGGGTACGCCGTTCTCGCTCAGGAATAATGTCACCGACTGCGTATCGTCGCCGCCCAGCGCAATTAACGCATCGATCTTGTTGATCTTCAGAACTTCCTGTACCTTCTCGATGCCGCCCGGAATCTTCTTCACGTTGGTCCGCGACGAGTGAAGAATCGTGCCGCCCTTCAACTGAATCCCATCCGTGTTTTCCAGCGTGAGCGGGATGAAGTTGTTGTCCAGCACGCCGCGCCAGCCGTTCAAAAAGCCGATGAACTCATCACCATAGTGGTTGATTCCCTTTTTCACAGCCGCGTAGATCACCGCATTCAATCCGGGGCAGTCGCCGCCGCCGGTCAATAAAGCAACTCGCATCGTGCAATCTCCTGATTCATTTCGCCGGGCCGCCCAAATATTCTCAGTGCGAGCCAGGCCGGGAGCATCTCCCTGAGTTTTTCGGACCTGATGTGTACGCCTCGACACGAAAACGACCCTGCCTCGACGCCTTATCCAGTGTAACCCTTCCCTGTAAAGCAAATTCGTGACAAGGCGCACGCCCGTCGAAGTGCTCACCCTGTGGAATTCCTTCTTGGGAAGTCCTCGACAAAGTGTTTCAATAAGGTATGCCCGGTACTGGAGCTTTGTTGCTGCTGGCCTTTGCCAGCCTGGTCATCGTCGTCCTGCTCGTCCTGCTCCAGCTCACCCGGCTGGGCTTCCTCATCCGCACCACCATCCCCGACCGGCCACGCCGTCGCATGTTCATTGCTTCTGTCTCGTTTCTCTTTACATTCGTCGGTGTCCGCCTTCTCGTCGGCTCCATCGTCACCCAGAAAGGCCCCTTTGGCTGGGTCATGGTCGGTGGCCACCACATCCATCACCTGGTGTGGGGCATTCTGATTCTTCTGCTGGTCGGTTATGGCTGGCTGCTCGACCTGGGACAGAAGCACACCGAACTGTCTATCTTCTTCAGCCGCCTTATGTCGGTCAGCTACGGCGTCGGCGCGGCTCTCACCCTCGACGAATTCGCCTTGTGGCTCAACCTCGAACCCGGCGCCTACTGGTCGAGCGCGGGACGCGAAAGCATCGACGCCGTCATTCTTTTTGGCAGCTTGCTCGCAGTCGGCGCATGGGGCGCGCCGTTCTTTCGCGGTCTCCATCTCATGTGGACCAAGCGCGCCGTCGTCGGCAAGGAACTGGGCCGCGGTATTACCTACCCTGTTCGCCTCGCGAGGTTGCTTCGTCCGCGTAAAGCACGACAATCACCTCCGCGTAACGGGCATTAATCGCGCGACGCTTCAGCTTCATTGATGGCGTCAGCTCGCCCGACTCCTGCGTCCACTCATCCGCCACAACCTGGAACCGCTTCAGCGTTTCAAAGTTGGCCAGTCCGGCGTTCGCCTCGCCCACAATCTCTCCATAGAGCGCGATCACGCGGCTGTCGGCCACCAGGTCCTCTCGCGACTTCGCCTCAACACCGTGATGCCGCGCCCAATCTTCCAAAGCCGCAAAATTCGGTGAAATCAGCACCGAGACAAACTTGTGCTTGTCGCCCACCAGCGCCGCTTGCGCCACCAGCACATTGTTCTTGAGCTTGTTCTCAATCGGCTGCGGCGCCACCAGCTTGCCGCCTGAAGTCTTCAGCAATTCCTTCTTGCGATCGGTGATGAAAAGAAACCCATCCACGTCCAGATGCGCAATGTCTCCGGTCCTGAACCAACCATCTGCGTCGAAGCACTCCGCATTCGCCGACGGCTTTTCCCAATAGCCCGCAAATATTGACGGCCCGCGCACAAGCAGTTCCCCATCTTCCGCCAGTTTCAGTTCCACGTTTGGCAGCGGACTACCTGCCGAGCCCATGCGGTGGTGGACCGGCGTATTCAGAGAGATCACCGGTGAAGTCTCCGTCAGCCCATACCCCTCCCAAAGCGCAATTCCCACCGAAGCAAACCATTGCGCCGTATCGATTCCCAGCGGCGCGCCGCCCGACACAAAAATCCTCACCCGCCCGCCAAACGCCTCGCGCACCTTCTGGTACACCAGCTTGCTCGCCAGCTTCCAGCCCATCGACGTCGGCCGTCGCCCGTCGTAAACCGTGTCGCGGTGCGCTGCGCCCACACCCAATGCCCAGCGCAGGATTCTCTTCTTCACCGCCGACGCGGAAGCCTTGTGCTCCACCGCCTGGCGAATCTTTTCGTACACCCGCGGCACACCCACAATCACCGTCGGCTTTATCTGGAGCATTGCCACCGGCAGGTTGTCGAACTTCGAGCAATACGCCACTTGCGCGCCGTGGAAATACATCACGTAGTCCAGCGCGCGCGCGGTAATGTGCGAGAGGGGCAGAAACGAGATGCACGCATCGGAACAATTGAAATCGAAATCCGCCGAAGCATAAGTCTGGTTCGCGGCAATGTTGCCGTGCGTGAGCGCAACACCCTTCGGCTCACCAGTTGTTCCCGACGTGTAAATCAGCGTGGCCACGTCCTTCGGCTCCACGGCCCGCACCAGCGCATCAAACACCGGGTCATGCTCCGTGCCGCGGGCATCCGCGCCGGCCACCACCATGCTGAAGGCGGTCGCTCCCTCCGGCGCCGCGGCGGAATCCATGATCAGGATCCGCTCCAGTTCCGTCTGCTCTCGCACCGCATTCAGCTTGTCATACTGCTGGCGCGTCGAGACCACCGCAATCCGGCAGCCGGCATCCCGCACCAGCGCAGCCACTTGCTCCCCGGTCAGTGTCGGATAGATCGGCACGTCGATGGCGCCGATGGCCAGCACGGCGAAGTCCGTTACGGCCCACTCCCAGCGGTTCTCGCCAATCAGCGCGATGCGGTCGCCTTTCTTCGCGCCCCAGGTCAGAAACGCCTCCGCAAGGCTCCGCACCCGCTGGTATATCTGGTCGGACGAAATCGGCTGCCAGAGCCCAAACTCATCCTGCCACAAAACTGCTCGCGGATTGCCCGCCACGGCTACCCGCATGAAAAGGTCATTGATGGTCGAAATAGGAGCGATAGGTGTCATTGGATTGAACCAGGGAGCGCGGACAAATGTCACACGCGGCCATTCGAGAGTGTATCAGCCGACAACCGGTCTCATAAAGACCGCTGCCCTCATTGGGACGGCTGTGAGACCCGCAACAAAGCGGGTCGAATGATCTCCGCGAGTCGGCATGCCGGCTTATGAGACCGGTTCAAGAGTGCATCAGCGTCGCGCGCCCCTGGCTTCGCCAGCCACCCCAGAATTCCCCGAAAACGCCCTTTCCCGATCCGTCGGCACCGTCGATGCCTCGGTTTCGGCAGACCCGCCGGAAGATTTACACTGCAATCTGAGCGGGAATATACGAGCCCGATTTGCAGTTTCCTCACCTCCGTAATCCGACCATGACCACCCTGATTCAGGCCTTCATCAAATCCGACCCCGACCAGGCATTGCTGGATAAGCTGGCTCCGGTGAGACGCCTCTGCCTGATTGGGGCAGCAGTACTTGCATTCGTCATCCTTGTCGCATGGTTTATTCCGGCGTTGGGAAGCCTCCTTCCCATGGGCTGGAATGTCATGAGGTCTGAAACCGCACTCCTCCTCATCCTCGCCGCCATCAGCCTTGAACTCTTTGAACCGCTTCACTCGAGCCGCAGCCACAAGATCGGCCAGTTGCTCGCCGCCCTTGTCGCCCTGTTTGGCGCGGCCATCCTGATTGAATTCGCCCTCCACATCTCTCTTGGGTTCGACACGCTCCTTCCCTGCGATCTGGGTACGGGCGATCCATTTCCAGGAAGATCCGCAGCTCAAACCGCCAGCTGCCTTTTCCTGCTTGGGATGTCGATCGCGCTCATTCCCGCAAAGAGCCGCATCGGAGTCTGGACAGCCGATCTGGTCGCTATTGGCCTGTCTCTGCTGATGCTGGTCCTGGTTTCGGGAGAGATCTTTAACGCGCTGCGTATTTTCAGCTTTTCCACCAGACCTCATTCTTCCCAACAGACCCTGACCTGCCTCGCCCTGCTCACCTTGGTTACCTTGCTGCGCCGCGCCGAAAATGGCGTCTTCTCCATCTTTCTAAGCCAGGGAATCGGCGCCACAACCGCCAGAATCATCGCTCCCCTTCTCCTTGTGCTCCCCATCCTCCGCGAATTCGGCAGGGCGCGAATCATCCGTGCGGAACTCCTTCCCGAGCACTATGCCAATGCGCTCCTCTCCTCCACGGCAACCATCCTGTCCTTCATCCTGCTTTTGTTCCTTGTCTGGCGCATCAACAGCATGGAGATGGAGATTCGCGAGCTTTCGCTTCGCGACGAACTCACTGGGCTCTACAACCTCAAAGGATTTTCGTTGCTCTCGGAGCAGGCCCTCCGCCTCGCGCAACGCTCTCAACTGCCCGTCTCTGTCCTGTTCATCGATCTCGACAATCTCAAGCAGATCAATGACTCCCTCGGCCACGACATCGGCTCCTCTTTCCTGGTCGAAACCGCAAGGATACTCAAAGAAACCTTCCGCGAAACCGACGTGATCGGGCGTGTCGGCGGAGACGAATTCGCCGTAATCTTCCAGGGCACCCATGTGGCCATGTCGATTGCAGCCCAGCGCCTGCAGTTGGCCTCCATATTCCACAATCGCGAGACCGGCCGCAGCTTCCCGCTGAGCCTGAGCGTCGGCTACGTTACCGCGGACGAGCACGAGCACCAGTCACTCAAGGAACTGCTCACGGCGGCAGACAAAGCCATGTACGACGAAAAACGCAGCAAGAAACAAACCGCCAAGAGCCCCTCAGTCCTTTAGTCCCTCAGCCCCTGATCCCTGATCCCTGATCCCTGATCCCTGAGAAATTCTTGCATACTTATACAATTTCGTTGTATATTTATACAAGCGCGGCCGCGGAACTGCGAGCCGCGTTTTTCACGTTTATCCGGATACGCCGAAAGGTCGATCCAGCAGGGTGCAATGAAGTTTCAAAGACACAACGCGATCCGTGACCTCGTAGCCCACTCTCTGGTCTCCAACCAGGACGAGCTGCGCCGCAAGCTGCGCCGCCGCGGCTTCGAGGTAACCCAGGCCACGCTCTCGCGCGACATTCACGAAATGCGTCTCTCCAAAGGCCCCGGCGGCTATTCCCTGCCCAACGGAAATGGAAATGGCCACGGTCCCGCCGCGCCCCCGGTCGACGACGGCCCGCCCACTGTCGCAGAGATGATCGAGAGCTTTGGCCTGCGCGTCCAGCAGGCCATGAATCAGGTAGTCGTAAGAACCGTCATGGGAGGAGCACAACCCTTCGCTGCGGCACTCGATCATGAAGGATGGTCTGAAGTCGTCGGCACCATCGCCGGCGACGACACCGTGCTCGTCATCTGCGCCGATCCGCGCCGTGCAACTGAAGTCGAAGCGCGACTGAGGAAGATTCTCGAGTCATGACCAATACAGTTCAAACCGCAGTTGTGGGAGTCACAGGATACGCCGGCGCAGAATTGGCCCGGCTGCTGTTGCATCATCCCCGCCTCAAGGCCAAGCCCCCGGTCTTCGCCGGCCGTTACCTTCCCGAGAGCGATGTGGTCGCGGCCATCCAGGCCACTGGCGGCATTCCCCTCGGCGAAATCCATCCCCAGTTGGTCGACAGCCAA
>Ga0302275_10005060_pt1 | contig 12794 bp, 14 predicted proteins | sample III_Bog_N2_2_FD_200229 | JGI IMG/M metagenome (GOLD analysis project Ga0302275, IMG submission 200229) | Peat permafrost microbial communities from Stordalen Mire near Abisko, Sweden - III_Bog_N2_2 | ecosystem: Environmental > Terrestrial > Soil > Wetlands > Peat | place: Sweden: Abisko...
GTGGAAGAGCTGGGTCCCGGCGTGACCGGCTTTGCCGCCGGCGACGCGGTAGCCTCTGCCAGCGTGCTGGGCAGCTATGCCGAGTACGCGCTGGTTCCCGCGGCGCAACTCGTAAAGGTGCCATCGGGCCTCAGCATGGAGCAGGCCGGAGCGGCTCTGTTGCAAGGGATGACGGCACATTACCTGGCTCACTCTACATTTCCACTGAAGTCCGGGGATACGGCGCTGGTTCATGCCGGGGCCGGCGGTGTGGGACTGCTGCTCACGCAAATCGCGGTGCGACTTGGCGCGCGCGTGATTTCTACCGTATCCTCCGAAGCCAAGGCGGAACTGTCGCGCGAGGCCGGCGCAGCCGACGTGATTCTCTATTCCCACCAGGATTTTGAATCAGAGGTCAAGAGGCTGACGGGCGGCAAAGGTGTGGACGTTGTGTACGATTCTGTCGGCAAAACTACCTTTGAGGGCAGCCTGAACTGCCTGCGGCCGCGCGGTTTGCTGGCTCTGTTCGGCGCGTCCAGCGGCCCTGTGCCTCCGTTCGATCTCATCCAGCTTGCGGGGAAAGGGTCACTGTTTGTCACCCGGCCTACGCTGTGGCACTACATCGCCACCAGGGCGGAATTAGAATGGCGCGCCGGCGATGTGCTCACTTGGGCCGCCAGGGGAGACCTGAAGCTGCGAACCGAGCATGTATATCCGCTGGCCGAGGCCGCACAGGCCCAAATCGATCTCGAAGAGCGCAAGACCACAGGGAAGATATTGTTGGAACCGTGATAAACCAGCTTTCAGCCATCAGCTCTCAGCCTGGGAATACAGCATGAGCTTAGTTCAATGGGAACCCAAAGTCCAAAGCGGGCATTATCGAACTGAAAGCTGAAAGCTGAGGGCTGATAGCTGAGAGCTAAGAAAACAATTATGACCGCAATCTCAATCACCCCCGCCGACCACGTCTTCGTCCTCACCGGCGCAGGCATCAGCGCGGAAAGCGGCCTGCCAACCTTTCGCGCATCGGACGGGCTGTGGGCTGGCCATCGCATCGAGGACGTATGCACCCCCGAAGCCTGGGAACGCAATCCGGGGCTGGTTTGGGAGTTTTACTCCCAGCGCCGGGAGCAGGGCGCGAAGGCTCAGCCGAATCCGGCCCACCGGGCCTTGGCTGAGCTGGAGAAGCAGTTAGGCGACCGCTTCTTTCTATGCACGCAAAACGTGGACGACTTGCACGAGCGTGCCGGCTCGGTGCGCCTGGTGCATATGCACGGAGAACTTGCCAGGGCTCGCTGCGAAAACGAGTGCGGCCGCCCGCCTGTAGAAGATCACGCCATCTACCACAGCCTGAACGAGGTCGCCCGCTGCGCCTGCGGCGGACTGCTGCGCCCGCACATTGTCTTCTTCGGCGAGATTCCGCTGGAGATGGATCGCATTCAAAAAGAGATCGCGAAGGCGTCTCTGATGGTGGTGGTCGGTACATCTGGATCAGTCTATCCCGCAGCGAACTTTGTCCACTGGGCGCGCCAGGCTGGAGCGCGGACTGTCTATGTGGGCCCGGAAAGGCCGCTGAACGCTTCCGCGTTTACTCATGTGGTGGAGGGCAAGGCCGGGGAAGTGGTGCCGGGACTGTTTCAGGGGACGTAGGGCGAAGCAGCAGCATCAATACCAATAGTGCTCCGAAAAAAAGATAAGACTGGAGTACATTCAAGACGGCGATCGAGGCTAAGCCATCGAAGAGTTTTATGTTATTGCTGGTGAAGAAATATGCCAGTGCTATGAGTATGACTCTGGACCGCGGAACCGGACGCGTGGAGTTACTGAAGCATAACCAGACGAAGATAGGGAAGAGGATTCCGTAGTGGTGCTCCCACGCCACGGGAGAGACCATTGTGGCAACCAGCAGGCAGCACGCAAAGTCGTCTGCGCCGGATTTCCGCTCCCGGCCGAAAGAGAAGAAAAGCGAGATTCCGGCGAGCGCAACAAGGCTGAGCAGCGTGCCCGAGTAAACAATCGGATTGAACGGAGCAAATGCTTTCTCATCCCATATCAGGTTGTCTCCATTGAAGAGAAGCCGATTCAAGAGGCCGTTCATTGACTGATTGGTTGCGTAGCTTTCGCCATGCATGCCAATGAAATGCAGCACCTTGAGATAGTCCATATTGTTATCAAATCCAAAGACGCAAAACGAGACTATAACTCCAGCCGCAATCGCAGCGCCGCCGCCGACCAATGCCCCGAACCTTTTGCGCAGCGCCGCCCAAACAAGAACGAGGGCATATTGCGGTTTGACCAGCGCCATAACTCCGAGGATTGCACCGGAGGCTTTCTCCCTGCCAGCGATCCAGCAGTAGAAGGCCGCTGTAAAGCCGAATGTGAGGATGGTTTGAATCTGCCCGAGTTCGAGACCGCGTGTGATTGGATAGAAAAGAAGACAGGCCGCTGCAATGGTGGTTGAGACCATGACACGCGTTCTCCAGCCGCTTCGGATCGGACGCACTGCAATGAGTATCGAAAAAATAAGAATGCCCAGAAATGCGATGCAGCAAACAGTGTTGAAGAGGTTGGATAAGTCGTCGTCGCCGACTCCAAAGCGTTGCAGGAAATAGATGGGCAGCAGAGAGGTTAGCGGGTACTGAAACTTGACGTTGTCATGAAAGAAGACAGCCTGGTATGGAGAGATTTTCGGATCGGCCGCGAACGACTTCAAGGCGGGAAGCATGGTGCCCAGGGAGTCATCGTCGAAGTCGCCCGGCGATGCGAGGTGCGCAAGGTGAGATAGGTTGGAAACGATAGCCTGGCATGCAGCGCTTGCGGATTGGAGAGGATGCTGACCACCGAAGATGGCGTTAAATGAAGAAAGCACAGGGTTGAGGATGAGTCCGTTGATAAGGACGTAAACAAGCAGCCACCCCAGGTGCAGGCCGCGCGGCTTCATTTCGGTCGAGACCAATGGACTGGTCGGTGGGTAGGCGCGGCTCGGAGTTTCTGAGGGTGCGGGCATGCTTTGATGGCGCTTGGGGATCAACGCGAATTCTACTATCTTGCGCGCCAATTCGGTGGAACGGTCGCGGATTGCGGCGACGAGCACCCGTTTCGACTCTCGGGGTTCGGGGGGCGAGGCCTGATTCACTCGTCAGATCGAACAGGATTTACAATCGCAGACCCGGGTGTTAGAGTCTTGCTCACGGGGGCTTGCCATGCGGCGAACGGTAATGTTCAGCCTGTTTACGCTCCTTGCTTTGGGAGTAGCAAGCGATGTCTGCGCCCAACGCCGAGGCGGAGCATGGCCTGGCTTCGCCCGGGGTGGCTACAATTTCAATCGAGCCCGGGCCTTTTCGCCCTACGGATTCGGCTCCGCATACCAGCCCTACGACACCGGCGCCGCGTATGGCTACGAGCCCCAGCCGGTCGTTTTCGTTCAGCAGCCGCTCCTGGTCGTTCAGCCTCCTGCGCCGCCAGTCGTCCAGCCGCCGTCTCATCCTATGGTCACAGAATACAAATGGCCTGCCCCAGCAGCGGCTTCTTCCGCCTCCACGTCCTCCACAACCTCCGCGTCCGAGCCACAGCCTTTAGGCATTGTCCTCAAGAGCGGTTCAACTCTCTCCGCCGTGTCCATCTTCGCCTCTGAAGACGGCCTGCACTACGTTGACCCCGACGCAAGGCACATGCGCATTTCCATGAGCGAGGTCGACCGCGCAGCAACCCTCAAGCTAAACCGCGCCAGAAACCTGGACCTGTATCTTCCTGCCGCCCAGTAAGCCGCTCCTGCCAGACGCGCTGCGGCCCCGACCCAGGAGCATCCGGCAATTAGCCAATGTTGAAATTTAAGCTCTTGATTCCATGAGCGAGATCATCTTTGAAGTGCGCGAGGACGAGGTCGATAGCGGTTATACGGCCAACGCGCTCGGCTACGGCATCCATACGCAGGGAGACACAGTGGAAGAGTTGCGCGCAATGGTGAAAGACGCCGTCCGCTGCTACTTCGATGAGACGATAGAGGTTCCGAAGATCATTCGGCTGCGCTAAAAACAGCCCAATAAAAAGAGATTCAATGATTGAGTGTCTGGTGGTATCCTTTGATTGAGGTTAATCAACGTTCATCAATGGCTACCGTCAATCGGCTTCCGATTACCAAGGCGCGCATCAACCTGGGGCAGATTGCCCGGCGGGCCCACAACGGCAACGAGTACTTCATCCTGGAGAAGGATGGGATTCCTGTGATTGGAATCATGGCGGCGGATGAGCTGGAAGATTACCTGGAGCTGCGCAATCTCAAGGTTAAGGCATCGATTGCGGCCAGCCGTAAAGACCATGCGGCCGGAAAGACTCGGCCTGCCGGGAAGTTGCTGGGTGAGCTGAAGCGGAGCGCAGTTCGGAAGACGGCTTAGCTTGACGGTGCGCCTGAATGCTCCTTTATATTCCGTCGTCACAACGGCGCATTTTGATCGGCTGCTGAAGAAGTTGGCGCCCAAGCATCCTGATCTTGCGGAGCGGTTTGAGGAGGCTATTGGGATTCTGTCGCTGGACCCTTTCAACAAAAGTGGCAGACACCCTATCAAGAACCTAAATGACGTCGCAGCGGGTGAAGGCCAGTACCGGCTGCGATCGGGGCGGTTCCGGTTTCGCTACGATGTTGCGGGGCGCGAGGTGGTGCTGCTGTATTGCGGGCTGCGGCGGGAGGATACGTATTGATTAGGATCTCACTTGGTTCTGTTTTAGCCTTCATCTAGCCGCGTTTGTTCCGATGCTTGGTTTTCCTCAAACTGACCGGATTTCAACCGACGTTTGGGCAGCGCACGCACCCGGCCCGACGACTAAAATCTAGCTTATCTATGACCGAATTCACCCACCTGCATTTGCATACGGAATACTCCCTCCTCGACGGCGCGTGCGACCTTACCAAGCTCGTCGACCGGGTCGCCGACCTTGGCCAGAAGTCCGTCGCTATGACCGACCACGGGAATATCTACGGCGCCGTACACTTCTTCGAAGCTGCCAAGAAGCGCGGCGTCAAGCCGATCCTCGGGTGCGAGCTTTATATCTCGAAGAATGAGGACCATCGCGCGCCCGGCGAGGGGGACGATAACAATCATCTGCTGGTGCTCGCCCAGAATGAAGAAGGGTATCGCAACCTGATCCGAATTACTTCCGAGGCAAGCTTGCATGGCTTTTATCGCAAGCCCCGCGTCAGCAAGCGGTACCTGGCGGAACATTCTCGAGGGCTGATCGGGTTGTCAGGCTGCCTGAGCGGGGAGCTATGCGAGGCGCTGCTGGGCGAGTCGACCTATAAGGGGCTGGGGAGCGAAGAGCGCTACGCTGCCGCAAAAAAGGTAGCTGCGCAGTATGAGGACATCTTCGGCAAAGGGAATTTCTATCTTGAAATTCAAGATCAGGGCCTCGACCAGGAGCGCCGCATTCACGAAGCTCTGTTCCGTTTGGAAAAAGATCTCGACATCCCGCTGGTTGCAACCAACGACTCGCATTATCTGTGCGGCGAGGATAGCCACGCGCACGACGTGATGCTATGCGTGCAGACGGGATCGAAAGTGCATGACAAGGAGCGGATGCGCTTCGACAGCAACGAGTTCTTTGTCAAGAGCACCGATGAGATGGGAGCCGTCTTCAAGGACTCGCCCGATGTTATAAGTCGAACCATGGAGATAGCCGAGCGCTGCGATTTCAAGTTACGCGCGGTGGAGAGTCCCTTTCCGGAGTTTGCGGTTCCTGAAGGCGAGACCATTGACAGTTACTTCGAGTTAGTTTGCAGGGAGGGATATAGGAAGCGGCTGGAGACCGCGATTCAGCGGCTGCAGGCGCGGGGGATGCAGCGGGCGGCGGCGCATGAGTACGAGGCGCGGCTGGAGTTCGAAATTGGAATCATCAAGCAGATGAAGTACTCGGGGTACTTCCTCATTGTGTGGGACTTTATCAAGTATGCGCGGGACAATGGGATTCCAGTGGGGCCGGGACGCGGTTCGGCAACGGGGTCGCTGGTGGCGTATGTGATGGAAATAACTAACATTGATCCGCTGCAGAACTCGCTCCTGTTTGAGCGGTTCCTGAATCCTGAGCGGGTTTCGATGCCCGATATCGACGTGGATTTCTGCATGAACCGGCGCGGGGAAGTTATTGACTATGTAACTCGCAAGTATGGGCGCGAGCAGGTGGCGCAGATTATTACCTTCAACACCATGGCGGCCAAGGCGGCCATCAAGGATTGCGGGCGCGCGCTCGATATGCCCTATGGAGATGTGGACCGGATTGCGAAACTCATTCCGCCCACAGTGGGGATGACGATTGACCAGGCGCTCGCAGAGGTTCCGGAACTGAAGAAGGTGTATGAGTCGGACCAGACGATTCGCGAACTGATCGACACGGCCAAGAAGCTGGAGGGGCTGGTGCGTGGCAGCGGAGTTCATGCGTCGGCGGTGGTCATTGCTCCGCGGCCGCTCACCGAGCTGGTGCCTGTATCAAAGACCAAGAACGACGAAATTGTTACTTCATACGACATGAAGGCCGTTGAAAAAATGGGCCTGCTGAAGATGGACTTCCTGGGCCTGACGACCCTGACGGTCATCGACGATTGCGTGAAGCTGATTGAGCACAGCCGCGGAGAAAAGCTGGATATTGAGATGATTCCGCAGGACGATCCGGAGACCTTCAAGAAGGTATTTCATACGGCGCTCACTTCGGGGGTCTTTCAGTTTGAGTCGAGCGGGATGCGGGACATTTTGCGGCGGTACAAGCCGGACACCGTGGAGGAACTGACGGCTTTGAATGCGCTGTTCCGCCCCGGGCCGATGGCCATGATTGACGACTTTATCGAGCGCAAGTGGGGGCGCCGCAAGGTCGAGTATATGCTGCCCGAGCTCGAGCCGATATTGAAGGCCACGCTGGGCGTGATTGTTTACCAGGAACAGGTGATGCAGATCTCGCAACTGCTGGCGAGCTTCAGCCTGGGCGAGGCAGACCTGCTGCGCCGCGCGATGGGCAAGAAAGACAAAGAAAAGATGGCCGAGCAGAAGGACCGCTTCCTCAGCGGGGCCGATGCGCTGGCACATGACAAAAACGCGGTGGGAGAAATCTTCGAGCAGATGGCGAAGTTCTCTGAGTATGGATTCAACAAATCGCACTCGGCGGCGTATGCGCTGGTGGCCTACCAGACGGCTTACTTGAAGACGCATTATCCGGTGGAGTTTATGGCGGCGCTGCTCACTTCAGAAACATCCAAGCCGGAGAGCGTGGTCAAGTATATAGGCGAATGCAAGGAGATTGGGATTCGCGTGGAGCCGCCCGATGTGCAGATTTCCGGCGCGCAGTTTACGCCCCATGTTACCTCGGAGGGCCAGGCCATTCGCTTTGGGCTGGCGGCCGTCAAGAACGTCGGCGGCAATGCGATTGAATCGATTTTGAAGGCGCGCGCCGAGGTGGGCGGACGGTTCGCAAGCTTCTGGGAGTTTTGCGAGAAGGTGGATCTGCGCGTGATGAACTCGCGCGTCATTCAATCGCTCATCAAGGCTGGGGCGCTGGACTCGCTGGGGCGGCGGGGTCAGCTTTGGGCGGCCGTAGACAAGGCTATGGAGCGTGCGCAGAAGGCGCAGAAGGACGCCGCGCAGGGCCAATCCGGCTTGTTCGGGCTGTTCGACGAGGGGCCCAAAGCCGCGCGCGGTGGGGACGACTTGCCGCGCGTGGCGGATTGGGAAGAAGGCGAGCGGCTGGCTAATGAAAAGGAGGTGCTGGGCTTCTTTGTGTCCGGGCATCCGCTGGACAAGTACGCGGAAAAGCTGCGGAATTTGGCGGGAGTGATTTCGACCGCGGAAGCGCTGGAGCGGAAGCCGCCGGAGAAGCGCTGGGGCAATCAGACTGATCCGGCGGACGAGTTACAGATTGCAGGCATGATTCTTGGACTGCGGGTACAGAAGAGCAGGCGCGACCAGAAGCTTTATGCGCAGGCAGCGCTCGAGGACGCGACCGGAAAGATTGAGCTGATCTGCTTCTCGCGCGATTACGAGCGGCTGCAAGGGCAACTCAAGATGGAAGCGCCGGTGCTGGTGCGCGGGGTGCTGATGGGCGATGAGGATGCTGCGCCGAAAATTGCGGTGAGTTCGATTCAATCTCTCGACGAGGTGCAGGTGAAGCTGCCGTTGGGGGTGCGGATCCGCATCAACCTCGATCACGCTACAGAAGAGATGTTTGCCGGCCTCAAGAGCGCCGCGGAAGCTGCGCCGGGACCGGGAAAGGTGATGCTGCATCTGGAGAAAAAAGGCGAGTATGCGGTGATTCTGGAGCCCGAAGGAATGAGCGTGACGGCGGACCGCGGCTGGGTCGAACGGGTTGAGGAACTGGTGGGCAAGGGAACTGTGCAGGCGGTGGGATAAGGCAGGGATTAGGGAACAGGGAGTAGGGAGTAGGGAGCAGGAAAACGCCTCTTGCAGGAGATTGGTCGGCTCCCAGGTTTCAAAAACGAGACCTGGAGCACCCGATGTTTTTTTGAGCAGAAGAGTTACCGATCTGCGTAAAGGCTGGATCGCGCGCGCTACTGCCGGGACGCGGCGGATGCTTGCTGCCGCGCCCGTTCTGCGAACGTGGATGCAATTTGTGGAAGGCTAATTGGCGAGATTACGCCGATCAGCAGCCTTGGGGCTTGATTCGAACGATGCGATAAACGTCGATCGCGGCGATTACCACGGCCGCAATCACTCCGATTGGGAGAATGGTGATCATCCAATGATTGAAGCCATTTGCGATCTCAATGGATTTCTGTGCCGTGAGGTTGGGAGCCGAGATTCCGGCCACAATGCTCGAATTCAGGAGCCAGCAAAACAGAATCCCGCCGAACGCCGTGTTCACCAGGCGCAGTGCGGCGCGCGACCGGCCAGACGCCGGACGAACGAGGCTGAACGCGGCGGTTGCGGCCGTGAGCAGAAGCACCAAAAGGTAGCCCCAGAAGAACCACAGCCATTGGGGCTTCAGATCGAACCGCACAGATTCGCCTAGGTACACGACGGTTGTATCCATATAGGCGCACCACCAGGCGATTGCGAGCAGGATAATGGCCAGCTCGAAGCCCGCACTGGTGCGCGTGTTCAAGTTGTCGTTGCGCACTGCGGGAAGCTTGCGCGGGCTCCAGTTCTCAAGCCAGTGGGACTTCGCCTGCACGCGCTCCAGAATGGCAAAGAACAGCGTTATGGTGCCGGCGGCAACAAAGGCCATGGTCCACAGGTGGCCCGATACCGTTGCCAGGGTCATGAACCAGGCCGGAACGGACTGGCTGGCCGAAAAGGACGGCCGCACGATGAGGAGGATGAGCGATACCACTAACCAAGGGACAAGATAGCCCACGAGGGCGCACTTCAGGCAAAACAGGTAGATGGGATAGAGAACCGGCCCAATGAGCGACTCCTGCGGCCTGAACCCGCTCGCAACCAGGCAGGGCCGCCCGCGCTGCTTCAGGACCTCTTCAATCTCGGTCTCATTCAGCGCGCGGCCCAGTACGGTTTCCCGGTCTTCAATCTGAGATTGGATGTCCGCCGACAACTCCGCGAGGATGTCTTCTTTTTGCTGCTTCGGCAACCAGAATTTTACGGCTTGCAAATAGCGTTCAACGAGTTGCATTGCTTTGCTCCTTCAAAACTTCGTGGATGGAGAAATCGATATTGCGCCACTCGGCCAGCAACTGATCCAGGACCTGTGCGCCGTCGGCCGATAGCAGGTAAAAACGCTTCTTGCGCTTGTCTTCCTCTCGCCATTGGCTCGCCAAAAGTCCCTGAGACTCCAGCCGGCGGAGCAACGGGTAGAGCGTGCCTTCATCAATCTCAAGGCCGTGTTCAGACAGGGTCTTGCGCAGCGTGTAACCGTATTGCTCGCTGCGCAGGGCCGCCAGGACGGCCAACACGAGGCAGCCGCGACGGAGTTCGAGCCGGAGGTTCTCAAAAGGATCTGGATTCATAGTTGTACCGTGTGCTGCATAGTGTGTCATACATACTGTGCAACACACAGTACAAAATGTCAAGAACTATTTCGCGGTGTCCGTAGGAAAAATCGGAAACGGCGTCGAGCCTATAACGCTTTCTTGAACAGAAGGCCAACGCCGAAGCGAGTCAGCGTGGTTCCTATCTCATTGAATCCGCACGCGATGTAGAACTCCTGCGCGTGCTGGTTCCCGATGACGTGAAGGGCCGCCGATCCATTCTTACGAGCCACCTGGGCGGAGTGCTCGACGAGCAGGCGCCCGATGCCGAGGCGGCGCATTCCCGGCTCGACAAACAAGCCATCGAGCTCGGTCTCTCCATCGGCACGCGGTTCCACGGCAGCGAACCCGACGATTGCGCCCTCCATCTCCGCGAGGAATACGCGGCCTCCCCCGAGCTGTTCAGCGGGAACTTCGATCGCGTCGGGGTTGGCGAGCATAGCGTCGCGATCGCCTGGATTGGTTAAAGAAGCGCGGAGCTGCAGGGCTTCGAGCTCCTCCTTTTCAGAAGGCACGGCCGCGCGAATCAGGATCTCCTGCATGTTTGAAGTGTACGATCTGGCCGTCTCGAGTTGATACGTGCGCCAAGGCTGCGGAAGCTCTTAGGAGATCAATTCGACCAGATGGCTGAACTCGGGGCCGGCGAGGCTCTTGACTGCCTTGTCGAATGTGGCGAGCTTGCCGCCGTGGTTCCTGGCGATGCCTAGGAGATAGGCATCTGTGATTTGCTTGGGGCCGTGCATGCGGCGCTCAAAGGGGGCTGTGGCATCAAAGAAGCTGATGGTGGTCGGCCAGAAAGTGTGGCCGGACCGCCTGGTAAAGTCGAGCAATAGGGCGCGCGAATCGCTGAGAGAGTATCTTTCGCCGGTTATGGCAAGAGAGCTCGTGATGCGCAGAAATCCGGCCTGGGTGAGCGAGCAAGTTGCAAAGGAGTCCGTGGCGCTTGCCGTGAACCACTTACGGGCCTTGGATTGTTCAGTGTGCATGGGCCAAAGCAGGGGAATGAGCACATTTGTGTCGAGCAGATAATGGGTCACCCGAGTTCAGCCTGAGCCCGCAGAATGTCTTCGGTAGTGATCCACTTCCCGTCCATCGGAATGTCTGCAGTTGGGAAGCCGTCCACGTATTTTATTCTGGGTGGTCTGGGCTCGGTGCGTTCAATCAGTTCGGAGACGGCCTCGCTCATCGAAAGTCCCGTTGCGTCCTTGAAGCGTTCCGCAATCTCGAATGCCTCAGGGGAAAGGGTTATCGTGGTTCTGCGGGGAGCGGGCTTCGATTCGACAATGCCCTCGGGCGTCCGGTCGGGAGAAGGGTGCCGCTGGGGAGTCGAGGGTGCAGCAGTAGCGGCCATGACTTAGGATGCGCTTTCTCTTGGAAATGTGCAACTCAATTAGTTTTGATGCGTAACTTTTAATTCAGCATCTTGGATCGGAGTCTTGTGCAATATCGGCAATTAGGGCACGGGCCGCTGAAGGTTTCCGAGTTGAGCTTTGGAACCTGGTTGACCGTTGCTGGGGGCATAGGTCGGGAACAGGCGACGAGCTGCATTCATGCGGCGTTCGATTGCGGGATTACGCTGTTCGATACGGCGAATCAATATGGGGCCGGTGAGGCGGAGCGGGTGCTGGGCGCGGCTTTGAAGACGTATCCGCGGGACCGGTACCAGATTGCTACCAAGCTGTATTTTCCGGTTGGGGATGAGCCTGGCCATGATCGTGACAGGGGGCTTTCGGCGTTGCAAATCGAGAAGCAACTGGACCGCTCATTGCAGCGGCTGGGCGTGGATTGGATCGATCTTTACCAGTGCCACCGGTGGGACAAGGAAACCCCATTAGAAGAGACGATGTCTGCGCTGGACCGTGCCGTGAGAGCAGGGAAGGTGAGAGCAATCGGCTTCAGCGAGTGGACCCCGGAGCAGATTGAGGCGGCTGCCGTCGTTTGCCAGGCCGGCGGGTTCACGGCGTTCACTTCCAGCCAGCCGCAGTATTCCATGCTTTGGCGCAAGCCGGAGCAGGCAGTCTTTGCCTCTTGTGCGCTGCACGGGATCGGGAATCTGGCGTTCTCTCCGCTTGCGCATGGGGTGCTGACCGGGAAGTATGCGGCGGGCCAGGCGCCGCCGCCCGATAGCCGCGCGGCCAGCGAAGAAATGAATGTGTTTATGGAGACGGCGGGGCGCCATTACCGGTCAGACTATCTGCTGGCAGCGGTGGCTGATCTGAAGCCGATTGCAGCGGATCTGGGCCTGACCATGGCGCAGATGGCGCTGGCATGGGTGTTGCGGCGGGCAGAGGTCTCGTCGGCGATTATCGGGGCCTCGCGGCCAGAGCAGATTGTCGATAACGTTCGAGCAGTGGGAGTAGAACTCCCCGTCGAGGCACTGCAGCGGATCGACCGCGCAATGAGCGGAGTCGCGGTTTGGGAGTAACGGGTTGCGCCTTGTCACGTGGGCAAATGACTTTGCATCGCAGTGCAGGCTCATTACCGGTCCGTGGTCAAAACGGGTTTTGAAAGGGCACGACTTTAGTCGTGCCGAAAGACGCCAGAGGAAGGAGGGGTTTTAACCCCTGAGGGACGGTTTGTGGGCATTTTTGAAATTCACCACAGCTTGTTTAACCTTGCAGCGCCCTGAGCACCTTTGCGGTGGTCACAACCTGGCCTGCGTGACGCTGGGTGTGGTCGGCGACGTGGATCAGCGCTCCGCCAATCGACGTCGGCAACTGCTTGCGGCCTACGCCACGAAAGGTGTCGAAATCGGCGGTGGCCAGCACGCGGATGCGGTCTGCCGCGTTGCTGAATGAGAATTCAACATCGGCCAGCAGCATGGCCAGCGTCTCGTCCC
>Ga0302275_10005063_pt1 | contig 12788 bp, 9 predicted proteins | sample III_Bog_N2_2_FD_200229 | JGI IMG/M metagenome (GOLD analysis project Ga0302275, IMG submission 200229) | Peat permafrost microbial communities from Stordalen Mire near Abisko, Sweden - III_Bog_N2_2 | ecosystem: Environmental > Terrestrial > Soil > Wetlands > Peat | place: Sweden: Abisko...
TCGAGCGCGGCATCGCCGGCTTTCTTCGGCGCGGCTGCCTTCACCGCGGCGACCAGCTTCTCCGCAGCTTCGGTAGCTGCGACAGTTCCCGGATACGCCGCTGACGTAGCCTCGGCGGGACCGTTGTAATTGGGCCCGCGACCACCGCCGCGTCCAGCCGCAGGCGCTGGAGCTTGCGCGTTTAATAAGGCAGCGGCAAATGTAAGTAAGAGAAGTGTTCGCATGGTGTTCCTGAATATTCTATACCTGCAAGCGATAAACTATTGCTGAGAGGCAAATGGCAACTCAACCGGTATCTTTCCTGACACCCGAACAGTATCTCGAGATCGAACGCGCCGCGGAATTTCGCAGCGAATATCTCAATGGCGAGATGTTCGCGATGTCCGGCGCTACGGCACGACACAATATCGTCATCAATAATCTGGGACGGGCACTTTATCCGCACCTGAAGGGGCGCTGCCAGTATTTCACGACCGATCTCCGTCTCCTGGTTCCCTCGACAGGCCTCTACACTTACCCCGATCTCATGGTCATCTGCGGAAAAATCGAGTATTCCGGCGATCGGCAGGATATCGTCACTAACCCCGGCTTTATCGCCGAGGTCCTCTCCAAAAGCACGGCCGACTACGATCGCGGCGGAAAATTCGTACATTACCGCTCGATACCCGGCTTGGCCGATTACATGATCGTCGCGCAGGATTCCGCCCGCGTGGAACACTATGCCCGCCAGCCCGATGGCTCGTGGCTGCTCAGGGAATTTCGCTCGCTAGCCGATGTTGTCACGATCTCTTCGATCTCCGCCGAAGTCAGCCTCGCGTCCATCTACGAGGACGTCGAGTTTAACGCCTAATTCGCCGCAACCTGCTTCGGCTTCGCCACATTCTCCGTCGTAACAGCTTCGCCGCGCCGCTCCTGGAACGGCAGGCTGTGCACAATCTCACTCACCAGCGTCTGGAAGCCATACCCCGAACCAGCCAGTTGAGTATCGATCTCTTCCACCGTACGCTTGTCATACGGTTTCAGCCCGCGGCCCAGCGCATACACCAGCATCTTCTCCGTCAGGCAGCGCGCGAAATCGCCCTGCATGCCGGTCAGAATCTCGCGCATCTGTAATGGCGTTGAAAACGACTTGCCGCTCGGCAGAACGCCGCTGGAATCCACCGGAAACTTGCCATCCATCGTGCGCCACTTGCCTACCGCATCGTAATTCTCCAGTCCGAAGCCCAACGGATCCATCCGTGAATGGCACGAAGCGCAGATCGCATTGGCGCGATGCTTCTCCATCTGCTGCCGCAGCGACATCGCAGTCCCCACCGACCCCTCGTCCAGTGGCGGAACATCGGGCGGAGGAGGAGGCGGAGGCGTACCCAGAATATTCTGCAAAATGTACTTGCCGCGAATCACAACCGAGGTCCGCGAAGGATAACTCGATACCGCCAGCACGCTGCCCTGGCTCAAAATACCGCCGCGTTCTTCCGTCTTCAGCTCTACACGACGGAAATCGGGACCCTTCACGTCGTCAATCCCGTAATACTTCGCCAGAAACTCATTCAGGTACGTATAGCGCGCGTTCAAAAATTCGCCGATCGGCCGATTCTCGCGCAGCATATTATCGAAGAACATCCGCGTCTCGGTCTTGAACGCATCGCGCAGTTCCGGACTCCACGCCGGGAATTTGACCGGATCGGGCTTGATGTTGTCCAGGTTGCGAATTTCCAGCCACTGCCCCGCAAAATTCTCCGCCATCGCGGAAGCCTTCGGGTCCGCCAGCATGCGTTTCACTTGTGCATCCATCACCGCCGGCTGCGACAACTTACCTGTCTCGCCCAGCGTCTGCAATTCTTCGTCCGGCATCGAACTCCACAGGAAATAACTCAGCCGGTTCGCCATCTCCACGTCGGAAACCTTGTGCGCCGCATTCGCGTCGGTCGGATTCGGATCGTGCTCAATGTGGAACAGGAAATGCGGCGACACCAGCATTGCCTGAATCGCCAGCTGAATGCCCTGTTCGGGTGTGCGGCCATCGGCTTTCGCCAGCGCAACAAAACGCGTCAGCGCCGCTACTTCCGTCTTCGTCACCGGCCTGCGATAAGCCCGCCGCGCCAGCGTGGAAATAATCTTGTCCACGCATACCGGACCCGTCGCCGGATCGCAGATCAGAAGCTTCTTGCGGCTTTCTTTCTCCACCTTCGATGGATACGGACCCACGAAGAACATCGAGTTGATGAACTTGTTTTTCTTGTCGTCGTAGGCGTCCTTATCGTTGAGCGTGGTTACAAAATCGTCGTCGATGAAGCCGAGCCGGAACACATGATCGCCTTCCGGCAAATACACCTTCATATGCTCTTCCGAATAGGGATTGAAGTAGGTCAGCCCGGATGGCTTGGTCTCCGCCACGATTGTGGTGAGCTGTTTGCCATCCATCCAGAGGCCAATCTTCACGGGCTTGGCATCGGCGGCGCGCTGTCCCGGCAGGCCGATACGAATGTCGTACTCCGCGTCGAAATCCACCCGATGCGTGGCTTCCACGTCGCTCTTATCGATGCGGCGGATGTTCTTCAGCCTCGTGCTGTATTCGATTTCAATCGGCTTCGCAGGCAGGGGATCGGCCCCGATGGCGCGCGCCGCAATCGTACGCGCAGCGCTGATGTACTTATCCATCAGCAGCGGCGAGACGGTCAGAATATCGCCGATATTATCGAAACCCTCGCCCGAATCGTCCGTCGGGAAGCTCTTGTCCGCGCGGAAATCGACGGCCAGCAGATCGCGGATCGTATTCGTATATTCCGAACGATTCAGACGGCGCGCCGTGACCCGGCCCGGATCCGGCTTCACCAGCGCATCTTCGCGCTTAAATTCGTTGCGCGCAAACGCGACCGCTTCTGCAATCTGCGCCTTCATCTCCTCGGAGCGCGGAATTGCCGAAGGAGGCATCTCGCCCGCCTCCAGACGGTGCACAATCTTGTCCCATTCGTCGCGGTCCGAACCGATGGACGCGACGGTCCCGAACTGTTCGATATTCAGTCCGCCGGAAGCCAGGCCCGCCGAGTGGCACATCGAGCACGTGGAATCGAACAGCGGCTTCACCGCTTTGTCGAATGCCGCCTGCGTCGGAACGGCCTGTGCCGGAGCGGCAGCCGTCTTAGCCGCCGGCTTCGTCGACGACTCAGCCGCCAGCAGGATACCCGCCGCACCGGCCACGATCAGAAAACCACTCAGTTTGAGGCGCATTCGCGTTATTCCTTTTTATGATCCTTATTTGCTCACTGGCGCTGCTGATGGCGGTGCCGGAGTAATAGCCGCCGGCGGCAGTACACCACGTCCGCCCGAAGCCCCGAAGGCGCCCGCGCCTGAGGCTCCGCGCCCACCGCGCCCGCGGCCGGTTATCACCCTGGGCACCGGCTTGGCCGATATCAGCTGCGTGTACAGCTGAATGACTTTTTCCTTCTGCGCGGCGTCCGCAATCAGGTAACGATGCTTCCCGCCCGCCCCCGGCGTAAACTTCGTCTGGCCATCGTCGAGCACGGTAATCGTCCCCGGCTCGGAGAGCCTGAAGTAGCCATCGTCGGGATGAACGGCATAGAGCGCAGCCGCCAAACCAGGCGCAGGCGCGTCATACGGCATCGTCCTGAACGTCCGGTAAGCATCCACAATCGGATGCGACGGAGCCCACGCAAAATCCTTCTCGATGCTCGCGGCGGGATAAGGCAGTGCTTCGCCTACCTCTCGCCCCACCACAATAATCGGCGTCGGCCATTCCGCGAACATCTTTTTCGCCGAAGCAATATCGCTCTTGACGTTCACCTCCGCCGCACCACCCGGATATGCGCCCACCGCCGCCACCAGATACTTCACCTTCGCCGTGATCTGCGGCCTCGCGCCATACAGCTCCATCAGCCCCACCATGTCCGTGCAGGGCCCGTCGAGCACCGCCACCGCGTTCTCATCGAACTGGGCGAGCAGTATGTTGCGCATCGTAATACCCGGATCCGCCGTATCGAGCAAACTGCCGATTACCCACGGATACGCGGGCTTGCCATCCGCAGCCTTTTTCGACAAAACAGCGTCGATGATCGGAGTGACGTTCGACCACTTGCCGTTATCCGCCAGCCCAACCATCTCTGGGTTGACTCCCACACCTCCGCCGAAGCCCCGGCCACCTGCGGGAGGCGGACCTTCATAGAACTTTGTAATCGCCTCGGCGGCCTGCGCCGCCTTAAGGCTGGATTTCGAAATGCTCACGGAAATGACGCGTGAGTCACCCTTGGCTGATATCGCCTGCAGAAAAGCCAGCGTCAGAAAACTATCGATGTTGTTTCCCAGATCGCTGTCGAATGTGATCCCGGTAGGTGGCTTAACGGTGCCGCGTCCCTGCATGCTTCTCCTTAGGGTCTTCTGCGATTACGAAACGCTGGCCGGGTCGAGTTCACTCGACGCATCGCCGAAGTGCTCCATGGGAACACCCATGCGCTCCATCAGCGTCAGATGCAGGTTGCACATCGGCGTTTCCTTGCGATAAACGATGCGCCGCCCCGGCTTCAGATACCCGCCGCCCTTGCCGATCAGCAGCGTCGGCAGATCTTCATGCAGATGCCGATTGCCATCGGAAAGACCGGCGCCATAAATAATCATCGAATTATCCAGCAAATTCGAATCGCCATCCTTCGTCGCCTTCAGTTTGCCAAGGAAACCCGCCAGTTGCTTCGTATGGTATTCGTTGATCTGCGAAACCTTTTCCATCAGATCCGGCTTGTTCTGGTGATGCGTACACGGATGATGCCCGTCCGGAATTCCGATCTCGCGATAAGCGCGCGACGTGCCTTCGCGCGTCACCAGGAACGTCATCACCCGCGTCATATCGGACTGAAACGCGATCACCATCATGTCGGTCAGCAGCTTGAAATGCTCGGCGAAATCGGCCGGCACGCCATACGGCTTGTCCATGCCCGGATTGATCTGCTGGTTATCCTTTTCCGCCTTCTCCAGTTGCCGCTCCACTTCGCGGATCGAAGAAAGGTACTCATCGAGCTTGCGCTTGTCCGTCGGCCCGAGCGACGTCTCCAGCTTCTTCGTATCGGCGGTGACAAAATCCAGAATGCTCTGCCGATCCTTCGCCTGCCGCGCACGTTCCTCCGGGCTCAGAATCGCACCATCGCCGAACAGACGTTCGAAGAAAACACGCGGATCGAGCGTCGGAGGCAGTGGCTGCGTCTCACTGCGCCACGCGAGATTATTCGTGTAAGCGCAGGAGTAGCCCGAATCGCAATCGCCGGCCTGCCGCGCGTCGTCCATGCCAAGTTCAAGCGAAGGGAACCGCGTCTGGCCGCCAATCTTATTCGCGATGATCTGATCGCAGGAAATACTGGCCTTAATATCGATCGTGGTCTTCTTCACCTGAATACCGGTCAGATAAGAGCCGGAGCAGCGGCCATGATCGCCCGCGCCATCCAGCAGCGCGCGCCCGCTGTTGTGCGTCAGATTGCCCAGCTGCAGCATGTCCTCGCGGTAATCTTCGAGCGGCTTCAGCGCGCGCGGAAACTCCTGGAATTTGCCCTCATACTCGGTCGCCGGATTCCAGTCGCGCATCATAATGCCATTCGGCACATAGAGAAACGCCAGACGCACCGGCGACTTTGTGGGCGCGGCCAGCGCCGGCGTCATCGAATCCAGAAACGGCAGCGCGATAGCCGCCGTGCCCATGCCCCGCAGAACGGTTCTTCGCGAAAGCGCCTTGCCAGTGATGTACATGATTTCTCCTATTGGTCCGACAACTTGACTTGCAAATATTTTATGACATTCCATCGCCGGATGGAAGCGGTACCGCATCTGTTTTTTGGCGAATTTACTTTACCGGCCCGATCCGCGTCGTCGAAATCGCGATATCGTCGTAATAAATATCCATCGTCGGCGCAGGCACCTGCCACACGCGATTGCCAAATCCCCACTCCTGATACCCGCCCACCAGATTCGCCGTCTTCGATTCCACCGGCGTCGCCGCCTTCGGGTCCGGCTTCGGCCAGTAGAACTGCACCACATCCACCGGTTGCCCGCCCACCTTATTAGGCACCAGTTGACCGTTCACCCACATCGTGATTGTCGTCGGATTATCGTTGAACTCCCATTCGAGCAGGAACCACTGGTCGCTCGGCGGCGTCACCTCGCTACGGTGCGTATCCTCACCGCGGCCCTGCCCGGCGGCCGATTTATTCTCCTGATACGAAGGCATCCAGTCGCCGTTACTCAGCCCGATCTCTTCGAACTTCGAAATCGGCCAGCCCGGCTCGCCCGTGAAAATCAGCGGCGCATGGCTCTTCGGCGGCGCCGACGGACTGATCTTCATATACGCGCGCCCAAAATAATGGGTCCGCACCGAATCCGGCAGATGCTGCGCCACGATAAATGCGTACGCGCCACGCTCGTTTTCCGGATAATGCACATGCAGCGCATACTTGCCGTGCGCGCCGTCCACCGGTTCCACGGCGATCGTCTCGCCGCCCTTCTGTCTGACATCCCAGACCGCCGGATCGATTTTCCCCGATTCGAAACCCTCCTCTATAACGGGCTTCTGTGCATACAACATGGTGGTCAGCCCCGCAAGCACGGCGGCGGCTCCTGTGAGGGTGCGAAAAGTCATGGAAGAATTCTATCACCTGACATTTCAGGATTGCCAGCTGCGGCTCTACTTCGTGGAAGTGCCGCCAGAATAGCCTTGCCAGATATATTCCAGAGCCTCGGGCAATGTCTGCCCTCCGAAGCGTCGGCTCGCTTGTTGCTGAGGGACCGCCGAAAACCCAGCCGCGAACAGCACCAGCAGCTGTAGCGTCATTTGAATTTGCAACAGCCTGACGAAGAAAGGAAGCAAAGCGTCGATAGATACAAGTCCGCCGGGCGCAGGCTACTCGCCCGGTTGGTTTAGGCTAAAGGCGTGCCCGCGGACGTGCCCGCTATGTCAGCGCGGCACGCGCGAAATCCATGCAGCGTTTGATCTCGGCCTGGCGCGTGCTTTCTGCCGGGACCGCATAATCGCAATCGATATAACAGCGGATCGGGTATTTTTTGTCGCGAACGAGTTGCAGCATATCTCTGAGATGGGAGTCACCGTCGCCCCATGGCAGGCTGATATTCCCCTTTGAACGGTCTTTCAGGTTGAGCCCGAACACACGCGAGTGCGTATCCTCGATGAACTTCAGCGCATCCCAGCCGGCGCCGGTGGCGTCGCCAACGTCGATGCTGCTGCCGAAGTTTTTGGAGTAGCTGAACGCTTCTTCGAAATCGGCCGGCTTCGCCATTACGTCGGGATCGGTGGAATTCATATTGGGGCGGCCCTGAAAAGCCACTTTGATGTTATGCGCCTCGGCGAACGGGGCCAGGCGTCTGGCTACCGAACGCGTGACCGCGCACATCATGCAACTCGCGCCCAACGCCTTTGTGACCAGGCAGGCCTTGCTGAGATCTTCGTCCGAAGTGGTGTTGCCGAACGACGCATCGAAGGAATTGATTTCGAGGCCGGCATCGGAGAACTTCTTGCGAATCGCCGTGTAGTACGTCAGGGGAACGGTCAGATGCCACTGATGGAGCGCCTCCACGGCGGCCGCCTGTTCGGGACTGACGGACCCGCGTCCTCCGCCGCGTGCGCTTCCGCCGGAACCGCCGGCGGCGCGGCCCTGTCCGCCGCTGCCTCCGCGACCCAATCCTCCTCCACCCCCGCCGCCGCGCGCAGGCCTTGCTCTATCGGCAAGATCGACAGGTTCGGTGGAAGGCGCGAACAGCAGGCAATCGCCGATTCCGGATTCCACCATGGACTGGATGATGACGTCGAGCAGGCCCTGGCGCGGCAGCGTGTTGTAGCTGTAGCCGGCGACGCCCATCTGGACGCCGTGTATCTTCGAACCGATTTTCCCGAGAGCGGAGTATACGGGCAACGTGGCCATGGCCAGCTTTCCGAAATGGCGTCTTGTATACATCGGTGTTCCTTCCTTTATTGCCCTTTATTTCAGAGTGGAAGCCCAGTAGGCCTGCATGCCGGGGTGATTCTTATCGTCGGGGAGATTGGCGAGAATGTTTCTGCGCAGGCGATCCATGCTGATTTCGCCCTGTTCCTGGTAGAGTACGTCGCCATTGGGCGCGAGCAGGAGCGTATAGGGCACGGCGCCGCTCATTTGGGTGTCGAAGGAATCCTGCACGGCGGCGGTATCGTCGGACGCAAACAGATAGTTGACGCTGGTGGCCTGGTTCTTTTTGAGAAACGCGAAGACGTCCGGCCGCGCTTCCAGCTTTCCGGTGCCGTTGCCGCGGAGTTTCTTCAAAAGCTCCGGCGTGGTCGGATTCACGTTGACGGTTTCGGCGTTGATTTGGGCGAGAGCGGGGTCGGGCGGAATTTTTCCGTTCCAGATTGTGGGGCAACCGGCCAGCGGAGTGGTGGCGATCTCGACCGGCTTATCGGCAAGCAGCGCGTCGATGGCGTTGCGGGCGTCCTCCGATTTCACTTTGTCCGGTATCTCGTTGTCGTCGATGCGGCCTTCGTAGCGCAGCCTGCGGGCCTGATCGAAGACAAAAATCTGCGGTGCGGCGGCGGCTCCGAGTTTGGCGGTCAGAGATTGCGCGTCGCCGTCGTAAAGATAAGGAAAGGCGATGTGCCGATCGGTGGCGCGATCCTGCATTTCGAGGAGCGAGTCGTTGGCGTCGCTGTAGGCGAGCTGATCGTAGTGGATGGAGGCCGGGTTGTCGGGACTGACGGCGACGAGGGTCAGGCCTTTATCGTGATAGTCGTCGTAGAGCTTGTGGATGCGGCTTTCGTAGAGATGGGAGGTGGAGCAGTGGTTGCAATCGAACACGAAGGCCAGAAGCTTTGAGCCGGAGTATTCGCTGAGGGTGTGGGTCTTGCCATCGACGCCGGGGAGCGAGAAATCGGGCGCTGGGGCGCCGATCGACAAGACAGGGTGGGAGGAATCGGGTTGCACTTCGCCGGTATGCGCGGCGCAGCCGGACAATCCGGCGGCGCAGAGCAGGAGAGCGGTAGTGGTTAAAGAATGAAGTCGTTTCATCGGATTCGGATGGGCGTCGTATGACAGCGGTACAGGACCCAATCCATTAGAGTACCCCCGCGCATTTCTGTCAACCGCGCCATCGCGTCAATAAAAATCCGGAGCTTGCCAATATAGGGCACGAATCGCCACTCATAGATACAGAGGGATTCATGCGACGTTTACGCTTGTTGTTCTGTTTGTCCGTTTTCTGTGCACCTGCCGTCTTTGCGAGTGGCATTACGGTGGAAGTGCTTCCGGCACTGGCTCCGAATGCCTTCGGGTCTCCCAGTTGGACGGGCTGGGAAGCGAATGCTCTTTCCGCGCTCGAATCGGGCGCATCGTCGGCCGGCACTCCAGGCACGCCAACTTTTTATCAGCCGCTGTCCGGTTCGGTGGATGCGAGTGCGACGATTGTCACCGGGTTTTACTCATGGCTGGGGGTGGCGGATCCCGCGGCGCCGTTCGATCAGGAATCCGGCAACCGAATGACCTTCGGGCTCGCCATTGAAGGCAACGGAACGCAATTCAGTATCTCCGAACTGGGTTTCGATGCCATCGGCAACGATAGCGGCGATCTGCTGGGGCAGGGCTTCGGCGGGGTGGGCAACGGTTACGGACCCGGCGGTTACGATTACAGCGCAAACTACGTTGGTGTGATTTTCGGGAAGGGCGGGAACCCCGATACTTACATCACCAGCGGCCCCGACACGCAATTGGTGGATGCGCTTTTCAGCCGCGGTTCCGGTAATTCACAGGCGGCGTACTGCGCCGGTTGCAGTACGGCCGATGAGCAGGCGGCCATCGCGGCTGCCGTTGCGGGCATGGGGGGCATGACGCAGTTCACCGGCACTTACTATCTGAGCGCGAATGGCGATGAAAGCGGAACGTTCGCGTCCGGGAGCGGGACGTTCTATCTCTCGGGAACGCCGGAGCCCTCCACCTTCGTGCTGTTGCTGGCGGGAGTTGGTGGCCTGTTGATGTCGCGCCGGTTCGCCCTGCGGGCGGGCCGCGGCTGAAAAAGGCGCCGGGTTTTGATAGAGTATGGGCGTCCATGAAAAACGTCATACTTCTGTTTCTGATTGCGGGCGCTGCCGCCTTCGCCGCGATTTCACAGCCGGTCAAAGTCACGGGCGGGATGGTCGCCGGAGTTCCCGCGCGCGATACCTCGATCACGGCGTTCAAAGGGATTCCGTTCGCGGCACCGCCGGTGGGCACTCTGCGTTGGCGCGCGCCGCAGCCTGTGGTTCGCTGGTCCGGCGTAAAGACGGCGGATAAGTTCGGCGCCAGCTGCATGCAAACCATCGTGACGGAGAAGAAACCGTGGACGTATGAATTCATGGCGCACAACGATGTGAGCGAAGACTGCCTCTACCTCAACGTCTGGACCGCAGCGAAAGCGGCCAGCGAGAAGCGGCCCGTTTTTGTGTATATCTATGGCGGCGCTTTTACCGAAGGGTCGGCTGCCGTGCCCGGGTATGACGGCGAGGGGTTGGCGAAGAAGGGGTTGATTGTTGTCACGATCAACTATCGGGTGGGAATTATGGGCTTCTTTTCGCACCCGGAACTGACCGCGGAATCGGCCTCGAAGGTGTCTGGCAACTACGGACTCCTCGATCAGATTGCCGCGCTCGAATGGGTACGCGACAACATCGCGGCGTTCGGGGGCGACCCTGCGCGTGTGACGATCGCAGGGCAATCGGCCGGAGCCAGTTCGGTGAATGCTCTGGTGGCCTCGCCGCTGGCGAAGGGGCTGTTCGCGCGGGCGATTGCGGAGAGTGGCGTTGCGCTTTCACGTGGAGGCGGCACGAAACTCGACCAGGCGGAGCAGGCGGGCGCGGCGTTCGCGGCGGCGAAGGGCGCAAAATCCATCGCCGATCTGCGTGCTATGAGCTGGCAGCAACTCACTGCGCCGATGCAGGGAGGCGGAAGGGGGTACCGCGGCGGCTTGATTATCGATGGCGCGTTCCTGCCTCAGCCAGTGACCGAAATCTACGCCGCAGGCAAGCAGGCCGATGTTCCCACACTGACTGGCTGGAACAAAGGGGAAAACGGCGGGTCGCCGAATCCGACTGTTACGGCTGCCGCATTTCAGGCGCAGGCGAAGCAGCGGTATGCCGATCGCGCGGAGGAATTTCTGAAGCTGTATCCCGCGGCCACCGATGAGCAGGCGCACCTTTCGCAGAATGAAAGCTCATGGGATCAGCAAAGGGTGTCCACATACCTGTGGGCGCGGGAGCGTGCGAAGACGGCGAAATCGAACGCGTATACGTACTTCTGGGATCACGCCCTGCCAGGACCGGATGCCGGGCTTTACGGCGCATTTCATAGTTCCGAAGTGCCCTACGCGCTGAACACTCTCTATATGTCGGAGCGGCCTTTTACCGCGGCGGATCACTCGATCGCCGATCAGGTTTCAGGGTATTGGGCTAACTTCGCGACTACGGGAGATCCAAACGGCAAAGGGCTGGCTAACTGGCCGGCGGTGGGCGGAAAGCCGGAGACGATGGAAATCGGAGACAAGCCTGGTGCAATTGCCGTGGCGGGAAGCGCGGAAAAACTCGCCTTCTGGGAAAAGTTTCTGACAAAGTAGTTTTCACGCGCACCTCCGTGTGAAACTGTTTCCTATGTGGAGACGTCTGCCTCTGGGAAAAGTTTTGGGCGTTAGCGGTAAAATCTCCGTACTTTGGCTGTCATTGGTCGTCATTTCGAGTTCGTTTGCGCAGAATTCGCAGAACGTGCGGGCGACTCTTGCCGGTAACGTGCGCCCGGTGGCCGTTTCCGCTAATGATCGGGGCCGCGTCGATGCATCGCTCGTGTTACGGCATGTAACGTTGATGCTCCCGCCTTCCGGGGCGAAACAGGCGGACCTGGACGGGTTTCTGGTGCACTTACAGGATCCCGCATCGGGGGAGTTTCACCGCTGGCTGACACCGGAGCAATATGGCGCGCGTTTTGGGGCCGCAACGGCCGACATCGAGCGAGTCGCGTCATGGCTGCGCAGCCAGAATCTCACTGTGGATTCGGTGGGCCGCGGCCGGACGACTATCGTCTTTACCGGCGCGGTGCGCGATGTGGAGAATGCGTTCGAGATCGAAATCCATCGTTATCTGGTGAATGGTGAAACGCATTATGCGAATGCGGAGGAGCCCTCGGTGCCTGCGGCATTCGGCGATCTGGTGCATTCGATCCGCGGACTCGACGATTTCCGTCTGCAGCCGATCGCGCTGAAAGTGGCCCATATGCCGACATATACGTCCACGGTCTCGGGCTACAACTTCATCGCGCCCAACGACTTGGCGACCATGTTCGACATTACGCCGCTCTATAACACCGGAATGACGGGAGGCGGGCAGAAGATTGCGGTGGTGGGACAGACCGACATCAATCTCTCCGACATCGAACAGTTTCGCAGCTATTTCAATCTGAGCGCGACCGATCCGCAGACGCTGCTGATACCCGGCAGCAGCGACCCCGGAATCAGCGCGAACGACTTGCCGGAGGCCGATCTGGATATCGAATGGTCGGGCGCGATCGCGCGCGATGCCACTATCGTTTATGTTTACGCGCTTTTTGTGACCGACGCGCTGGATTACGCGATCAATCAGAACGTGGCTCCCGTGATCACGATGAGTTATGGCGAGTGCGAAAACCTGACGGGAACCGCGGCCCTGACGGGTCTGAGAACCTACGCGCAGCAGGCCGCCGCTCAGGGGATCAGCTGGATGGCGTCATCGGGCGACTCCGGAGCCAACGGGTGTTATG
>Ga0302275_10005066_pt1 | contig 12784 bp, 12 predicted proteins | sample III_Bog_N2_2_FD_200229 | JGI IMG/M metagenome (GOLD analysis project Ga0302275, IMG submission 200229) | Peat permafrost microbial communities from Stordalen Mire near Abisko, Sweden - III_Bog_N2_2 | ecosystem: Environmental > Terrestrial > Soil > Wetlands > Peat | place: Sweden: Abisko...
AAATCCGTGAGAGGGGGCTGAGCTTGCAGTCTTTTAAGAATGTGAGTGGCGGCACTTCCATTCTTATATTCTTATATTCTTATATTCTTATATTCTTATATCCTTATATCCTTATATCCTTTTGCCCGGGCGACGTAGATTCCGGGCTCTCCGCCCAGATGTATCCGAACCCAGGCCTGCCGCGACTGCTCCGGCTGCCTGTCCATCAGCGGATTTATTCTGAGTTTCCACCGCCGGGCTGATTCGGATTTCCAAGTGCTGGTTGTTCCGCATTTTGGGAGGATTCGGTTTTTTGTTTCTTGTTACTTTCCGGCAAGGTAATTAGCCCTTCGATTGGAGCAGGATCCTCCTTCACGGTGCTCTGCCCTTCATTGTGTTGTTTCGAGTTGATGCCCAATTTTATTTTTTGGGGCATCATGTGAAAATTCCAAGGATTTAGGTTTCCCGGTGCGATTCCAGTGCCAAATCGTTGTTTTAGAAGTTGATCCACAGCCATTTGCGATCTTAGAAATTCTTCTTTTGAAGAAGGTGCATTCGAGGAATCCATCAGTCTGCTTTCTTCCCTGATCAGGAGTTTCAGCCCTTCCAGCGCAGCATCAGCGCGGGCCACCACATCGGGATATGCACCTTCCTCTCTGCTCATGCTGCTCTCATCCACGCCCGTGCCTTCTGATTGATTTGGAGCGTCCGGGTCAGGATCCGTCCCCAAACCGAGATTATATCCTTTTTCAGCCTCAAGTCGGGCCATCGCTGCATCAACCTTGGCCGTCCGCGCCACCGCGTTGGCATCATCAGCAACCTCATCGTTTGACGGGGTGTCTTGAATCCCTTTGTCATCGCTGAGAATGGATTGCAAATATTTTTCCATCGCAACCCGCGTCCTCAGCACACGCTTCATCCCATATAACGAAGCAGACATGCTTGGGTTGGATTGAACCACTTGACCAATCATTTTTTGAATCGTCTCGTCTTGTTCCGCACTTGACGGAACTGCCGACCTGTTCGACGACCCCTCCTCGGGTTGTTGTACCCCCTGATTCTGGGAAGAAAGTCCGTCAGCATGAGCCGTCAAAGCCATCAGCACCATGAATCCTATGGAAACGAGCCATATTTTCATACAAAGCTTACCCTACCATGTGTTCTATCATCGCATTAAGAACATTTGGAAAAAAATGACTGGAACAACGTCGCCTCCAATCGCACACTCGCGCTACAGTCTTCCCAGTCAACATTGCTGAAGCGGGACGGCAGCAGGTGAAAATTGATGTTTCAATGCCATGAAACATCTCCTGAAATACATCCTCCTACTCCTTTTAGCCGAAATAAGATCAACCATCCCATTCGACCTGATTGCTAATCACGATTGACGCAGGCGTTGCGCGGAATGTGCAAATGGGACAAGACCGAGAGCGAGTGCCTGGGCCATTGCATTAAGCTTCGGATCTTCGGGCGAGCATATCCCGATGGTTTTGTTGATATCGTAGAGTACGGGGTTACCGCTGGCATCGATGGCGTAGTCGATTTTCCCATAGTCCATGCCGAAACGTTCGCGTACGAGACGAATTTCCGGCGGCGGCGGCTGCGCGAGATGATCGGCGGATTGGCCTGTTGTAAATATTGGTTCGCTGGAGACTTCGCACTCGTGCCAACTCGCGTCACCAAAAAAATACCACTCGCGCAGGACGTATTTTCCCTCATAGGGTTCGGGGCGGAAACGCTCGATAATGATGTTGTCCAAGGAGAACCATTCCGAGGGGACTTCCTCCCGATGGGGCACAATGCGGTAATCGCTTTTGTAGAGAATATAAGGACGTCTTTGCGGAAGGCGGCGCAGGGCAAAATGGGCCAACCTCCAGCAACCTTTCACGCCCCAGCGCAGCAGGAGTGATTCGCCAAACAGAGCGTTGCGTTCTGGAATTCCGGCAGAATTGTTCACGCTCTTGATAATGACCGGTCCTTGGTAGCCATCCCCAGGCAACACACGGTTGGTGGAGTAGGTGGTTTTCCGGATATCGCAGATTTGTCGATTGACGACAACAGGATAGCGTTGGACAACGTTCAGGTATTTTTCGGGTACGATCGACTGATCCACATGCAAAAAAAGCACCTCCGCAGGCGGGCATTTCTCAACGCCGTAATGGATCGAAACAGAGTGACCGAGCTTTTCCCATTCCTTTGCGAGTCGATGCAAAAAGAAATGACCTTGTTTGTCGCGTTGGCACGGGAGCTCCAGAAAGAGGATCCGCATAAGGGGTAATATTTAAGCGTTTGTTGGAATGCTCGATCTCCATTTGTGAAGCCTTAGGCTCCACAAACAGCGAAATTGTGTTCCATTATCTAACAAATGCTATCCGCCATCAAGCCGAGTTTGACCTCACAAAGATTCGCGAGACCATTGTAAGATTCTGGCCCCCTTCATTTACGCGTACTATCAATGTGCCCGGCTAACGGGAGTCATGCTATCCCCCCCAGTCTTGATATTGCGAGGAGCCTTCACCGCCCAATGCAGGTTGCGGGCTTTGCCGCCGATCGCGTTGGGTTGATCGATACGTGTAGACAATCATTCACTCTCCCCCTCCTTGCCGGATTGACTTTGAGGCTTTTGGCTGCCAGAGGGAAAGGGGCATTGGAGCTCGTTCTTTGCTTTTTGAAAGGAATTTTTGAGGGAATGTTCTGAAAATCATTCTGAAAGATTATTGCTCCCACTATTTGTCCCCTCAATCTTGCGACTAGCACCAGGAGGAGAGTCCTTGTCCTAAGTGTGTCTTTCGGAACCTAATCCTATCAATTCATATAATAAGATATAAGCTAATACGGTGGTGGGTGATGCCCGCATATTTGGTTTGAGATAGCCACATTCCATGTGGGCAACTCCCACAATCGAAAGGATCAGGTAAACCTTGATATTAGAATGAACTTTGCTTTCAAACACAGTCCCCATCGTCTTGCCCTTTACGCTTCCCTTGTCGTTATGAATCGATTGGGATTGGGTTTTCATCCATAAGAGTTACTTATAAAAAATACAAAGCTAATGATTGTGGTAATATTTTCCGCTAAGCAAAATTTATCCTGTCTCTTTTGGGACGATCCCGGTATTCACTGAGTGGGCAAGCCTTACATTGCATGAAAACGACCGAGCAAAATCCACTCTCCGTAGCGAAGCTCAAGACAGGCATTTCCGGACTTGATGAGATTCTCCGCGGAGGCATACCCCATGAACGCAACACGCTGCTTGTCGGGGGCCCAGGCTGCGGCAAAACGGTTTTGGCACTTCAGACCCTGGTCAACGGAGCCCGGGATTTTAACGAGCCGGGCATCTTTATTGCCTTCGAGGAAAATTCCAAACAAATCATCGGCAATGCCGCCACGTTTGGCTGGGACCTGCCAAAGCTTCAAAAAAAGAAACTTTTCTTTCTGGATGCCAAGATGACCCCGGACATGCTGAAGACAGGAGACTTTGATTGCTCGGCCCTGCTCGCGATCGCCTGGGCCAAAGCCAGGGAAATCGGGGCGAAGAGGATCGTTTTTGACTCGATCGACTTTTTGCTCACGCTGCTGGATGATCCTGCGGCCGAGCGCCGGGAGCTGTTCCGCATTTACGAGTGGCTGCTGGAGAGCGGGATGACAGGCATCCTTACCGCGAAAGTCGATTCACGCCTTTCCACCGGAATCGGACATACCAGCAACATGCAATTCATGTCGGATTGCGTGATTATTCTGGAACACACCCTCGCGAACCACATTTCGCTGCGCAACCTCTGGGTGATGAAATGCCGGGGTGCCGCCTTCTCGGAAAACGCCGTGCCCATGAGCATCGGGGCGGGCGGTGTGGAGCTATCCCATGGCGCAGCCACCGCGCAGCACATTCCGGCGAGCAAGAAACGGGTCTCCTCGGGCGTCCCGCGACTCGACACCATGCTCGGCGGAGGGTATTTTCAGGGTTCAAGCATCCTTATTACCGGAGCGCCCGGCACTTCCAAGTCAACCCTCGCCGCAGCCTTTTCCGAGGCGGCATGCTTGCGCGGAGAAGGGGCTCTTTACATCAGCTTTGATGAGAATCAGGGAGAACTGGTTCGGAATTTTTCCTCTGTGGGGATTCGCCTTCAGCCCCATATCGCCAAGGGGAAGCTGCATGTCCATTCCATTCAGGCCGACGGAGGAAATGCCAAGGAGCATTACGAAAACATCCAGAATCTGTTGAAAACCTATAAACCCTCAACCCTTGTCATTGATCCGCTGACAGCCCTGATCAAAGGCGGCGGCGAGGAAATCGCCCAGAATATCAGCGAGCGTCTGATGCGCCTCAGCAAATCCCTCGGCATCACGACGCTCAACACCAGCCTGCTCAATTCCGCGGATGAGAAGGAATCCACACCCATTCAGATTTCCACGATAGCGGACACATGGATACACCTCTCCTACCTCGTGCGGGCCGGAGAACGCAACCGTGCCCTGACTATTGTGAAATCGCGTGGCACCCGGCACTCCAATCAGGTGCGTGAATTGATCCTGAGCGAAGAGGGAATCACCCTTGCCGACGTCTACACCTCCGAGGGAGAGGTGCTCATGGGAACCATGCGATGGCAGAAGGAGCAGGTCGATCTGGCTGAAGAGAAGAGAACCGATGACGAGATCAGGCGCAAACGCCTTGAACTGGAAATAACCAGCGCGGAACTTGAATCCCGCCTGCAAGTTCTCCACCGGGAAATTAAACTCAAACAGACAGAGATGGAGTTGCTTCTCTCAAGGGAAGAATCCCGCAAGACGCTTGGCGCAACTTATCTTCAATCCCTGCTCGGCAAACGCGATGCCGAAGCTGCAAAACTTGACGGTATCAGCCAATGAAAAAGCCCCCTTTACACGCCTTCCGGCTCTATGTGGCAGGCAACTCGCCAAGCTCCATGCGCGCCCGCTCCAACCTCGCGGAGATTGCCAAGGAACGCTGCGAGGGAAATTTCACCATCGAGGAGGTGGATGTCCTGAAAAATCCGAAAAAGGCACTGGCCGATCACATCCTGGTGACCCCCACCCTTCTCCTCCTCTCCCCACTTCCTCCACGACAGGTCATTGGCAGCCTCAGCGAAAGGGACAAGGTCTTCAGCGCCCTGGGAATATAGAGTCCTCTGAATTTCAGCCGATGAAATCACCCGACTCACACTCTCCTGAAAATCAGGAGCAGGATCTGGAGGCTTTGGTTCGAAATCTCAGGGCGGCGGAGGAAGCCCTGCAAAACTCGGCTGGAGACGACGTGGATGCGGTATTTCTGGGTGACGGACGAACCTATCTTTTGAACAAGGCCCGTGAGGCAATCGCTGATATGGAGGGGCAGAAAAATCTCCTCGCAGCGATCGTCGAATCCTCCGAAGACGCCATCTACAGCGAAGCCCTCGACGAAACAGTCCTGTCTTGGAATCATGGGGCAGAAAAAATCTTCGGGTACACCGCCACCGAGATGATCGGCAGTAATTTCATTATCCTGGTTCCTCCAGAAGAGCAGGAGAAATATCGTCGGGTCGTCAACCGCATTCAACAGGGAGAACAGATCCAGCATTACGAAGCACCCCGGCTGCGAAAGGATGGAAAAAGAATCTGGGTCTCCCTGTCCATATTCCCTCTCAAGAATGAAGCTGGTGAAATCGTCGGCATTTCAAAAATCGTGCGTGATATCACGGAGCGCAAGGTGCGTGACGAGGAACTGAGCCTGAAGGAAAGGGCTCTGCAGGAAATTTCACAGGGCGTGCTGATCACGGATGAGAATCGCGGGACTCTCTATGTCAATCCCACGTTCGAGAAGCTCTCGGGCTACAGCTTGGGAGAGGTGATCGGCAGGAACTGCAAGTTTCTCCAGGGGCCCGACTCCGACCCGAAGATAATAAAGAAAATAAGCCTTGCATTAAGGAACGGCGAATCGTTCCAGGGCGAGATCCTCAACTATCAAAAGGATGGGACGACATTCTGGAATGATCTCACCATCAGTCCCATTAGGGACGAATCGGGCCGACTGACCAGATTCATCGGCATCCAACGCGATGTGACCGAGCGGAAGAATGTCGAGAATCAGCTCTACAAAACCCTGGAACTGACAAAAATGGCCAACAGTGCGGCCAAAATGGGTGCATGGGCTGTCGAGTATCCCGGATCAAGGGTCCTCTGGAGCGACGAGATCTATTGCATCCATGAGGTGGAGCCGGACTACGAACCTGAGTTGGAAAGCGCGCTCTCCTTTTACCCGCCGAAAGATCGTGCGATTCTCTCCAAAGCCCTTGAAAAGGGGGAGCCCTTCGACCTTGAACTCCAGTTCATCACGGCCAAAGGAAAACCGCTGTGGGTACGCACGACCTGCTCCGTCGAACGCAGCAATGGGGAGTTGCGACGCATCTTCGGTATTTTCCAAGACATCACCGAAAAGAAAGTGGCGGAAAACCGTTTTGGCCTGCTGGTGAATTCAAATGTCCAGAGCATATTTTTTTGGAATACAAACGGCGAAATCACCGACTCCAACGATGCCTTCCTGAAACTCGTCGGGTACACCCGTGAGGAGCTGGAGACCGGGCTCATCAATTGGGCGGCGATGACGCCGCCGGAATACGCCGATCTCGACCGTCACGCCCTTCAAGAAATAGCCATTCACAGGGTCTGCACGCCGTATGAGAAGGAATGGATCCGCAAGGATGGATCGCGCGTGCCCATTCTGATTGGCGCCGCGGTTTTTCAGGACACCCCGGACAATGGTGTCTGTTTCGTTGTGGACGTCACGCCGCGCAAACAGATCGAGATAGATTTGAAAAAGGCGCTGGACGAGCAAAAAGGGCTTACACGCATGGCGCAAGCCGCCGTTGAGGCGAAAAGCCAGTTTCTTGCCGTGATGAGTCACGAGATCCGCACCCCGATGAACGGAATCCTCGGATTCGCCGAACTGCTTGCCACCGAGTCCGGCCTTTCCCCGCAGGCGCATGAGCATTTGCAGGCCATCCTTAAAAGCGGCGAAAACCTTCTCCACATCATTGATGACATTCTCGACTTCAGCCGCATTGATGCGGGGAAAATACGCATCGAAAACGCCCCTTTCCCCATCAATGAGCTTCTTCAGGACCTCGTCGGATTTTTTGAAACTTCCATCAAGGAAAAGGGTCTTGAATTTCGATTCTCCGTGGATCCGTCACTCCCCCCGAAAATCATCGGGGACTCGGGCCGCATCCGGCAGATCCTGATCAACCTCATCGGCAACGCCCTGAAATTCACAAACTCGGGTTCCATCACGTTGAATCTTCTCCACAGCAAGCTCCACGCAAAAGACCACGTCAATTTTTCAGTGGAAGATACCGGCATAGGCATCACGACTGAGAATCAGGGCAAAATTTTTGAAGCCTTCACTCAGGCGGATTCGACGATTTCCCGCCGGTACGGTGGCAGCGGTCTCGGCCTTACTATTTCGCAGCATCTGGCTCAACTTATGGGGGGAGTTCTTGAACTCAAAAGCCAGCCGGGCAAAGGATCCGTTTTCTCCCTCTTCATTCCACTCGAGAGAATCGATAAGATTGTCTCTCCGGCTGCCGGTAAGGAGCAGCAGTTACTCACCACCAACTTTGCCGCCCAATATCCCCTGAAGATTCTCGTGGTGGATGACAACCATTTGAACCTTCGCCTTGTCATAGCCATGCTTCAGAAGCTTGGCTATGAACCCCTCAAGGCCACAAATGGTCTGGAAACCCTGCAAATCTATAAGGAATCCCATCCTCACTGCATTCTGATGGATGTCCAGATGCCGGTGATGAATGGAATCGAAGCCACCAAGCAAATCCGTGCGATGGAAAAAGCCGCGGCGCTCCCTGCTGCTTACATTTCTGCCCTGACGGCAAACATCCTCCCGGAAGACCGGCGTCGGTGCCATAAAGCGGGCATGGACGCTTTTTTGAACAAACCCATGAAAGTTCAGCAAATTGCAGATCTCCTCATACAAGCTTCCCTGAAATGCTCTAACAGTTACACCGCCTGACAATTGGGACTCTCACGCCCCGTCCCTTCACCGGAGGAGGTGTTTTGTCTTTCGGCATCACCCCAATGCGAAGAGGGAGGATTGATGCCCTCTCAATTAGAAGAACCCTGTGCGGGCACCCTACAGACTTCGTGCGCTTTACAGAGATTTTTCAGAGGTCTTTGGAATGAGTAAGCCGAATTTCCTTATTCTGCACCACCGATGGAGAGGGTGGGGATCCCGTTAAAAGTGCGTGAAAAATCCGAGACAAAAAATCTTCAAATCTCCAATCACCCGCAACCCCCGCGATCATCAAAGTGCAGCCGAAGGGAGTCGAACCCCTAACCTTCTGATCCGTAGTCAGATGCTCTATCCAATTGAGCTACGGCTGCCTGAAGAGCGGGTAAATAAAGCCCAGATTCAGGCAATCGTCAATTCAAATGATCCACACAAAGCCTCGGAAAGGTCTGCAAGCCTTCAGAGACAGGCAAGTCAAAAGAAACAGCTCTCTCATTGTTCGGAAAATAAAACTTCCCCTTGACCTGAAAGGGAATCGGGAGAATTATCGAATATCAATCTTATCAAGAGTGACGGAGGGACTGGCCCGATGAAGTCACGGCAACCGCTGCGGAGGAATCCGTGGGACCAGGTGCCAAATCCAGCCCGGTATCAGCCGGGAAAAGATGAGATACTTGGCGGAGCCGTAACAACACTTCGGATTCGGGCACCAGGTCTTCTCGTCACTCTTGGTAGAAACAACGAGTGATCCCATGTCTAAAAAATCCTGGTTCAGCAATTTAAAGTGTCGAGAGTGCGGGCGTCTGTACGACAAGGAGGCAATTCACATTTGCGAATTTGATTTTGGCCCTCTGGAGGCTGCCTATGACTACGAGGCAATCCGGGGCGTCCTGACCCGCGAGGTGATTGAGTCACGACCGAAGAGCATGTGGCGTTATCGCGAGCTTCTGCCCATTGATGGGGAGCCGACTGTCGGGACGCAAGTGGGATTCACCCCTCTGGTGAAAGCCGATCGTCTTGCGAAGAAGCTCGGTATCCGTGAACTCTGGATCAAGAACGATACCGTCAACTACCCAACACTTTCCTTCAAGGATCGCGTTGTTTCGGTTGCCCTGAGCCGTGCATGCGAGCTTGGCTTCAAGGTTGTGGCCTGTGCCTCGACGGGAAATCTGGCCAACTCCGTCGCGGCAAACGCCGCCGCTGCCGGGCTGAAGAGCTACGTGCTGATTCCGGCCAATCTGGAACAGGGAAAAATCCTTGGCTCCCTGGTCTATGGAACCAATGTGATCGGAATTCGTGGCCCCTATGATCAGGTGAACCGCCTCTGCTCCGAGATTGCGGGCAAGTATGGATGGGGTTTTGTCAACGTGAACCTGCGTCCCTATTACGCCGAGGGCTCCAAATCAATGGGGTTTGAAATCGCCGAACAGTCCGGCTGGAAACTTCCAAGGCATACCGTCGTGCCGATGGCCTCCGGTTCGCTGCTGACCAAGATTCATAAGGCCTACAAGGAATTCATCGATCTTGGTCTGGTGGAGAAATCCGAGTTTTCCATTCATGGTGCCCAGGCTTCCGGATGTTCGCCGATCAGCACGGCATTCAAAAAGGGGACGGATGTGGTGAGACCGGTTCAAAATCCGGAGACGATCGCCAAGTCACTGGCCATTGGCACGCCCGCCGATGGATACTATGCCATCCGGTCAATGCACGAGACGGGCGGCAGTGCGGAAGATTGCACCGATGAGGAGATTGTCGAGGGAATCAAACTGCTGGCAGAATATGCCGGTATTTTCGCAGAGACCGCCGGTGGCGTCACGGTTGCCAGTGCCAAGAAACTGATTGAAAGCGGCAAAATCCCCGCAGGTGAAAGCGCCGTGCTGTGCATCACCGGACACGGGCTCAAGACCCAGGAGGCCATCGTCGGAAAAGTCGGCGAGCCCCGTGTGATCGGCCCCAGCCTCCGGGAATTCGAATCCCTTGTCGCCGAAGAAGTTGCTTTAAAAAGCTAAAATCTGAAATCCACTCACCCAATCCCGTTACTTGCAATCAAGATCTCCGAATTCTTCAGGTCTCAGCTTTCAGGTTTCATCCTTTTCTTAATCTATGCCCACCATCCGCATCCCCACCCCGCTTCGCAAACTCACCAATAACGAGGAAGTCGTCATAGCTGCCGGCACCACGCTCGGAGCCGTGCTTGACGAGCTCAACACCAGCTATCCCGGTCTCGGGGAGCGCATTCTTGATGAGCACGGAGGCATCCGCCGTTTCGTGAATATTTTCGTCAATGACGAGGATGTTCGCTTTCTCCAAGAAAAGGAGACTCCTGTGACCGAGAAAGACGAGATCTCCATCGTCCCAGCCATTGCAGGCGGTTAGGGAAACGCTGATCAAATCGCATCGAGGCGGCCCTCAGCTCTTCCATCAGTCCTGAAAGCTTGCTTTTCAACGGCATTCGCCGGACTGTCGGAGCATGGAAACAACCCGTCTCTGGCTGATGTATCCGGCGAAGCTGATAACCCGTCCCATCATCCATGAACTCAGCCACTCCTTTCACGTGGTGACGAACATTCGTCAGGCCAGCGTCACGGATGAGATCGGGTTGGTCTGCCTAGAACTCAATGGCGAACGGGGTGAAATCAAGCGCTCCATTGCGTGGCTCGAGGATCTTGGTGTCAAGGTGGAGCCGGTCGAGATCAACACGATCGAAGGGTGATTCGGATTTTTTCCGCCTTCCGTGCTGGCATGGCGGAGGCAGACGCTCTATGAATCGGGAATGAAAATCTCCCTTGGCAGCGATCACGCCGGATATCCCTACAAGGAAGCCCTTGCAGAAATGCTCCGCTCCCAAGGGTATCAGGTCATTGATTGCGGCACCCACTCCCCTGAAGCCACTGATTATCCTCTCTGGTGCATCCCGGCCGCCGAAAAAGTGGCCTCGGGGGAGGCCGAGAAAGGCATCGTGATCGGTGGCTCCGGCAACGGCGAGGCGATTGCCGCCAATAAGGTGAAGGGGATACGCTGTGCGATTGCCTGGAGCGATGACACGGCACGACTTGCCAGCCAGCATAACAATGCCAATGTCCTTTCGCTTGGAGCCCGCATGATTTCTCTCGAAACAGCCAAACGCCTTGTCGATCTCTGGCTCTCCACCCCGTTTGAAGGAGGTCGCCATCTCCTTCGCATTGAGGAATTGGCCAAATACGAAGCTGGCCTCCCAATGTCCTGAGAGCCTGTCTGAACCGCCTCCGGCTTGCTCCTTTGCCGCATGGCGGGGACGTTCGGGCATCCTCGATCCCCTTATTCAATCGATATGATCACGGCCGTCGTATTGTCTCTCCCCGAGCGGATCACAGCCTCGGATACCAGATTTTGTGCGGCGGAGATGACTTCAGAGCTGCACGCCAGCATGTCCGGAAGTTGATCATTGGAGGTGCCATCGGTCACTCCATCGGTGCAGAGAAGAAACCGATCACCCGCTGAAAACCCGACGGCACCGACCTGGGGAGTGACAAACTGATTTCCCGCTCCCAGGGCCTTTTGCAGAAGGTTGCGCCGGGGATGAATCTTTGCCTCCCGTTCGTTGATTCTCCCCGTGCGCTGCAGCCATCCTACATGGGTGTCATCCTCGGAAAGTTGTGTGATGCCTCCAGCAGCGGGAAGATAATAGATCCTGCTATCACCGATATGTCCGAAGTACACCCACCGGGGAGTAAACCAGCAAAGACTCAGGGTTGCCCCCATGCCATGACACTCCTTATAGCTGGAGCCGAGATAGATGAGTTCTTTGTGAATTTCGGAAAAAAGCTCCTCCAGCACATCCTTGAAACCGGTCTCAAGACCTGAGGCTCGCTGTTTGAAGAGGGGCGGAAGCATCCGGGTGATTTTGTCCACGGCAATGCGGCTGGCAAATTCTCCAGCCTGCGCCCCCCCCATCCCATCACTCACGGCAAAGACGAAATCAGTATTTTCTCGATTTCCAAAGCCGATCTTGCCGAGGTATTTTACCTCGTGGGAATCAACGGCAAGGCCAAGGAAAGCATCTTCATTGTTCTTCCGGACACGCCCGATGTCGGTGTGTCCCGACCATGTGATGAAAGGGGCGCGATTACCGGTGTCCATGATCGGGAGTTGCGGGGACTTCATCCACGAGGCTGGCAAATTCAAAGTCAATCAGGCAGAAACGCCCATCCTGCTGGCGATAGGTCACATTGCGGATGTCGGGATCTTCGTGCACCACTCCGAAGATCTCAAGTTGGGCAAAGAGTTCCCTGCACCGCTCCGCATCAAGATGATCGACGCGTGTGCCGCAATTTGTCGTCACCATGGTGAGGGAAGAGGGGTCGATTTTAATGAGGCGCGGCACGAAGGTGCAGTTTTTTTCTTCGAGATGACGGAGTATTCGCACCTCATTATGGAAACGCTCTTCCGCCTTTGGGCCGTGAAATTGCTTCAGAACCCGGCCATCAAAGCTGACCCGTACGGTGGCTCGGAGAGTATCCTTCACGGTAATCATGAGAATAAGAATGAAGGTGGATGGGCTCGAGCCTGAGCGATGAAAATAGCAGACACCAGGGTTTGATGATTCTTCCCCTACAGCCTGGAGGCTGTCCCAAAAGTCCGCGCCTGGCGAGCAGAGAAGAGTTGGGAGTGTGAGCATGAAGAGATCGAGGAGCAGATCCATGCGATACGCGACGAGCGAACGACAAAGCTCACGCACCCAAGACCCTCTGCCCTTAAAAGGGTTCTTTCCGAAATATTTTGTGATCTTGGCATTTAAGTTGCTTGATAGAA
>Ga0302275_10005079_pt1 | contig 12769 bp, 9 predicted proteins | sample III_Bog_N2_2_FD_200229 | JGI IMG/M metagenome (GOLD analysis project Ga0302275, IMG submission 200229) | Peat permafrost microbial communities from Stordalen Mire near Abisko, Sweden - III_Bog_N2_2 | ecosystem: Environmental > Terrestrial > Soil > Wetlands > Peat | place: Sweden: Abisko...
AGAGATGGATATTCACAAATGGGAAGCATTTGTCGATAGGGAAATTGCCCGCGGGGTCAATTTAGCTATTCTCATAGGCGGTGAGCCCACTCTGTGCCTAGACCGCATCGAGGCTTTCTATAAACGCCTACCCACATTTTGCGCCACTAATGGATTGATCCGGATACCGCGGGACCGCTTTCCGGACATGATGGTTGGAATCTCAATTTGGGGCGATGAAGAAGACGAACGTATTCTGCGTGACAAGGATACCTTTTCCATTTCAAGCAAGAACTATGCTGGAGATCCCTATGCCTATTATCTCTATACCATTACTCCCAAGCAGATAGGCAAGACCGAACGCATTGTCCGAAAAATAGAGGAGGCTGGTCTGAAGGTGCATGTGCAGTTGCTTTCCAATGATGAGAAAGTATCAGGCTTCTCATGGACTGAGCAGGAACTAGCCAACATCAGGGTGGAAATGGACGCAATGCTTGATGCCTACCCCAAGACGATGATCAGTAGCAAATATTACCACGAGATCATCACTTCAGGGAAGATGCTTGATCGCCCCTTTGGATGGATGGAGTGTCCGTCGGTTACTCAGCCGCTCGACAACCGTAATCCAGGGCCCAGTCGCCTTACTAATTTTATACGCTGGGCTTCTGATTTGAAGACCATGCATCGCTGCTGCACTTCTGAAACTCGAGATTGCTCTACGTGCAAGGACGGTGCGGCGCATATGAGCTGGGTAATGGTGAACAAACGTGCTCACATGAGATCGACTCATGATTTACAGAATTGGATAGAAGTTTACGAGATGTTCGCCAAACTGTACCAGTTCCTGCCTTGGTAGAGGGGGCACATCACAGGATGAATGCAAAACGTGCGGTTGTTGTCGGTTACGATGCTATTTCCCCCCTCGGAATAGATTTGGAGGTACAGTGGCGACGCGCCATAGACGGTCAAAGCGGCATTGGCCGATTGACTCGTTTTGCGGTAAATGAAAGTTTTCCCGTTAAGATCGCTGGCCAAGCTCCAAATATCGATCATCTACCATATGACTTTCTTGCTCCCCGCGAGCAGGCCCGTTGGATTTCTCCGGTTTTTAAATATGCCCTCCTCACGGTTCAGCGGGCTCTAGAGCACTCCGGATTACAGATCACTCCGTCATTGGCTCCCCGAGTGGCTGTAACCTACAGCTCGGCAATCGGCGGCCTGGATGTGGTTATCGATGCTGACCGCAAGATGATCTCCCGCGAGTCACTCCCCCTGCCTTACACTAATCCTAATTCCTGCATCAACATGGTTTCTGGAAAAGTATCAATGCTCACTGGCGCCACGGGACCTATTGCAAGCATCGTCACTGCCTGCGCCACCGGTGTTACTTCCATGATTTTAGGCGCCATGCTGTTAGAACAAAACCGTGCTGATGTTGTGCTGTGTGGTGCTGTGGATTTCCCTTTGGTAGAACCCATCGTGGCCGGCTTTGCCACCATGAACGGTGCCTACGTGCCCAAAGAAGGTCATCCCGAAGAAGACCCAGCGCTGGCGAGCAGGCCTTTTTCTTCGCATAGGCGTGGGCTTGTGATATCCGAAGGCGCTGGGTGTGTCATTTTGGCTTCCGAGGAATTTGCCCTGGCTCATGGGCTTACTTACCAGATAGGGATCGCGGGCTGGAGCATGACCTCTGATGCGCACCATTATGTGGCCCCCCACTTCGAAACGGTCCGTCGCTGCATTGCAGAGGCAATCGAGCATGCCTGTATTTCGCCTCAGGCCATAGATGCAGTAAACGCACATGCCACATCCACTCGCGTGGGCGATAAGGTGGAGTATGACGCCTTGAACACTGTTTTCGGATCAAAAATACCGCCAGTGACAGCCAACAAGTCTCTCTTCGGACACGCCATGGGAGCGTCCAGCGCCATTGAGTCAATTTTTGCTATCCAGGGGATGGTGACGGGTGTACTGCCACCTACCATCAATTATCGGCCTGATCCTGAGATTCCAATTGACTGTGTTGCGCAAGAATGCCGTACGGTGGATCAGACTTTTGTGCTCAAAAACGCATTTGGGTTTGGCGGGTGTAATTCGTGTGTCGTATTCGAACGTTTGCAGTAGAGGATGCTTTTATTCCATGCTCTGCCACCGATTTGGCGTGAGCCGCAATACCGGCTGTAGTGGCTCATGCGTTTTGCATCTCAGGGGTTGTGGCGGCCTTTCCAGCGCGCCCTGGGGGGCTTTGACCTGTCCGCAATAACCGCAGACGCCTTTTGAGGACGTTGTCATTGCGCTTCGCCAGCGCTGGCCAGCTTGGAGGCTACGAAAGCTGGCCGCGAAGCTGATCCAGCACGGGATTGAACCGTCAGCTGCGAGCGCTCTCGGGGATATAATCAAGTGCCCGGTTTGATCCATTTGCGTAATAGACCGTAACGTGGGGAGGTAACGGTTGGTAGCGTTGACCGTTGCGCGAAAGCCCAATGACGCTTGGGTAACGGCAGCACATTTTGATCGAGGGACCCTTACGGGCTGAGCCGTTTAAAGTGCTCGCTGTCTGAAGTGCGGAATTGGCGTAGAGTTCTTACGTCCGGACCATCCCTTTGATAACGGGAGTCATGAGCGGAAGCATGGGACCTTGGAAATGAAGTCCTTCGTCCACCTTATGCCGCACTGGCGGCCCAGGCTTCGCGCCTGGAGAAGTGGTGAGAAGAGTTGGTTCAATACGCAATCGCTGTACGCATTGTTTGGATGACGCCCTACAGCGCCATTCTGCCACCTCCTGTCTCGGCCTTCGGATAAAAGCAGCCAATGTAATGAAATTAATGTCAAAACAAACTGCTGCCGGCTGTTTAGCTGGGATAGCCCCATAGTTGGAGGGGGTTGAATGAAAGCTCCGTTAAACAGGAAAGTCTTCGTCGCCGGCTATGACGCCATCACTTGCCTGGGTAATAATTTTGAAACCACTTGGCGGCGCGCGGTGAATGGCGAGTCGGGCTTTACCCGCGTGACACGTTGCCAAACGAGTTCGCGGTGCAACATCGTGGGCGAGATTCCCGACTGGAATCGCACGGACTATATGGATCGCAAGAGCGCTCCCAACTGGAATGCTGATTATGTCACTCTGACAATGGTCCTTTGCCAGCGAGGTCTGGCTCATGCGGGACTAAGCATGGATGCCCAGACATCGGCGCGTACCGCTTGCCTGGTCGGTTCGGCGCTAAATGGCAGTGACGCGCTGCGCGTGGCGGTTGAAAACTTGAGTCAGAACGGGCCCACTAAGGTGAGCCCATACCTGCTGCCCAACTTGTGTGCCAACGTGCCTGCGGGCAAAGCCGGTATGCTTACGGGCTTTACCGGCCCTGTTTTCTCGCCACAAGGGGCATGTGCAACGGGCAATCACGCCATCGCCATCGGGGCTCGCATGATCCGCGACGGCGATTGCGATTTCGTTATCGCCGGAGGCGTTGAGACATGCATTATTCCAGAGATCATTCAGGGGTTCTCTAATATGTGGGCGAGCATCAAAATCGGCCCCGGAGACCGTGCCTATGATGATCCTACCCAGGCTTCACGTCCCTTCAGTATTGACCGTAAAGGTTTCGTACTTGCTGAGGGCGGTGCGGTATTGGTGTTGGTCGCCGAAGAAATGTTGACCGCTTTGGGTTTGGTACCCAGGGCGGAGGTGCTAGGGGTGGGCTGGTCATCGGATGCCCATCATTTTACTATGCCATACAGACCGACGATCATGCGGGCCATTCGAGACTCCATTGCCGATGCTGACCTAAAGCCTCAGGATATTGGAGCGATTAATGCCCATGCCACCTCGACACCCAAGGGTGACAAAATTGAAATCGAATGTTTGCGAGAAATTTTTGGCCGACACCTAGAAAAAATACCGATTTCGGCCAATAAGTCCCAAGTGGGCCACGCATTGGGAGCGGCGGCGGCAATTGAGGCGGTGCTGGGCATTGAGGCCATGCGCCAGGGTCTCGTACTGCCAACGATCAATCACATGCCGGACCCCGAATTCGAAGATATCGATGTAGTTCCCAACCAAACCCGTCCTCACCCACATGAATTCCTTCTGTCCACCTCATTCGGCTTCGGTGGTACCAATTGCTGTATCGTTTTCAGAGGAGTGTAGAGTGCGACCAAAATCCTTCATCCCGCAAGCGCTCGAGAGTGATGGTCCTTATGTGCGCGACCGGACCAGCGGACTTGCCTGGCACAGGTGCAGCCTTAGGACGTTGTATGCCGACACGGACCGATCCGGTGTGGTCTATCATGCCAATTATCTGCGGTATTTTGAATTCGGCAGGGCCTCCATGATGCGGGACTCGGCCTATACTTACCGAGATATTGAAGATAGCGGTTATATTTATCCGATCATTTCAACCTCCATAGATTACTTCAGTCCGCTTAGGTATGATGATTCTATGTACATATACACGCACCCAGGAGATATACAAAAAGTAAAATTGCAGTTTGATTATATTATCACACATGAATCCAATGGCGACATAGTATGCACTGGTTTCACTCGTCATTGTGCATTGAACGCCAAAGGCATACCAACTTCCATCGATGACAAGACATTACAGTTATGGGAGAACTTTCCAATATAGCGACCGGTGAGCGTGTGGCTGTGACTATCGACGCACCACCTCACTGGTCTGACCACCATATCCAGGGCCGTGCAGTGTTGCCGGCTGTTGAGGCCATGCAGCTTCTGACCCACTGGGCACAGCGATTCAGGACAGGCGTCAATGTGCGCTGCATTCGCGAGGCGGCTTTCGATAGATTTCTTGAGTTGCCGTCAACGGGCGGACGAATCCAAGCTTTGTGCGAAATAGAAGATCTCACAGACGGTGGCCTGAGGGTGGTATTGCTGACAAAGACTCTCTCAAAATCCTCAGGCATGACCCGTACGAAAGTCCACGCAAGGATCGATTTCTGTAAAAGGACCGCGTTTCCAAGCCTGCCCGACTTGGATCTTGCTGCAGCGTTGGATGGGGTATGCTTCAGCGTTGATCCTGAGAGTATTTATAAAGAGCTGGTGCCTTTCGGTCCCACTTTTCAAACAATTTGCCAACCATTGCGGCTCACGAAAGAAGGTGCGCTGGCCGTTATACACGCTCCCGAATTGAGAAGCACACCGACCCCCCTTCACCTGGGCTCGCCGTTCGTTCTGGACGGCGCTTTCCATGCCGCCTGCGTCTGGTCGCAGCGGTTCGCCGGGATAGTCGCCTTCCCCGTGGGCATTGAGGAGCGTTTGGTGATAGGACGGACGCGGCCGGGAGAAACCTATGTGTGCCGCGTTTTTCCCGTTCAGACCGATTCCGAGCAGCTGATCTTCGATATTTGGATCGTCGACATGCAGGGACGGCTGTATGAAAAGCTGACCGGTGTGCGGATGCGCGACGTGAGTGGTAATACGCTAAAACCGCCCGGCTTTATCCGCTGCTGCGGCGGGGCCGGCCCTCTCCCGCGTATCGCCGGCCATTGCGCGGCCGTGGCCCTGATCGACCGCGCGACCGTAATGCCTTTTGCCGGCGAATGTTTAGGTGAAGTCGAACGCCTGCGATCAATGAAAATGGGGCCAAAGCGCCTCACCGATTACCTGTCCGCGCGCCTGGCATGCAAGCGCCTGTCGCGTAGGCTCTCCGAAAACGACCGGCACACGTCGGCGCGGGAGATCCTGACCCTGGCCGAGGATGAAATCCGTCCGTCATGCCCGGCAACAAACGGGCGCAACTATGCCTGTAGCGTCGCCCACGACGGCCGGTTTGCCGTGGCGGTCGCCAGTGAACACCCCGTCGGCATCGACGTGGAGCCCTTGGATGACAGGGCTCTGAAAGGCATGCACATTTACATGCGTGACGCGGAACAGGAGGCCGTCGGAGCTTCAAAACTGGGAGCGATCGGTGCTGCCGTGCGCGTGTGGACCGCCAAGGAGGCCATCGCCAAGATGCTCGCCATGCCTCTGGCCGAGGTCTGGTCGCGGGCCTGTATGCTCACGATTGGAGATGAGCGAGGCGAAGTCGGCATCCAGGACGGCCAGGTTGTCTCCGTGGTCTATGAAACGGTGGAAGATCACGTGTTCGCACTGGCATGCGAGGAGTAATGCAATGCTCAGGGAGCCGGAGGAAAGGCGCTTGGGTAGAGCTTGAAGAGCTTTAGCATGGTCACGCGCGTCAACCAGCGCAGGAAAATCCAGGAGTAGTAGGCGCCGGCAAGATACATGCCCAACAGGAACACCAGATGCGATAGGCCGTAGGCAACCGGCCCGCCCACGAGTATGATCGCGGGGCACTCGGAGGAAACCGCCACCACGCCTAGCAGCGTAATAAGCGGCCAACAGATCAGATAGCTCAAAATGATGGCGGAAACCCCAAGAACGGTTTTCACGTTGGGCTTGCCCTTGAATGCGCTCAAATCCGCATTATCTGCTATGGCCTGCCGGACAAACGGCTTGGCAGCCAATTTTGCAACAAGCTTCCTCATGGATAAACAGAACCTGGGTTGCGGTTGTGCGCCGATGCCGGGCGCATAATCCAGGGCGCGCATCGGATGATCGCGGTTCACAGAGCGCGCGCTCCGTTGGTCATGGCCCTACCTGGAAGCGCCTATAAACGCCAGTCTTTCACTGCTTCGTGACAGCGCTCACCCACAGCAGATCCCCCATGGCGCCCGATGGAGTCGTATGGATCGCCTCGTACCCGCATTGGCGCAGGAGCGAACGAATCCGGTCGGCGGAGCGCCAGTGGGTCTGGATGCCGTATATCGTGTTTCCAAGGCATTCAAGCCACCAATACCAGTTGAAGCGACGTTTGGGCTCCATGACGGCGCGAATCGTGAGCGGCGCGCCCGCGGCCAGATGCTCATGCACCTTCTGCAGGGTAAGCTTGAGTTGGGAGTCGGATAGGTAGTGCATCATATCGAGCATAACGGCGCCGTCCGCGCCCAAGGGCGTCGGGGGCAGATCGGGTGCGAGCCCTTGGACGACTTGGCCGCGGTCACCCAAGGCCATGGAGGCAACCCGCACGCGCTCGGCAACCGGCTCGATCCCATGCAACCGCGCCGTGGGATATGTCTCGGCCAGCCAGCACGCCGGCACCCCATAGCCGGTGCCGATGTCGATAAGCGTTGTGGGTGGAGTGGTAAAGCGAAGTATTGTGGGGAGTTCTGTGAACATGGGGTCGAGGCGCATTTTGAAACGGGCAAACATGCGAGCATAGGTATTCATCCGGCAGTAGCGCTCCAAAACCCTTGCCCTCGGATCCTTCCCCTGGATGACTTGCTGCGGGGATTTTTCAAAAAAACGCTTGAGCAGCGGCGGCAGGAGAAGAAAGGTTCCGGAAATCGAGTAGGATACGGCAAGCAGCGAAGTGACTCCTGCGCTTCTTAAAAGGGTATGCCGGGATATGGCCAGTACGCCAAAGGCGATCATGGTGCTGGCGGAATTCACAAGGACCGCCGAGCGAATCAAGGGAAAGAACCGGTGGGAATCCCGGCCGTAGCGCTGGTACGCGGTGACGATGTAGAGGGAAAAGTCGAGCCCTTCGCCCAGGATGATGATGGTGAGGATGAGTGCCGGAAAATCAAGCTGCAAGCCTAGCAGCCGCAGCGATCCCAACGTGCATACCATGGCGAAGATAACCGGGGTCAGGGCAATCAACGACAAGGAGAGATCAAGAAAGGAAAGCAGCAATATCAATACGACGATGGGGCCGATACCCACGAGTATCTTCAGGAAGGTCGAGGAAATCATCTCGCCCAGCCGTTCCGAGAACAGCTGCGGCTCGAAAATGCCACCCATGGAGCTGTATCGCGTATAAAACTGTTCGCCTGGATAGTTTTCTGGGAGCACAAGGCTTGCGATCTGACGCCAAGGACTGGAGTCCTGCCCGGCGGAAATGCCGAGAAGAGCGAAGAAGCCGGAAGGTATGCTTGCCGCGCCCGTCTCCGGAGCGCTGTCGGCCAGGGTGCTTAAAAATGGGTCGAAGGCGGTGGCCGTGAACCCTACGTTTTCGCTGGCGGTGTGCAGCGCGGTCCTGACGTTGTCAATGCGATCCTGCGTCCAGAACCGTTTCCAGGACACCAGGTTCTCGGCGGCGCGCTGTTCTCCGGGGAAAAACATTGAGGGTAAAAACGCCTTTTCCAGCACGGCGGGGTTGGAATCCGCCTCCAACGCCGACAGCAGCATGTCGCCTTTTGCCTGCAAGCCGCTAAGGCTGGCCGCCTCGTTTAACAGATACACTTTGCCGAAGATGTTGCCCCAGACGGTCAGCATGGTCTTTTCCGCATCCTGGGAATCGCTGCTTACGGTATTCATGCCGCTTAGGTTCACATTGAAATCAGGTCTGGCGAAGAAGGCCATCACGCTGAAGAAAACAAGCCCGGCCAACGCTCCTTTGGTCCCGAATGAAAAAAGAGTCTGCGCCAAGGACGGCAGCGGACGCCAGCACTCCCGAGCACCCGGAAGCCGGGGAAAAACATACGGGAAAACAAACTGGATAAATGCAAACGAAAAAAAATGCCCCAACGCGGCAAACACGCCGAGCTGGCCAAATATCGGAAATCCAGAAAAGATCATGGCCCCAAAAGCGCCCATGGTGGTCAATGTGGCGAGAAAGCTCGCTGATCGAACTTCCTTGGCCGCTTCAGCGCCCGAGGATCCGTTGGCGCGGTCCATGAACAGGAAGAAAGCCACCCCGTGGTCTACCGTGATGGACAAGATGGCGCCGCCGAAACCGAGCACCATCACCGAAATGGATTTGTAGATAAATGTCATGACAAAAAGGGCGACGACCGTGCCGGCTATGGCGGGCAGCAGCGACAAAAGTCCTATCAGCGGCCTTGGAAAAGCGAGCAATAGAAGCAGGACGATGCCCAGTGTCGTGAACCAAAGCGCGCGATTCACGTCCGCTTTCACGATCACCTCGTTGTCGAGCGCCGCGCGGTAGGCGCCAACCGGAGTCAAGGTCACATGGACGCCACTCGGCTCAAAGATCCGCCTGACCTGCTCGCTCACCTGCGCCACCGTCTGCTCGATTTGGCGGGCTACGGTCGTGTCGGTTCCCGAACCGTACGGAACCGCCGTCACCAACAAATGATGGCCGTCGCTGGAAAGTAGGTGTCCCTTGTAGAAGCGGGCATTGGAAGTTGGGGCCAAATAGAGCAGACGGCCCAAAACAAGATCCTTAAGCCCGAGCGGATCTTGGGCAATGGCGGCCGCCTGGCCGATGCCGTCCATTTGAAGCAGGTTCTTTTGAATGCCTTCCATGCGCTGGGCAATCTTCTCCGGAGCCAGCAGCGGTCGCACCTGGGTTTCCAGGGCTGTGGCCGTGAACAACACCGGCAGTCGCCGCAGCACCGTTTCCAGCAGTTGCGGCAATTCATTTGCAACCGCCTCCATCCCCACGCTTTTGAACAGCCCGTTTTGCTTAAGCGCTTGCTCCACGGTCTGGCCGCATTCCACAAGCAGATCAGGGTCGTCGCGGTCCAGCCCGACATCGATAGTCAGCTGGTCCTGGAGAGGGTGGTTTGAAAAGAGATGTACGGCGTCTTTGATGACAGGATCGTCTTGGGGAAGCGATGAGACGATGTCGGTGTCGATTTTAATCCGCTGCATGCTGACAACAGAGATCAGGGCGACAGCGATGAGCACGGCGAACAGCAATGGAAAATTTGTTTGAAGATGTTTCATTTTGTGAATTTCATGTAAAATGGTGCAAAATTTTGCTGGTTGGTTAGGATTTGTGTGGCATGATAAGCCACAAGATCGCCACAATGATAGCTGCATGCAGTGCAATAAATGCGGCTTTGTGGCAAATATACCACTCATTGACTTTTTGGATACGCCGCAAACCTCCGCAGATACGCCTGAATCGATCCAGCTTGCGGTGGCGCAGGTTGTCAGAAGACATATCGCTTTGGAATGCGAATGAAGGATGACAGGCGAAAAGACCATCACTGCACCGCAACATGCAATCGAAGGGTATCCCGCTCCAGGGTTTTTGCTCCAACTGCTCGGCAAATGCGCGATTAAGGGCATAAGCATGGGCCAAACAGCGGTAGTCCACTTTTCGTACCGCGGGAGATTGCGTGGCAAGGCTCTTGCTCGCCAGGCACCCCAAAAACAAAATTTTCCAATCAGGCTGTTGCCGGAGAAACGACACAGCGGCATCAACCCGATTAGGGCTGAAACGCTCGAAAATCACATCATCCTCGAATATCAGAATGCGCTGGGAGCCTTCGGCTAATCCTTGGCGGATACAGGCACGGTGGGATTCATAGATGCCCTGCTCGGCATCGGTGGCGTGGCGATCGGCTAACAGAAACTGCACCCGTCCGGTTAGGCCGACAAGAGCGAACTGTGCAGCGGCCTGGGCGTGCCGGTCTGGGCGGTCCTTGAGCGATATGCAATAGATGCTGTCAAAAAAAGACCACGAGTCCGATGCAAAGTCTTGACTCATCCAATTCCCGTTTGCCGCTCGATTGTCCCGGCCGTTATTCGCGTTGGCGCGGTCTTTCCGGCTTTGGCGACCGCTCCGCGGACCTCGATACCCCTATTGTGATCGGTTTGCGCCCGCAAGATGCCGGCCAACGCTAGCCTCATCGGTTGGGCGCGTCGCGTTCCAGAATTGGGTCCCGGGAGCGGAACAGCGCCTCAATGCTCTTGCGATCGTATTTTCCGGCTGGCGTTAGCGGAATTTTGTCCACCAGCTTGATATACCGAGGCCGTGCGTACAATTCCAGGTCATCGAGCCGCAGCGAAGCGATATCGACTGTGTCCGGGCTGCCCTCGACGATCGCCACGACCAGATTTTCTCGTCCCCTGCCGACGGGAAAGGCAATGGCGAGGGCATCAGTTATGCCGGGGCGTCGCTTAAGGCTTTCCCGCACCGCTTCCAAATCCACGCGCCGCCCGCTCACTTTGACGATGCCGTCCTGGCGGCTGAGCAGCTCGAACCGGTTGCCACCGTCAGCTCGTACGCGATCACCAACCGTGAAGAATCCCTCCGCATCAAGCGGAAGTCCCGGAGACAGATAATCGGAACGCACTTTCAACCGGTTGGCATTGATGGTAATATCGATTCCGGGGCAGGGCTGGAAATTGCGTTGCCCTGTGGCGCGCACTCGTTGCGCAATGCCTCCGGTCTCGGTGGAACCATAGATTTCCGCAACGTCAGCGCCGGTCTGTTGTGTAAACGCCGCCGCATCTTCGACGGCCAGCTTGCCGCCCGAGGAGATACCCAGCCGCAACGAGCACGGCGTGAGGGGATGCCCGTTTAGGCCGTGATAGTGGGCTGGGACGCTGACCAGGATTGAGGCGTTGGACTCTTTAACCACGGATTCGACCTCGGCTGGAAACGACGGCGTTTCAGGGGCTACGCTGGCCGAGGCCAATAGCGGAGCCAAAACGGTGTAGAGAAGCCCGTAAATATGATTGGGACTGACTGTAGCCACTAGTCGGTCCGAGGATGCAAGGCCGTAGTGGGCGACGATGGACAGGCTTTCCGCTAATAAGTTGCGGACCGTCTTGGTCCACATGCGTGGCGCGCCTGTCGATCCTCCGGTGAACAGTCCGACCCAAACCGAATCGCCCGTTTTGGCCGCGAAGGACTCCGGAGCGGCCCAGTGGTCAGGGCCTGTTGATGGCTGGATGCAACGACACCCCGCCGGGGCTATTACATGGGTATCCGACACTATTGTTGTAAAGCCAGTCAAGGAATGCAATTCGTCCAACACACCCGCCGTAAAGGCATACGGAATAACCAGCGTTGGTCCGCCCGCCAGGGAGGACAGCAAGGCGGCGGCCATCACAGCTCTATCATGAGTACAAAGGCAAACAGGACGCCCAACGCCGCCGCTTTCCAGGGCTGATCGCAGACAGGCGCCCATGGCGTACAAAGCGTCGTATGTGAGCCGGCCGGCAACAAACTCGCGATGAGGCCATCTCGGCCCGGCTAGTAACTGGCCGAGATGCGAAGCGAACTCGCGTTCGCTATATTTTCCCGGGAAAGTCTCCATGAGGATTTCCAAACCTTGTCGTAAATGAAAATTTTATGTATAGGAGGCTTGAACGAAATGTCAAACTTGCCCATCGACGAGCGGACAATCCTCGATTCCGAGAGCATATTCAAGTAGTCTTCATCGTGGTTAGTCTTCTTGCCAGAATCGTCCGGCTGAGGTTAAGAGTATTTCGCCTATTGTCGCCAACCTCTGACCGCAACAAAACGTTACCTATGCACGGACATATCGCGGCAAACTCCAATTTTGAATTTCCACCACAGGCGATCACCAAGGCCGTTCTTCAAAACCGGCTGCTCTCCATGGAGATCGAATTCAGCCTGCGTTGCAATTTCAGGTGCCCATACTGCTATGTGGCAACCCAGGATCAATTCGAAGATGAGCTCAGTCTGGACGACATCCGCTCCGCCATCCTCCAGGCCAAGGCCCTGGGGGCAGGCAAGATCATCGTGCTGGGCGGAGAGCCGTCGATCTATCCGCACACGCCGGAGCTGATCCGTTTCATGCGGACGAGCGGCCTTGAGGTGGAGATGTTCACCAACGGTTCGGGCATTACTGATGCCATGGCCGCGATGCTTTATGAGCACAATGTGCGGGTGGTGCTCAAGATGAACTCGTTTGACGAGTCCCTGCAAAATAGGCTTTCGGGCCACCCCCAGGCTTTTCGCATCATCCAGGCGACCTTGTCCCGCCTGAAGGCGGCGGGATATCCGTCCGGTGACCGTTTTCTGGCGGTCAGTTCGATCATCTG
>Ga0302275_10005087_pt1 | contig 12759 bp, 8 predicted proteins | sample III_Bog_N2_2_FD_200229 | JGI IMG/M metagenome (GOLD analysis project Ga0302275, IMG submission 200229) | Peat permafrost microbial communities from Stordalen Mire near Abisko, Sweden - III_Bog_N2_2 | ecosystem: Environmental > Terrestrial > Soil > Wetlands > Peat | place: Sweden: Abisko...
GCGAGATGCCGGGCCCCGAGGTCGCGGTCATCGAACGCGCGCCGGCCCAGCCCGCTCCCAGCACCATGCCGATGGCCGCCAGTTCGTCCTCGGCCTGTACCACGGCATAGGTCGCCTTGCCATCCGCGGTGACCCGCAGCTTCTTCAGCAGGTCGGTCGTGGCTTCCACCACCGATGTCGAGGGAGTAATCGGATACCAGGCCACCACCGTAACACCGGCGAACACCGCGCCCATTCCGGCCGCCGCGTTGCCGTCAATAATGATCTTGCCCGCCGTCTGATTCATCCGCTCGATAAAGTACGGATCCTGCTTGGTGAGCTTCTCCTGGGCGAAGTCGAAGCCCGCCTTGACGGCGCCGAAGTTCAGGTCGAAGACCCTCTGCTTCTTGGCAAACTGCTTGCGCAGGCCGCTCTCCACAACACCAAGGTCGATGGATAGTATCTGCGCCACGGCGCCCACGTATACCATGTTCCTGACCAGCTTGCGCAGCTTGGCCTCGGAACAAACGGCGGCCGTAATCTTGTCGAACGGCACCGGGTAAAAAACCACGTCGTCGCGATACTGCTTCAGGTTCAGGCTCTCTTCGTAGATGACCACGCCGCCCGAAGCCAGCGCCAGCACGTCTTGCCTGGCGGTTTCTGGATTAAGAGACACCAGCACCTCCGCCTCGCGCTTGCGGGCCACGTATTCGTCTTTGCTGGCGCGGATGGTGTACCAGGTGGGCAGCCCCGCAATGTTCGACGGGAAGAGGTTTTTGCCGCTGACGGGAACGCCCATACCGAAAATGCTCTTCAGCAGAACGCTGTTGGCGGATTGCGATCCGGAGCCGTTCACGGTCGCCACGTTGATGCTGAAGTCGTTTACGACGCGCTCTCGCACGCCGATTGCGCCCTCTAATTGACCGAGGGCGAGGTCACCTGTCGCCATTTGGCGGATTCCTTTCGACCTACTCTAGAGAGAGTCGATCATTCTTATTCACATGTGATTATAGTCACTTTGAAGTCTCAGCGTCCCGAATCCACACCAAAGTGTTACCCCTTTGAGTCCCACTAAATGGGAATAGCCCGGTGTCGATCCAGAATCGGGAACGACTTTAGCGGAAACCCCGCTTGGCTGGAAAAGTTTCTGTCCGTTTCCGTGCAATTCACGGAAATTGTATAGGGAATCTACGGCGTAACTTATTGATTTTACATACTTACAAAGGCGGATTTGTGTATTCTAAATCCCCAAGAAAGAAGGTTCTGTCCGCCGTCCGGAAGGCCAGATGCACAGGCTCTGGCTGGACCCCACTTCCTCACCGCACATGCCTCCCGAGGCGAGTTATCCCATTTAGCCAAAATCAACGGAAACTGAGTGCGCTGCATCACACAGATTCTTCGCTGGCCACTAACATTCGATCGAAAAACTTGTCGCCCCAGACCACAAGCGGGCAGCGTATACTTGCGCGGAGTCCAGACAGGCAATGGCTTTCCCCGTTCCCGCTCGTTCCTATACTTCTTCCTTGCAAACGGGGCGCACGGGGCTGCCATTCATTTGTCAGCCGCCGACGCACCTGTCGCCAGGCTCGAGCCGGAGTTCCGCATGAAGTTCGTCACCACCGCCCGCCGCCTATTGCCCGAACTTGGACTGGTGCTTTGCGGAATTGGCATGGGCGTCGTTCTGGCCGATTCCATTGCCCATGCAATCCGCCTGCATGAGGGCCGGGCGGAGCTCATAGATTATGCGCGCCGTCTGGTCACAGCCGGAGATCTGCTTGGCGATGAAGATACGCAAGCCATCGCCGCCGTGACAAGCGACCATCTGCCCTTTTGCTCCGATAAAGAAATCGAGTTCCTTCGCGACTACGTCTTCCACTCCGCCCATGTTCGCGATCTGGGCCACACAAAGGATGGAAAGCTCTACTGCTCGGCGGGTGTCGGAAAGCTCGCCGTTCCTGCGCCCACGCTTGCACCGGATATTTCAACCGGCGGAATGAAGCTTAACCTGAGCGCTCCTTTGAGCATCTCGTCGAAAACAACCGGATTCGTGGTTGAAGAGAACAATGTGGCGCTGGTTCTGAACCCCGAGGCCATCCATAACTTCGAGGAGCCTCCGAAATTCTTCTCAGGCTTCCTCTACGACAGGCAGGCCAACAAACTGACGCAGACCTTTGGCCCGCCGGTCCCGCTGAGCATGGAGGAGCTGGTTGCCGGCAAACTGATCGAACGCGACGGGGTGTTCTATCAGCCGCTGTGCTCCGATACCTCGCTGGTGTGCCAGGTTGCCGCCGAATCCCGCGCCGATGTGCTGGCCCGCAAAGGTTTCCTCCTTGTGGGATTCCTCATCGGCGGCGCGCTGCTGGGCATTGCACTGGCCTTGATCCTGATCCTGTTCCTTCATCGCCAGCGCTCGCTTGAGGCCCAGTTGCACCGCGCCATTCGCAAGGCCGCGTTGACGGTAGCCTACCAGCCCGTGGTCAATTTGCAAACCGGCCGTATTATCGGCGCCGAGGCTCTGGTGCGGTGGGTCGATGAGTCCGGAAAGCTGGTCAGGCCCGAGATCTTTGTCACCCTCGCCGAAGAGGGCGGCTATGTGAGCAAAATCACCCGCCTGGTTCTGACCAAAGCAATGGAAGAGATGTGCGACCTGCTGACAACGGGGAATTTCCGGATCACGCTCAACATTACGCCGGAAGACCTGCGCGACCGCAAATTCTTCGATCTGCTTCAGCACTGCATGCAATCGTCGGGCGCGCAACCATCGGCCATCGGCCTGGAGTTGACCGAGCGCTCCACCGCCGACCAGTTGGTCGCCATCCAGGCCATCGGAGAGCTGCGCCAGGCGGGCCATACGGTCTACATCGACGACTTCGGCACCGGCTACTCCAGCCTCTCTTACCTCCATCGCCTTGCCGCAGACGCCATAAAAATCGACCGCAGCTTTACGCAGACGGTAGGCACAGAGGCGGTGACAGCATCCGTTGTGCCGCTGATTTTGAATATGGCCCGGCAGCTTGGATTGATGGTGGTGGTGGAAGGAATTGAGACCATCGAGCAGGCGGAGTATTTCCGCAACGCCGGCGCAGGCATCCTGGGCCAGGGGTATTATTTCGGCCGGCCGATGGCAGCCGACCAGATCAAGGCACTGCTTTGGGAAAGAGCGAATTGAGCAGGCCGGGCGTGGTGGGCGCGACCGAAGCCGCGCCCTCTTCAAAACGTACCAACGAACATCTATGCGGCGGGCACCCCGAGAACTTCACCGTGGGCGCATTCCGCGCAGCCGGGCTGGCTTCAAAGAACGCGTTGTTCACCGGGAAGCCCGCAATGCCCGCCCAGATGCTGTTCGGAAACTGCCGCACAAACGTGTTGTAGTCGCGCAGGGCCTCGTTATAACGCCGCCTCGCCACGCCGATGCGGTTCTCGGTCCCTGACAGTTCGTCCTGCAAGCGCATGAACTGGTCGCTCGACCGCAGTTGCGGATAGTTCTCGGTCAGCAGCAGCAGGCGGCCAATTGCGGAGTCAAGCTGCCCGTTGGCGGCGATCTTGCCAGCCGGTCCCTGCGCATTCAACATGCCGGCGCGCGCGTTGGCAATATCGCCAAACACGGTGCTTTCCTCCTTGGTAAAGCCCTTTACGGTCTCCACAAGGTTCGGAATCAGGTCGGCACGCCGCTCCAACTGAACGTCAACGTCCGACCACGCGGCCTTCACCGTTTCATCCTTGGCCACCATCTGTTTCTGGGCGCTCACATAGCTGCCAAACACCATCAACACAACCAGAACCAGAACGCCAAGAATTCCCAGCGTAATCCAAAGTCCCTTACTCATAAATCGATTCTCTCCTCCGGCTTCCACTCGGGCAAGCCCCTTTATGAAACCGAAAACCTACCAGCTTCCACCGGCTCCGCCGCCGTCAAAATCGCCGCCACCACCAAACCCGCCAAATCCCCCGCCGCCACCGGAGTCTCCGCCTCCGCCGCCGCCAAAACCACCCCCCATGCCGCCGCCAAACCCGCCGCCGCCAAAAAAGCTTGAGAAAAGGCCGAACCCCAGCAGGAGCCGGAAAAGCCATGAGCCGCCAAAGAAGATGAGAACAATAATCAGCAGGATCAGCTTGCCAAAACCGGAACTGTGGTGCATCTGCCTCATCGGCTGGGCAGCCGGCACAGGCTCATCCTCCAGCGTGACGTTGGCGTCCGCGGCTATCACCTGCGCAATCTCGTCCAGCCCCAGGGTCACCGCGCCGTCGTAATTCCCGGCACGCAGATCCGGAACCATCTCCCGCCCAATATCTCCCACTTTGCCATCCGGCAATATGCCTTGAAGCCCCCCGCCAACCTCGATCCATCGTTTGTGGTCCTGGATCGAAAAAAGCATCAGGAGCCCCCGGCCCGTGCCCTTTTTCCCCATGCTCCACTTGGTGGCCAGCCGATTGGAAAAATCCTCCACTTCGTCCCCGTCGAGGTTCTGAATGGTAACGATTGCGATCTGCGCATTGGCCGCGGTGTGGTCCAACTGACCGCAAATGCGGTCCAGCCGCGCAATCGCCTCGGGCGACAGCACGTGAGCATAATCGCTTACATAATCGGTGGGCTTGGGAAGATCCTCCACCCGCTCGGCAACCAGGGCGGTGGCACAGAGCCCCATGGTCGCGGCCAGCAGAATCCGGAAGAAGATGGAGCGATTGCTTGGAAAGCCTTTCATCGCTCTCAATTGTACGCGGACGAGGGGCTGGAAGTTCCGCGAGCCGGAATGAGCCGGATGGCGCACCGGCGCTCAGGTACACGCACTACACTGGGAATGAAATGACTGAAAGCAAGCTCTCCGCTCCTCCCATCGCGCGCAAGCAACCACACGAGACCCGCCTTCACGGCGTCACGCTCACCGACGACTACGCCTGGCTGCGCGACAAGGAAAGCCCCGAGGTAACCGCATACCTTGAAGCCGAAAACACCTACGCCGAAGCCGCGATGGCCCCGCTCAAGAACCTGCGCGAAGATCTCTACCAGGAAATGCTGAGCCACGTGAAGCAAACCGACGTCTCGGTTCCATTCCGCGACGGCCTTTGGTGGTACTACACGCGGACGGAAGAGGGCAGGCAATACGCAATCCACTGCCGGAAAAAAGGTTCGCTCGACTCCCCGGAAGAAATCATTCTCGACGGCAACCAACTGGCCCAGGGCCACCCTTTCTTTTCCATTGGAGGAAACTCCATTACCGACGACGGTCGCTGGCTGGCTTACACAACTGACACCACGGGCTTCCGCCAATACACGCTGCACATCAAGGACCTGGTCACGGGTGAAACATTGCCGGGCGAGGTGGAACGCGTCGGCTCCGTCGTCTGGGCCGCCGATAACTTGACGCTTTTTTACACCGTCGAGGACGAGGAGCAGAAGCGCCAATATCAGCTATGGCGGCATAAGCTTGGCGCGCCGCACTCTGAGGACGTGTTGGCATATCAGGATGACGACGAGCGCTTCAACCTGGGCGCCGGCCGTACCCGCGACGGCAAATTCGTGGTGTTCGAGTCTTCCAGCCACACTGCAAGCGAGTCGTGGGTGCTGCCGGCAGGGGAACCTGGGGGCGAATTCACCGTTATCAGCCCCCGTCAGGATGAGCATGAATACTCCATCGACCACCGCAATGGCCTGTGGTTTATCCGCACCAACGACAAGGGACGAAACCTCCGCCTGGTCACCGCGCCGGTATCCGCGCCTGGGCGCGAACACTGGACCGAGCGCATTCCCCACCGCGACGGCGTGATGCTGGAAGACGTGGACCTATTCGCCGGTTTCTTTGTCGCCGGCGAGCGCGAAGAGGGGCTTCCCCGCCTACGCATCTGGCGCTTTTTCGACGACGGTCCCGAGGCGCTGCCGGGGGGCGAAATAGCGTTTCCCGAGCCGGCCTACGACGCCCACTCCCACATCAACCGAGTTTTCTCTACTTCGACATTCCGCTACGCCTATCAGTCCCTGGTCACCCCCCCGTCGGTCTTTGAGTACACTGTCGCCTCCGGCGAATCCACGCTGCTTAAACAGCTTGAGATTCCCGGCGGCTTCGACCGCACCCTCTACGCCAGCGAGCGTGTCCATGCCATCGCGCCCGACGGCGTCAAGGTCCCGGTCTCGCTGGTTTATCGAAAAGACAAGCGCAAAGGACCGCCTGAAAAGGTCGGCATTGTAACAGGGCACGACTTTAGTCGTGCCGCAAGTACCGTAGAATCAACGCGGGCTTTAGCCCCTGAGGGACCGTCCGATGGGGAGTCGAATCCTCTCTACGTCTACGGCTACGGCTCTTACGGCTACTCGCTTCCGCTGGGCTTTAGCGGCAACCGCCTCAGCCTGCTCGACCGCGGCGTGGTCATGGCTTACGCCCACATCCGCGGCGGCGGCGACCTGGGCAAACCCTGGCACGATAACGGCAAAATGTTGCACAAACGCAATACCTTCACTGACTTTATTGCCGTTGTCGAGCACCTAACCGCCACTGGCTACGGCGACCCCGCGTGCGTGGCCATCGAGGGCGGGTCGGCAGGCGGCCTGCTGATGGGCGCGGTCGTCAATCTGCGCCCCGATCTGTTCCGCGCCGTCCTCTCCCATGTGCCCTTTGTCGACGTAATGAACACCATGCTCGACGCTTCTCTGCCCCTCACCGTTCCCGAGTATGAGGAGTGGGGCGACCCCAATAACGAGACTTACTTCCGGTACATGCTGAGTTACTCGCCTTATGACAACCTGACGGCGGTCAGTTATCCGGCGATGTTAGTAAAAACCTCGCTGCACGATAGCCAGGTTATGTACTGGGAGCCGGCCAAATATGTAGCCAAGCTCCGCACGCTGAAGACCGATAACAATCTGCTGCTTCTGGTAACCAACATGCAGGCCGGCCACGGCGGCGCAAGCGGCCGATACGACTACCTGAAAGAGATAGCCCTCGACTACGCATTCCTGCTGCGCGAGTTTGGAGTCGTGTGATAGAGTTTGCGTGCGGATTCGAGGGGAAGAGCAGATGAAGACACCAAAGCTAACTGCACTCATTTTTCTGTTTGGATCAGGCATCTTGACAGGGCAGCAAAGCGGCTCATCCCCCGCGGCGTCCACTCCGCCAGAACGCGTCAAAATCTATGCCATTGGCCCCGGTGTAACAGCCCCGGAACTCCTTCCCCTCAATTCCTCGCAATTCCCCAACGAAAGGTGCCAGAGAAAGCTGGACGGCAGGGTTGTCCTCTCTATCATCGTGGACGCCACGGGTCGGCCTCGCAACGTCATGTTTCTTCATCCACTCGGCTCGGACCTGGATAGGTTTGCCCTCCAGATTGCAACCGCCGATCGATTCAAGCCCGCAGCGAGTGATGGCAATCCGGTTGCCGTCGAGCAATCCCTGGAGATCGCCCTGCAAGCCTGCATTGACCAATCCAAGGATGCCGCAGGCAAGAAGATCTTACTGATGCGGTTCAGGTCCACGCCAGTCCAGAAGCTGCAAGATCTCCCGCAACCGCCAGAGGAAGCCGTACTTACATCGGACAACCCAATCTCGAACGATTCGAGCAGCGGAACTTTTCTTATCGAAAAGGTTGGAGGCGGAATCAGCGCGCCACGCCCACTTAACAGCGTGGAATCAGAATTCACTGACGCGGCCCGGAGGAAAGGGTATCAGGGCGTTTGTCTGCTCTCACTGATCGTCGACAAGAATGGCATGCCTCAGAACGTAAGCGTTATCAAAGGATTGGACTACGGAATGAGCGACAATGCCATCGTCGCAGTAAACAAATATCGCTTCAAGCCGGCCATGAGAGACGGCGAACCTGTTCCGGTCAGGATTACGGTTGAGGTGAATTTCAGGCTTCACTAGTCGGTGATCCAGGCGCGTTCCTCGCGGCGAGAGCGTAGGCATGTAAAGGCGCAATCAGGCGGGCGGCTCGGGTCCGACCACCCCAAAATGATTGGGTACCCCATGTCTCGAATCTGAGACATGGGATGTGGGATTTTGGCGGGGCGCCCCACAGCCGGCCATCCGCAAGAGAATCCGGCGGGTCCTTTGCCGACGCTCCACGCCGGGCGGCTGCTGGCGCCGCAACAGCGATATCACTGCTAGCAGTTTTGGCGTCAAATGCGCACCAAAGGTGCTTCAAAAACACGCTTATTTGCGCGTTTTTCGCACCAAAACAGCGCTAAAACGGCCTTATTTCATGTCATTTTGCACTATTAGTCACGCGTTTGAGTGCGCATATATGCGAATGCTGGCGCGTCCTTTTCGCCATCGCAGCGTTCGCATATAACCACACTCGGCGACGCGCATGTTCGGGCATCCCGCGGAGTTCTTGGACAGGTTTTTAAAGCCTGCTGCGGTGCGCCCACAGCCCCAACCCAGGATTCGCAATGAAGAATATCTCTTCCCCATCCACGGTGTTATACCCATGCGATAGCTTTTCGGGATCGTAGCGTCGCACCATCTCCGACAACTCTCCGAACTCAAACCCCACGCTCTCTATTTCTTCCTTGCTGAGATGTCCAGGGCACCAGCGAATCGTGAATCGTCCCTCCGACGACCCATGGATGAGGTGCGCCGCCGCGCTCAAATCACCGGCCAGATCCGCGTTCGCATTCACGGCTTCCAGCGTGGCCGGGGTGCCAAAGTACCCGTATTTGCGGATCATTTCGTCGATTCGCTTGTCCTCGCCAAACTCTCTTACACCCGGCGCAAGCACAATCAACTCCGCTCCGTCGGCCAGCGCCATGCGGGTGCGATAGACGGCCTTGTTGCCCAGCCAGGTCGAGTGAAACTCGTGCGGATCGAGAAACACGACCGCCTTGCGGATCGGCTCATCGACTATCTCAAAATTCACCTTCAGGCTAAGCGCTGCGGCAAGTTGAAAACACTCAATGTCGTCGCCAATGAACAGCCCGCGCACCGCTAGCCCGCCATCTCTTCCGCGCCCAACCACGGTGAGTACATACACAATTGGAAGCTCGCGCAGAAAATGATCGGAGGCATAATTCAGAACGTTGCGAACGGGGTTCTCCGCGCGGCCCATGATGCGTTCCATCCCGTAAACAGCTCCCAGATAATGGCTTCTGTTGATCCCCTCGCGCCCCCCGGTTCCGACAAGGAGGTTCTTGTTATAGTTGGCCATTCCGATAACTTCGTGCGGAACTACCTGGCCTATCGAAAGGATGAGATCGAATCCGCCTTGAATGAGTAGCCGGTTGACCTGCGCAGGCCACGCATAGTTCAGCTTACCCTCCGACTGCTCATGAATGAACTCAGAAGGAACCTCGCCAACCGTTTCAACATCGGTTCGCCAGTTGTGAACATGAAACAGGTCGAGCGGCATCTCGGGGAACATGTGCTCGAGTTGCGCCGGGCCCATGGCGGTGTGCGTTCCAAGGGCGGGAAGGACTGCTTTCAAGCGGTCGCCATAGTACTTCCACGCAAGGCAAGTCAGCTCACCGGCGCGCGAATGGAACCGGCTCTGGTCGGGCGGCACGGCGAGCACACGGCTCCGCGCGCCAAGCTTTGCAAGGCCTTCTGAAAGCAATTCGCCCAACTGCTGCGACGATAGATCGGTCTGCTCGCTTCCCACCGCGCAATAGAGACTCATCGCAATCCTCTAGTGAACCACTGAATAAGTCCTGTTTTGAAAGGGCACGACTTCAGTCGTGCCGATAAAGCCAGCAAAATCAATGGGCTTTAGCCCCTGAGGGAATGCGGATTTGCTCATTGAGACTTGTTCATGGCTCCCTTAACTCAACTGAGTGCTTCCACACACATGCACTGTTATGCCCAACTCGGCAAACATGGCGGCCTTTGTGGCGAGAGCTTCGTCGGCCAGTTCAGGCGAAGGCGCATAAGCTACATTCACATGGTTGGCGCGATGGCGAGCCATCATTTGATTCTGGCTGACGCCATGCAGAACCGTGTGCATGATGGGCCATTGCGGCGTGGTCTCACGCCAGCGGCGCTCCGTTTCCTCCGGCGGCAAGCTGACCGCCGTACCGCGGCCCAGGTCGACATGCAGCGCTCCGCCCTCAACAAACACGCGGCTCCAGACAATCTCGCCCGGCTTGCCAATGCCCTTCAGCGATCCGCCGCCGAGAGGAAAATACATTGCCGGCTGACGCTCGCTGCGGGCGCCCGCATAGCCGTCCACAAAGTGATTCGCAGGCGCAGCGCCGGAGATTTGCAGCACCCACACAAACGCATCCACGTCCTCTCCTTTGTAGTACTCGCCCCACCGAACATCGTGCAGCGTCGTCGATGGATCTAAGCCCAGGGCAACCCAGCAGCGATTGGTGATCAGCGCATCCACGCCTGCGCATTCATCCACCTCGTTGAAGTGCACCACAGGCGTACCTGGATATAGCTCCTCGCTGGTACCTTCCGCAAACACCGGAGGGCGGTCGGCATTGTTCAGCAATCCCTCGGCAAGGTCGGACGCAGGCGTCATATCTTTCAACCCCTGCTGATACTGGATTCCGATTGCATCGCACCCAAAGTCCTTTGCGATGCGCACGGCGGCGATATACATCTTGCACTGCTCGATGGTCTGGTCCTTGGTCAGTTCGGTCGCCGGGTCCTTGCCGAAATCGAACTGGAACCCCTTGCCAACCAGCCACCCGTAAACAGCCTCCGCTTCCGCATCGCCCACCGTCCGCATTCTTGCCACCAGGGCCGACTGGCTCAGACGCTCCTTGTAAATCCCCGCCGGGTTCAATAGTTCATCGTCGATAATGGCGTTGTACATTCCCATGCAGCCTTCATCGAATATGCCGACAATCGCTTTGCGATACCTCAGTTCGTTAGCCAGTTCAATGCCCAACTCAGCGCTCTTCGCTGGCAACTTGCCCGCATCGAGCGCATGCACGTGCGACTCATCGTGGCTGATGACGCCATCGCGGAGCCATTCGGTAAGAGCGGAGAGGAAGTAGTCGTCGGTGAAGTCTTTGCTCCATATCGAGGAGTATTTGTGGCCGGCCTTGATGAGCGATCCATTCAGGTTGAGCAACCCGACCAATCCCGGCCACTGTCCTGACCAGTTAGCAACGGTCAAGATGGGCCCCTTGTGGCTGCGCAGGCCCGGCAGCACATGATGGCTGTATTGCCATGCAGCGGTGGCGAAGACTAGTTTGGCCTCTGGATGGATGTTCATGAAGACATCCATCCCCATCCTTTGTGACGAAATGAATCCGTGCTTCTCCCGCTCACTGTAAGCATGTGCACGAATTAGCTTTATGCCCTTCTGTGCGAAGGCCGCGGTGAGCTTCTCTTCCATGTCCCGTTGCGCTGGCCAGCACGCCTGGTTGGCCGCAAGCCGCAGGTCGCCGCTGGTTATGAGCAATACTTCGTCCGCCGCCGGCTTCGCTATTTCCTGTTCCCGCACTGCCATTTCGCTTATCTCCCTGCGAGGTTGCTTCACTCCACCAGAGAGAAATATACACCTCTCGGATGGCGCAGCGCGCATAGGCCCTTGGTATCTTCAGCGTGCGTTTTCTCTTGTTTTCCGTTACCGTTTCACCACTTCGCCGAGCAGCACCGAGAGCCCATTCCACGCAATTTGCGCGCCAATGCACACCAGAATGAACGCAACCACCCGCAGAATGCCGTGCGCCGTTGACTGCGGGATGGCCTTGGAAAGCCTGGGGGCGTATGCATAGCAGAAATAGACCAATACGCTGAGAACCACCACGGCAAGGAACACTCCGAGATGAGCCAGAATATTCCTGGTAATGTCCCGGTCGGATATGTGGGCGGTTAAGGTCAGCAATGCAACTAGGGTGCCCGGCCCTGAAGTTATGGGAAAGGTGAATGGATAGAAGGCTTTCAGTTCAAGATCGTGCTTCCTTGTCTCGTCTCGAACGTCGGTCTCCTCCTGCTTCTTTCTGGATTTCGCGGCGTCGTCTTGCTCGTTCAATACGGACCAGCCCATGGCGGCAATCACCAGACCGCCGGATAGCTCGACGATAGGGAGAGAGATTCCGAAGAAGTTTAGGATGGCTGCGCCGAGCAACTCGATGACCGCAAGGAAGAGGATGTTATTGATGGCGATGCGGCGCGCCAGGGAGCGATAAACATCCGGCGGCGCATCGCCGGCGAGGCCGAGGAAGACGAGCGCCGAACTCAGCGGATTGATCAGCGGAAGCAGCGCGCTGAAGGCGATTAGAAAGGAGTTCCAGAGCGGCAAGAGCATTCTCCTTGGTTGAATCTTAATGCTTTGGGCGGCCATATCTTGCTGACTTGAGCGGGCTAAGGAGGCTCCGAATACGTTTTTACTATGTACCGACCTTCCCTCAGGGGCTAAGCTGGTCGCAGAAAAACTCGGGATTTTGGATGAAATTGGCGGGATGCATCAGGGGTTAAAGCTCTGGTCATTATTGGGTCATTTGCGGCACGAATGAACTCGACCCCTTGTATGTTGCCCAACAGGGACGTGAATATGGATACACGTTTCGGCGGTAAGGCCGATTGCCCTTTAGGCCATCGATAGTTGAGCCTGTTTGAAAGATAGGCCACCGCCCCTCTGGTTGCACGCCGTGGAGAATCGGAGGCCTTATGAGCCTGCATGTTCAAGGTCGGGGCAAACAGCAAGTCCGTTGGCGCGGACAGGAGCGGCAGCGGAGACCATCCTAACGCGGAGGAAGGCCCATGAACAAGCTGAGAGTCGCATCGCCAGCAGTTCTAACTGTAGGAACCAGCATCGTCACCCCGTTTTGGCCTGGGAAGTGATGAACTTGGAGTATGCGGGTACTGGAACAATTGCTTGACGGATTGCGGCGGGCGT